>Ga0208547_1000760_pt1 | contig 18149 bp, 36 predicted proteins | sample DEB08_DNA_5_FD_185501 | JGI IMG/M metagenome (GOLD analysis project Ga0208547, IMG submission 185501) | Aqueous microbial communities from the Delaware River and Bay under freshwater to marine salinity gradient to study organic matter... | ecosystem: Environmental > Aquatic > Marine > Coastal ...
TCGGATGTTGCAGGGCACCGGAGGGATCCGCGAGATCAAGGACGTGCCGTGGGAGATCGTAGGGCCGATCGTCGTTCCGGTCGCCGGCGGCCTAATCAGCGCGCTCGTCGGACTCTTCAATCGGCTCTGGGGCAAGGTCTGGTCGCTGGTGAGCGGCGATGACTGACGACCTACCAGCGCCCGCGCCGACGACGCGCAGGCTACTCCTGCCGACCGTCGCTCTCGTCTCACTCGCCGGCGTGATCGGTCTATCTTGCGCCGCTTGGTTCGCGACGCCGGAGGAGGTCTCGCTGATCTCCGGCGTGGTCGTATTCTTGGAGAATCTCGTCGTGGCGATCGTCGGATTTTACACCGGGCAGTCGATGCCCGAGGTCGGAGAGCCCAGGCCGTGAGCGCTGGCGGGCTCGGAGCGGCGATGCGCGCCCTCGGGCTCGTCGTCGAGGGATCGCAGGCCGCCAAGGCGGCGCGCGACGCATGGCTCGCCGGCGGTTCGATCAGGCAAGCCGTCGAAGCGTTCGCCGCCGAAACCGAGGGCGAGTTCGACGACGAGCTCGTGGCCGATCTCGTTGAGTTCCTCGAGCAGGCGGCGAGCACTACGCGCGAGGCGTCGGTCCTCCTCGTTCGCGCGGCCGTGCGCGTCGACGCGGCAGCACCGCGCGTCCTGGACGCTCTCGACGAGACGGCAGCAGGCGCGCGTCGGTTTGCTCCGCGATTGCGCGACTTCCTGCGCGTCGCCGCGCAGCATGGATTCCGCGTGACCGAGACCCTCGACCAGATCCTACGGAGCGACCGTGACGCATAGCCTCCCGATCACCAAGCTCGGCCGCACCGGCCGGGTGGTTATATTTTCCGATGTACACATAGGCGCCATCGAACACGACGAGCGCCGGTTCGACGAGGCGCTGGCCGAAGCGTGGGAGATGGAAGCCCACCTCATCATGAACGGCGACATCGCAGAGAACGCCGTGCTCGCAGAGGGCGACAAGAGCGCCGCGGATAAGCTCATGGGTCAGGCGTTGTGGCCGATGGAGCAGGTGCGCATCGCCGCGGACAAGTTCGGTCGGTTCGCGAAGGCGGGCAGGATCATCGGTTCGACGCGCGGCAATCACGAGGCACGCAGCCGGCGCTCTTCACTGCTCGACCTGTCCGAGATTCTCGCCGAACTCCTCGACGTGCCCTATCTCGGCATCGGCGGGCTGATCCGACTCACCGTGCCGCGAGGCCGTAGGACTTTCCACCTCGCAGCGCACCACGGTACGAGCGGCGCCAAAAACATCTGGCTCGAGCTCGACCGACTATCTGCTCTCTACCCGTCGGCCGACGTAGTCGTCGCCGGGCACAACCACGCCCTCGACGCGCGTCGACTTCTCTCGATCGTCCTGGACGACGCCGGGCGCGAGCGTCACCGCGAAGTCTGGCAGGTGCGGACCGGGACGTTTCTCGGATTTGCGGAGTATGCCCGGGCCATGGGACTGCGGCCGGGCCGGGTCGGCTGCCCGGTCGTTACCTTCCACCAGTCGGGCGAGGTGCGGGTCGATACGGAGACGCTATCGTGGCCGGCATCCTAACGACCAAGCTCGGCCGGGAGTTCGACTCCGGCGGGCGTCGGCAGAATCCGGCGAGCGAGCGAACGCGCACGCGCCGGGACTCCTCCCGCGTGCGAGCGGAGTTCGTTCTCGACTCGACAATCGACCGGGCAATCGTTGAACTCGCTCGAGACGCCGGCACCAGTCGGTCGGAGGTCGTGCGGATGGCAGTCCTCGCGCTGTATCTGAGGAGGTCCGGTGCGTCGCTCTAGGCCAGGATCGACGATGCGCATGGCCTTCGGCGCGCTGGGCTTCCGCGTCACGGAGGTCGACGACGTGGGCGCGATCATGCGCGGGCTTGAATACGACGTAGAGGACGACGAGGTCATCGAGGGCGCGTGGCTGCCCGAGGAGCGATGCATATTGATTCGCAAAGGGCAGAGCGCCCAGGAGCGCACATCGACGCTCTTCCACGAGCTTTTGCACGCCGCGGGCGTCGAGGACGAGGCGCTATGCCTGGCGCTCGAGCAGCAACTCGCGCCGCTGCTCATTTCTCAGGGCTGGCAGCCCTGGCCGCCCGCAGCACCGCCTGAACCTGACGCGCGGTCAGGGAAAAGTCCGCGGCGAGCGCGACCGAAGGTGTCCGGCTCTTCGAGCGCCGGCGACGGATCTCGGTCTGGTCGGCGAGGGACGCGCCGAGGCTAGCCCGCGGAGCGGGCGCCCGCAGGACCTCGGAGACGAGCGAGCGCGAGATCCCGTAGTCACGGGCGAGGCTCGCGATCGTCGCGTGGTCCTCGATGAGTCGACGCGCGGCGCGCACCATCTCGGCCGACGGCCGGAACCGCTCCTCGAGCGTCAGGTGCGACGCTCGGATACAGCCGGGCCGCTCGCGGCAGGTGCGCACGACCGCGCCCTCGGGCACCGGGCCTCGCTCGAGCCAGTACCGCACCACCGCGGCAGCAAGCGGCGCGTCGGAGATCGATGGCGGGACGTAGATCAGGCGCTGGGGCCGGATCTCGTGCGAGCCATCGCGCTCGATCGACGCCTCGAGGCGGTCACGCAGTCGACGGATCTCCGGGTCGCGCACGTCGGCCTTACGCCGCGCGATCGTCCTGCTCCTGGTCACGCTCTCCAGCTACCAGCGCCTCTGCGAGGACGCCAGCGCGGAGCGCAATATCGGCCAGCGCGCTCTCGTCCTCGGACTGCACGAGGCGATCGAGAGCGCACGAAATGTCGTGCAGCGCATCGGCCACGAGGTCCGCGGCTCGCTCCATGTCAGGCCGCAACATGGCCTACCCTCTGAGGACTCAGGCTCGCGGGATCGACCACGCAACGCCCGTCGATCGGCTCGGTCGTAAGCGCGTCGGCGACCCATAGGCCCGACCGGCCTCTCGGCCGCTTCGCTCGCCAGATCGTCTCGCGGCAGATCTGGCGGGCCCGATCCGCGTCGTCCTTCCGCCAGACCCGGCGGCGACTCGTCGGCCGTCGAGAGACGACCCAACGTGCGAGCGCCGGCGTGGCGTGCTGCGCTGCCGCCAGGGCTCGGTCGATCCAATCCTCGACGACCTCTGTGCCGGCGTAGGGCTCGAGTAGCGGCAGCCGATCGAGCAGGACCGGCGGCCGGTAGAGTCCGAGGTACTCGCTCCACCGGCTTTCGCGCCAGTAGTTGCGCGCGGTCGCTCGCAAGTCTCGGATCTCCGCGGTGACCGCCCGCAGCCCGTCGTCGTCGAGGGACCGGGCATCGAGCATCGGATGCTCGACGACCCAGAGGCCGTCGCCTCCGCGCGTCGTGTAGGCGCGCACCTCGGGATCGACCCCGAGGCCGACCCAGACCTCCGGCGCGCTCACCAGCGCACCCGGTCGCTAACGCGCTCGATGCGCCGCCGTCGGCGCGCGGATCGGAGCTCGTCTCGCAAGTCCCGGGCGCAGACCGCCGCGCCGATCAGGATCACCACATAAGCGCAGTACATGAATGCGTGCGCCACTACTTCCACGATCGTTCCTCCTCCCTACCCTGCCGGCGCTGCCTGCGGCCCGACGGGCGCTTCTTGTTTGCGTGGACGCGGCCTCGCGTCCTGGGGCGCCACTCCAGCGACGCCGCCCGGTGCGCGGCCTTCGTCGCCTTGATGGCGTCCTTGATGGCGTCAGTAATTCTATTTCCGGCGTCAGCCATAGCCGACGATCTCAGAAATTCATCTCGGAGGCAATTCGCCTCTCGGTCCATCCGGCCTCGCGGAGCGCGTCGACGCAGGTCGCGCGCCAGTCCTCGCCGTCCAGAACGTCGCGAACGCTCCACGTTTGACCAGCCTCGCAGTCCCAGATCGTCTCGAGGACGCCGCCTCTGCGGCGCCACTCTTTGATCGCATCTCTAGCGTTCATCGTTCACCTCCCTCCTCCTTGGTTGTCTTCTCGTTAGGCCAGGGACGCCACACAAAAGCGCGGGAGCCACTGCGTGGTTTCCGTTTTTTTCCCCACCTCTCGGACGCTCAAATCTGCACCGTCGATTGCCACCACCTCCCACTTCGTCCCGAGGACAGTTGCGCCGAGTATCCGGGCCGACATTTCGCGCAGCTTGATGACATCTCCGACTTTTAGGTGGTCGTTCATCTGTTTCCCTCACTTTCTGACACGTGTATAGGTCAGCGATTAAGCGAGTGCAAGGGCTGGACCGTCAAAAAACAACGAGCCGCTATTTTTTCTCAAGCTGGCGCTCCAGGGACCGAAGCTCGACCCGGAGCCGCCGGATCTGCTCGAGGATCTCCTCCCGGGACGGCTCGTCCTGGCGCTTCGTCGGCGGGCGCGACCAGTCCCGCGCGCCGCACTCGGGGCAGCGCTCCGGTCCGTATCGGCTCGTCGAGCGCCAGCGGTGCTTGCACGGCTTGCACACCCACACGACCATCCGGCCGTCGGGGTTGGGCGCGAGCGCGAGCTTGCGCGCCCATTGCCGCGAGATTCCAAGTCGGTCGGCGATTTCGGTATACGAGAGACCCTGGTCGTGGAGGTCACGAATCTGTTCGATCTGCGCGGCCGTTCTCGAGCGCGGACGGCCTGTGCTTTTCGGCATGATGAAGGAGTCCTAGCAGATCGGACAGACGAAGGTACACCCTGGGCGCCTGACGGTCTGCGACCAGCACCAGGCCGGCGACCTCGCTCTGCTCGAGCCAGCGCTCAAGAGTCTGCCATCCCTGACCGCTCGATCTGGCCTTGACCTCCCAAGGTCGCCCGAGCCACTCGATGTCACCCGAGAAGCTACCGCCGGCCGATCCAGAGAGCGGGACTCTCTCTGCGCTCTCGCCCGCGTCGCGCAGGATTTGGACGACCTGCCGCTCTCGCCGGCTGCCCTTCTGCTTGCTGGCTCGCCCGCCCATCGATCACCCTCCTCACCGCGTCCGGGTCGAGCCCGAGCGCCTCGCATATCGTCCCGAAGGCGAGACCCTCGCCCTCGCCTCTCGTCCAGCGCAGCACGTCGTCGACCATCCCTAGTTCGAGATCGTCGAGCGCTCGAAGAAGTACCGCGGCGCACAGCGCGACCTCGGCCGACGGCTTCGCGCGTCGCGGAGGCTCCCACGTCGGATCGACGCCATAGCCGAGGTCGTAGGGCACAACGAGCACGTCGCGCACGCCCTGCACCGCGCGACGCCACGCACGCTTGCGGGCGTCCTCCGGCGACTGCGACGACCGATACGTCCACTCGCCGTCGCCGTCGGTCGACCGTCCGACCCATACGCCGGCCTCCTCTCTCACGTCCACGACGATCCTCCTCGGGCTACGCCTTGCGCCGGGCCGAGTCATTGCGTCCCTCATCCAGAAACTCGTGCGCCGTGCGAAACCACTCGTCGAGGTCTGCGCGCTGCGCCGGCGTGCTCGGCTCTCGCCCGGCCATCCATCGCCCGAGATCGCGCAGGTATCGCGCGACGAACCGCCGGCCGAGGTCACCGCCCGGATCGCGGAGTCGAAGGTCTCGGTAGATACGGTCGATCCGTTCGACGAGGGCGGCGGCCGGCTCCTCGACGTATTCGATCTCGCAGTCGCTCGAACTCGGCGCGCACGAAGTCCTCGTCGAGGTGCAGATAGGCGCAGACCTCAGCGCAGGAGATGAGCGGAGCGCCTCGACCGTAGATCCAGTCGAGGTCGGCCGGATCTCCGTCGAGAGCGCCCGCGATTGCGTCGCGCAGTAGTCGCGCCACCAGGAGCTCCTCGGGCTTCGCCGATCGCCGCGGCTCGTCCTCGACTTCGACGAGCGCCGGCCCATCAGAACGGCGCGTCGTCGGCGTCGGAAAACTCCGAGCGCTGCCGGCTATTTACGACGTTGATCTTGGGCGCCCCGACGGCAAGGCTCGTCTTCGGCTGCCCGTCGCGCGAGAGATAGCTCTCGACCTTCAGCAAGCCGTCGAGGACCACGGTATCGCCCTTTCCGATCTTGCCCTGGAGCGACTCCGCTGCGCGCTCCCAGGCACTCGCCTTGACGCGGATCTTCTGGCGCTCGTCTCCCTGTTTCGCGCCCGGAAGGCTCGTAACGACGACGATCTCGAGCACGCTCTTGCCCGTGCTTGTCTGCTTCATCTCAGGGTCTTGCGCGACGTTACCGACGACGCGCACCGTTAAATCATCCATCCTACTCTCCTCCTCGTTTGATGGTCGGCACCCAGCGCCGACCGAAAGTCACTCCCGGCACGTCGGCGAGGTCGCCGAGCGCCTTAGCTTCGTCTCTGCACGCGCGCCGATCGACCGACACGAACGACGGATCGAGACGACCCTCGACGATCGCGCGGCAGACCTCGAGCACGTCGACCTCTGCCACGTCGAGATCCTCGCGCCATGTCACGCCATCCGGCACCGCGTAGTCCGAGTCGGTCCGGTGCTCGGCGTGGTAAGCGGAGATCGCCGCGCGCAGGTCTCGATCCTCGTCCTCGATCGGCGCCAGGCGCTCTTTGCGCTCGGCCGTCAGCGCTCGGTGCTCGGCGTGCGCCGCTTTGACCGCCTCGTCGTACAGCAGACCAACCTCGTCGGCCTGCGCCTTTAGAGCGCGCACGCGCTCGATCGCCGCCTCGAACTCGCTCCTGGTCATGCCGTCTCCTGCTTCTCGTCGGACTCGACTCCGAGCTCGCAGAATCCACACTGCCAGCGTCCGTCGTCCCTCGTCCTCGTCCACTCGACTCGGCCGCAATCGACGCACTCGGACGCCTCGCGCCCGCAGGTGTAGCAGGTGAGCGATCCGTCGGGCTCTTGCGGATACAAGCACTGCGCACACTGGACGGGTCCGCGACAAGCGCGGCAGTCGTCCGCGCCACAATCGCACCACGAGATAGACATCAGGCCAGCCCTCTGAACTTGTACCGACCGGCCATGTGGACCTCGTGCGCCCGGCACAAGATCAGCCAGTCGCGCTCGAGACGAGGCCGATCGGCGTCGTAGCTGACGACCCGGTATCCGTCCTTCGCGCGCGGGTCGATATGGACGCACGCGATCGAGTCGATCACCTCGTCGTTGAGGGACTCCCAGGCGAGCGCGTAGGCAACCAACTGGAGACCGTTCGTCGACGACTTCGACGCGCCCTTCTGATCGATCAAGACGCGCCGGCCCTTGATCCTGCCGACTCGATCGATCGTGCCGGCGTAGTTCTCAGTCTCCCAGAAAAACCGCCACTCGATCTGCTCAGGCTCGAATCCCGAGCGGGCCCGGAACGCTCGCCACGCATCCAGCGTCGGACGCAGCCCGTCGTCGAGCGTCGACTCGTCGAGGTCGCCGGCGTCATCGAGCTCGGTCACCAGGTGCCGCATGGTCCCGATCTGCGCGTGCTCAGGCAGGAGTCGTCCGGACTCCTGCGCGGAGAGCAGGTCGTCGGGCTGCCACGCCGACAGGATCTGGGTCACCGACCGTCGCACCTCGCCGGCGGCACGGTACTCGTGACGGCCCTCGTGAAACTCGACCGCTTCCACTAGCGCACCTGCCAGACGACCGCCGCGCGACCGCTTCGCGTGCGCCGAAAGATACCCGACCGCACGATCGCGCCGGCCTGCTCGAGTTCGCGGCGGCGCGGGCGCTCGGTGTTCGCGCTCATTTTGAGCGTGTCCTGGATCTCCTCGTCGGTCGCGCCGTAGATGCCTCGCCGCAGGAGCAGGTCCAGGACCCGACCACGAAGAGTGCGAGCGCTCTCGCGGATCTCGATCGCTGCCTGGTAGCTCGTGTCGAGGTCCGAGAAGGGCGGCAGTTCGTCGCGGTCCATCATGCGGCGCCCTCCTCTAGGTCTGCCTCGAGAGGCTCGTCGTCGACCCGCCCGAGGCGGGCGTAGAGCGCGACCCGCTGCGCCGGCTCCAGGTCCTGCACCCGCCGGTGACCGTACCGCGACTCGACCCAGCGAGAGACGAGATCGCCGGCGACGCCGACCTCCCGCACGAGCGCGACGATCTCCTCGCGGCTCCGGTCCTCGACCTCGGCCGGCCGGCGCTTCGCCGCGGCCTTCTTCTTGGGCGCAGCCGGGACGGCCGGCGCGGATGCGGGAGTCGACGACGACGGCCGCGAGGCCGCCTGGCCGTCGTCGTCTTCGGGCGCGATCCCGACGACGGCGGCCAGCCCGTAGCGCCGGCCGTAGGTGATGCCGCTGCCGAGCGACTGCGGCGTAGCGTCACGGCACGCCATCGTGAGTTCGGACGAGATCCACTCGCCCGACGAGTGGACGAGCGTTGTGCGGACGGTCACCCGCGCGCCGTCCGCGCTTGGCAGTTGGATCACCGCAAGCTCGTTCGCTGCCAGCGCCTCGCGGCAGGCATCCCAGACCTCGGACAAATCCGCGTAGCGGCTCTTGAAATGCGGATTTGTCGATCCCTTCTTCGCGCCCTCGATCGAGCCCTGCGCCTTCGCCAGCGCACCCGCGAGGGCTCCTAGCGTCGGGCTCTGGTTCGGCGGCGCTGGCTGCGCCGCGGCTCTCTGGGTCTCTTGCTCTTCCATTGCTCCTCCTAGCTGTTTCCGGTTCTGTTTCCGGAGTCACAGCAGATCTAGCCCAAGACCTCCGATCCACAAAATCGGGTCCCGCCTAGCGGCTAGACGGGAGCCCGACGATCGACCGCACGCGAAGAGCGCCGCCGAGATAGAGCCGCCCGGTCGGCGCCGTCGGACTCGACCGAGGGACCGCGAGCTCGAGGCCCTCGGTCTCTACCCTCGCAAGTCCGGCGCGCAGCGAGCGCACGAGCCAGCGACGATCGAGAGCGACCTGCCCGTGCGCTACCAGCCGCCGGCGCTTAGGCACGAATGCGAACCCGCAGAAGGACGAAGTCCGGATCGCCCGGATGGTCGTCGACCTCCAGATCGACCACCAGGCGCGAGGTCCACTTGTCGCCGGCCTCGATGGCGCCGGCGAGTCGGTCCCGCCAGCGCTCGAGGTCGTCGCGCGATAGCTCCACGGCGAAGGCGATTCCGGTCTCGGACACGCACGGAATAAACCAGCGCCGGCCGAGGAAATCAAAAAAAACGCGATTTCCATTTCCGGCGTCGCCGGGGAGTGTGCTATATAGACGTTCAACCACAAGACGTTGAGTCGTCGTTTAGCTAAACGTCGACGTAGCGAAACGGCCCTCAAGGCCGTTTCGCGTATCTAATAGATAAACGTCTATTCCGCGACAAAATCGGCGGGACCCGATTTTGTCGCTCGCCGGTCCTGGGTTAAACGCACGTCGTGACCGACGCACTCGCCCAGATCGACCCGACCACGCTCGACCGTCGAGAGCTTCTCGACCTGCTCGTGGTCCTCTCGACGACCGCCACGCGCGTCGGCGCGGAGCTCGCGCGACGCGGCGACACCGACGACGATCTGATCCCGGTATCGCTCGCAGCGCGCCGGCTGGGCGTCTCGCGCCAGTATCTTTACGCGAAGGCCGACCGGCTGCCCTTCCTGCGCCGGGTCGGCTCTCGTGCGCTCCGGGCCAGCGCGAGAGGTGTCGAGGAGTATCTGCGCTCGGAGAGGGCCAGGCCGTGAGGCGCGGAGACGGCTCGCTGATCCGGCGCGGTCGGATCTGGTACGCGGTCGTTTGGGAGCGCGGGCGCAAACTCCGGCGCTCGACCGGCGAGACTGAGAGGCCGAAGGCCGAGCGATTCCTGCGACGCTGGCGCGCGGAGATCGAGCTCGGAGTCGTCCGGCCGAAGGCCGGCAAGCTAACCCTCGGCGATCTTCTCGACGGTCTCGAGCGCGACTGGCGCGCACGCGGACTCAAGTCCGCGCGCTACTTCCGCTGGTGGGCGGCGCCGGTCCTCGACTGGTTCGGCGCAGACTGCCCGGTCGATCGTCTCGACCCTCGCGCGCTCGAGCGATACGTCCTCGAGCGTCGTCGCGCCGGCGTCCCGCAGAACACCTACCGCCTCGGCGTTCACCTGATCGTCGCAGGGATGGCGCTGGCCGTCCGTCAGGGCGTCCTCCCGTCCTCGGCGCATACGGGCATCAAGGGCATCCCAGAGGACCGCTCACGGGCGCGGCAGGGCTTCCTCGCACCCGAGCAGATCGACCGCCTGCTTGCCGCTCTGGAGCCAGCGCTGGCCGACCTGATCGAGTTCCTGGCCTACTCCGGCTGGCGTGCGTCGGAGGCGCGCGGGCTTCTGTGGCGAGACGTATCGCTCGAGACGGGCGAGATCCGTCTCGGCGGCGGTCGGACGAAGGAGCGCCGCCCGCGCGTCCTGCCCATCGCCGGCCGGATCGGCCAGGTGATCGAGCGCCGGCGCCGGGAGCGCCGGCTAGACCTGCGCGTGGTCTTCCACCGGGACGGGCGTCCGATCGGAGACGTGCGAAAGAGCGTCGCCACGGCCTGCCAGGCGGCCGGGATCGACCGGATCGGCCTGCACGACCTGCGCCGGTCCTTCGTTCGGATGGCGGCCGAGGCCGGGCTCGATCAGGCGACGATCATGGCCTACACCGGCCACAAGTCCGACGAGGTGTTCCGGCGCTACCGGATCGTCGACCTGAGCTCGATGCGCGGGGCTGCGGAGGTTTTGAGCGGGTCCAGGCCCGCCCGCGGGAGGCGCCGGAAATGAGAACCGGTGCCAGAACCGGTGCCACCTGTTTTCGGCGGTCGCGTAAGTCCGCGAAAAAACAGTGGAGCCGATGGGAGTCGAACCCACGACCTCTTGACTGCCAGTCATTGTCGGAGGTCGACGCGGGAGACAACCGCAACCGATGGTGTCGGCGCTCCGGCGCCGCCACTACATACAGGCCCGACGCGCGCTGGTGGTCGTCGAGTCGCTCAGAACCGGTGCCAGAACCGGTGCCAGCCTGCAGTTTTGGAGACACTGCAAGTCCGTGGCAAGATGCACGCTCGCCCGCTCGCAGCGTCCAGCTACTTTGGAGGTGGAGGTGTTCGATGTGCATTCTCGGACGCAGGATGTGGAGGAGTGGACCGCCGCCCGGGGCGGGCGTACACGGGAGAGGGAGCGCGACGGCGAGCGCTGGGTAGAGTTCGAGTTCTGCCCGATTTGCGCCGGCGGCGAGCGGCGCGACCGCTGGACCTTTGGCCTGCGGGCCGACACCGCCGCGGGAGTTTGTCTGCGCGGCTCCTGCGGCTGGCGCGGTACGCTCACGGAACTCCGCGAGGTCGTCGGCGACTCCCGGGCGCCCGAGGTCGAGCGCAAGCCCATGCCCGAGCCGCCATGGCTCGAGGCGCATCGCCGGCTCATGGCCGACCAGGTGACGCGCGCCCGGATCGAGCGCCACCGCGGGGTCCGGGGCGACACGCTGGAGGCGTTCAGGATCGGGATCGAGGGCGGCGAGGGAATCGCGCCCGACGTGTCGTTTCCCTTCTTCGACCAGGCCTTCGGCTTTCGCTACCGCAAGCGCCGGATCGCGCTCGAGAACGGCCGCAAGCGGTTCGTCCGCGAGCCGGGCGGCACGCCGGCGGCGCTCTTCGGCGCGCACCTTCTCGACGGCACCGATCGCGTCGTCGTCGTCGAGGGCGAGTGGGACGCGCTGCTGCTTTGGGAGTCAGGCGTGCGCAACGTGGTCTCCCTGCCTGACGGCGCGACGATCCCGCGCACGGCGCCATGGCTCGACGACCTCGCGCGGTTCGAGGTGGTCGTCGTCGCGCTCGACGCCGACGAGGCCGGACGCAAAGCGTCGCTCGATCTCGTGGAGCGGCTCGGACGAGACCGCGCCCACGCGATCGTCTGGCCGTATGCGCAGCGCGAGGACGGCCAGACCGCAAAGGACGCCTGCGAGATGCTCCAGGCCGGCGCCCTCGACGCGCTCCTCGCAGCGATCGACGCCGACCCGCCGATCGAGCATCCGACGATCTCGCGCGCCGGCGGCGACGCGATGCGCTCCAGGATGATGGAGCAGTGGCGCTCGCCAGCGCCGCTCGGCGAGTCGACAGGCTGGCCGACGCTCGACCGGCTCATGGGTGGGATTCGACCGACCGAACTAACGGTCGTCACCGCGGCGACGGGATCGGGAAAAAGCGCGCTCGCCGCGAACGTCCTCCTAAACCTCGCGCGCCGGGACATCCCGGTCCTGGGCGCATTCCTCGAGATCAGCGCGGACGACGCGACATGGCGACTGGTCCAGCAGATCACCGAGCGTTTCCCGTTCGCGCGCCCCGACGGCCTGGGCGCGGCGATCTCCGAGGCCGAACTCATCGGAGCCCTCGACGAACTCGAGAGACGGCCGCTCTATATGACGGGCTCGAACTCCGAGACCTCGCTCGATCAGTTCTGCGACGAGGTGCGGTTCGCCGTGCGCCGGGCGGGCGTCCGGTTCGTCGTGCTCGACCACCTGCACTACCTGAGCCTCGGAGCGGACGACGAGCACGCGGCGATCGCTGCCGCGATGCGACGACTCAAGGCGCTGGCCGTCGAGACGGGCGTCGGTCTATGGGTCGTCGCGCACACCAACAGGCAGGCGCGAAACAAGAGCCTGCCGGAGATAACCGACCTCTACGGCAGCGGCATGATCGAGAAGATCGCGGACAACATCCTCACGATGGCGCGCGTCGATCCCGGCGGGCGTGAGCGCGTGACCGCTCTCTACGGAATGGCGCAGGTGCGCCTCGCCAAACTGCGCGCCGGGCGCTGCGGCTCGCTCGGCACGATCAAGCTCGGATTCCGCGTGACTGGCGAGCGGTTCGTCGACGAGACCGAGGAGATCGAGGAAGCCGCGAACCTGAGAGGAGACCTGCATTGAGCGACTCGAAGACGATCACGATCGACGCGCGCGTGGCATGGGGACTCGCGGCGACAATCGCAGCCGCGGCGCTCTCGGCCGCGGTGGCGATCTGGCACGAGCGAGACTCGCGCATCGAGCGCGACGTGGAGCAGATCCAGGCCGAGCGCAAACAAACACTCGACCGATACCTCGAGAGCAAGGACCGCCAGGATGAACTCCTCGAGGCACTCACCCGACGACTGGAGGCCGACCAATGAAGAGAACGATCACCGCCCTACTCCTCGCTGCGCTGGCTACGCCGGCCGCGGCGTGGCACCTGCCGCGCAAGTACGACCGGACCGTGCCGCGCGATCTCGAGGAGCGCCGACGATGGAATGAGGAGCGCCAGGTCCTGCGCATCAATGGACTTCGCGGCGTGCCGTTCGATTGCCAGTTCGTGCTTCTCGATCCCTCGGGCGAATACGTCGCCGACAATCTCGCTCTACTCTGTCGCCCGCTTACCGCGAGGCCGCTCGACTAGTGGGTCGTTCACGCTACGAGATCGACGCGCGCCGGCCGGGCGTGCGTCGTGCGAAGGTCGGCGACGAGGTCGTCTACTTCTGCGCGTCGGCCAAGCGTGCGCGGGAGATGGGCAGAGGCAAGGACCCCGCAGGCCGTCGACGACTAGCTCTCGCGCCGTCCGAGCGCGCGGCGCTCGACATGGCATGGGACAGGCTCGGGCCAGCGGGCGCCGGTCAGGTGCTGGCCGACCTGCGAGCGTGCCGCGAGATCCTCGGGCGAGACTGCGAGCTCGTCGGACACGCGCCGCCGGCCGTCGATCAGGTAGTCGATCCCGAGCGGCCGTGGTGGGAGGTCGACGATTGAGCGACGCGCAGGCCGTCGTGTACCGGACGCTGGATTTCGGCGGCGAGAGGATACGCGCCGACGTTCCGCTCTGGGTCTGCCTCGACGATTCGCGGGAGCGTCGCGTGCGGCGAGTACGAGCGCTCGAGGCGTCGATCGGATCGGTGCGCGATATGTCGATCGAGGCCATCACGACTCAGTCCGAGGCTGACTGGTCTCGATCCATCGCGGCGACCTTCATCGCGCAGCGCTACGGCGCGTCGATCGTCGAGGCGCTCTACCTCGGCCAGGAGCCGAGCCTGGACCTCTACGCGCAGATCGCGCTCTCGACCTGTACCCTCACCGTCGTTTCGGCGGCGCAGGCCACGCCGGAAGAGATCGCCGCGACGTTTGCCGCGTTCGCTCGCCGGCGCTTCGACGCCGGCCGGCTCTTCGTGGTCGAGGACCTATGCGCGACGCTGGGCCAGGAGTCCGTCGGATGGGTCGACCTCGGTCGCGTGGCCGATGCCATCCGCGACGACGCGCGCACATTCGACTGCCCGGTACTTATCGGCTCGAGCGACCTGCCGCGCGAGCCCGAAGAGAGCCGACCGAAGGGAGAGACCCTCCATTGACCGACGCCGTTCTCAGTCCTGAGCACTACCGCCATGGCGAGATCGAGGCGATCGACGCGATTCGCTCCGCGCTCGGTCCCGAGGGCTTCGCCGCGTACTGCCGTGGGCAGGTGATCAAATATCTGTGGCGGTGCGAGCACAAGTTTGCGCGAGCCGATGACATCGGCAAGGCGCAGTTCTACCTCTCCCTTCTGGCCGGAGACGACCCGCGCGTTATGCGATCCGGCGATTCTGGTGCATAATTCCCGCATGGAGAACGAACAGCGACGACACGTCGAGAGGACGTACTTCGTCGGCAACCTGGCATGGGCGGTCGACGAGGCCGCGTTGCGCGCGGCCTTCGAGGAGAAGGGCCACCGCACGTCGCTTGTGAAGATTAGCCGCGAGGCCGACGGAGAGCGGTCGCGCGGCTTCGGCTTCGTCCGCGTCCTGACCGACGACGCAGAAGCGGTCATAACGTCGATGTACGGTTTCGAGATCGAGGGCCGGGCAATACGGGTGGACTACTCCACGAGCTCACGCACGCGCGAGGAGGAGACGACCACGACGACCGACGTGCCGAGATCCTGGGGCGCGCGGTCCTGGACCCGGTGACGTTGCGTTAGTTGACGCCGGAAATTGAAGTATTACGGGGAGCCCATGCGAACCTGCAAAGATCATCCGACTGAGGAATCCCGGCCGTGCTCGACGTGTGGCGCCGACACTCCGGCGCACTACGAGTGCCCGGTCTGCCGGCAGCTAGTCACGGAGGATCGGTGATGCACATTGCCGCAGAGATTGCACCTCTCGTGCTCCTGCTTATCGACCACGTCGACTCGCTCAAAAGCATCGAAGTAAGCCTTGGCTATGTCGTCGTCGCCGGGCTCGCGCTCTGGCCGAGCGGTAGCGTCTCGATCCTGACCGACGACGGTCCGGGGCCTCTGGTCCCGCTCTCGACGGAGGAGCGGGAGGAGCTATCCTCGGCCGTGCGCGCGGCGATCCGGCGCGAGTTCGAGCGCAGAATAAAAGACGAGGAGGCGTCGTGCGCCGCGTAGAGTTCCGGCAGGAGACCGCGATCTGGTCGGTAGCCGGCGCGCTCGCGATCCTCGCCGCGGTCGTGCTCGCCTCGATCGACGCCGGCCTGATCGCGCTGGCGTGGCGGCTTACTGCGCCAGCCGACTTCGGCCCTGCGCCGGCCTTCCCGGTCCTGGTCGTCGGCCTGCTCGCCGCGCGGGCCGTCCTGGTCCAGTACGAGCAGCGCCCGCTCGACCTCCTGAGCCTGACCCTGGAGAAGGGCGCTTGGCTCCTCTTGATCTGGGCCGGCGGGAGTCTGGTCTGATGCGCGGGCCGAGGGACCGGATCGACCGGCAGACCCGCCAGGACCGATTCCTGCGGATCGTCGGCGCGGAGCCGGGCGACGAACTCGAGATCGACCTCGCCTGCGTGCTGGCGGTCGCGTCCGTCGGCGCCGCGGACGACCTCGACGGAGCTCCGACGCGCAACCTGAGCCTATATCTCTCGACGGGCCGGACGGTCGACACGCGCGCGACCGCTGCCGACGTGGCCGAGATCCTCGCGACCTGGCGCACCCAGCGGCGAGGCGGGCCGAGGTAGGCGGGACACGATTTTGTAGATCGCCGGGTCTTCGCTAGATCTTTATCGACGCCGGAAATAGAACCGGCAGCAGAGAGGTGGGGAGGAGTCGGATGGATGGGTCGCCAGGTAAAGGACACCTGCCCGGAGACGGGCAAGCTCGGCTTCAAGAATCAGCGCGCCGCGAAGACGGCGGCAGCCTGGGCGCGCAAGGATCGAGGCGTCATCCTGAGCGCGTACTCGTGCCCGGCGTGCCATTTCTGGCACCTGACGAGCCAGCGCAGGCGCCCGACGAGCTTGCCCTACTCCGAGAGGTCGCCGCCACCGCGGCCGAGCTTTTAAACGTCCTCGAGGACGGCGCGACCGAGGTCGAGCGACTCCCGTTCGAGGAGGCCGCGCTCGAGGCATTGGACGCCTGGCGGGACGCCTGCCGGGCCTGACGCAAGGGAGCATAGACCATGAAGCTGAAGGCACAGACGAAGGACCTCACCGCCGCCGTGGCACGCGCATCCGGCCCGCTCGCGGTCCGGCACACGATGCCGATTCTCGGCGCCGCGCGCCTAAGCGCACTCGAGGGCCGGGTCGTGGTAGAGACGACCGACCTCGAGCAGAGCGCCGCGTGCTCGGCGCCGGCCGAGGTGACGACGCCGGGCGTGGCGGCAGTGCCGGCGAAGCGCCTGCTCGAGGTGCTGCGCGCGACGCGGCAGGACGAGGTGGAGATCGAGGTCGCCTCGGGCACGGCGACGATCCAGAGCGGTCGCGGGCGCGTGAAGCTCCTGGGCTTCGATCCGGCCGACTTCCCGTCCATCCCGGTGGCCGAAGGCGACCCGATCGAGGTCGACATCTACCGACTGCGCAACGCGATCGACCGGACGCTGTTCGCGGCGTCGACCGACGACACGCGAGCGCACCTCTGCACGCTGCTGCTCGAGGAGTCGGGCGGCTTCCTGCGCTTGGTCTCGACCGACGGGCACCGGCTCTCGGTCACGGAGACCGAGATCGAAGCGCCGGCCGGGCTCCGGGCGCTGGCTCCGGCATCTTGGGTGCGGAACTTCCGGCGGGCTCTCGAGTGGGCGACCACGCCGGCAGCACTCCGGGTCGACCGGGCACGGATCGAGATCACGCTGGGCGACTACCGCTCGGCGACCCGGCTCGTCGACGCCGAGTTTCCGGCATGGGAGGCCGTGCTGCCGGCGAAGCCCGGGCCGGAAGTCGCCGTTCTCGCCGACGACCTAAGCGCCGCACTCCGAAGGATTCGGGTTGTGGCATCAGCCCAAAACCACGGCGTGCGCCTCGTTGTGGGCGAACGCCTGGCGGTGCAAGCCTCGAGCGTCGAGGCGGGCGAGGCCACCGACGAGATCGACCTGTGCAGGAGTTCCGCAAAGGCGCCCATCGAGGTCGGTTTGTCGATCCGATACCTGGGCGAGTTTCTCACTGCGGCAGCGGGAGAGACCGTCGCGCTCTGCATCGCGAATCAGGATCAGCCGATCCTCGCCCAGGTCGACGGCGCGGAGCATTGGCGTCACGTCATCATGCCGATGCGGCTTTGATCATGGACTACTTCGAGTTTCTCGAGCAGAAAACGACGAAGGTCGCGCAATACGTCAGGCGTCGAGTCCGTCGCTGTTCGATTGGGCGAAGGAGGCAGCGCAGGCGTGAGCGATCCGCGCGGAGAGACGGAGCGACCGGAGGCCGAGGACCGCCGAGTGATCGATGACCTCGGTCGCCGCCAACTGCGCAAGATGCGAGCGAACGGGGGCAAGGCGCACTGGTCGACGGTCTCTCGGGCGTGGTTGTTCACTCGATTGCTCGAGGAGGTCGCGGAGCTCGCTGGCGCAATCGAGTCGGGCGACCAGGAAGAGATCGCCGACGAATGCGCGGACGTGGCGAACATGGCCGCGATGCTTGCGGATGGGAGAGTCTCCAAGAAGCTGCCGGAGCGCGAATAGGAAACCGACCATGAATGACAATAGGCATATGGGCGCGCAGGGAATAACGACCAAGGACGAATGGTGCTCGCTATTCGGAGGTCGCGAAATTGAAACTATTGCGTATGGCTCCGGCGATAGCGCCCTGCGCCGTGCGATGTTCGTTGGGCATCCCTTCGATGACGATGGCGAATTCATTGGAGCACTGACCGATTGGCGCGACACTGCCGCGTTGCGACTTCGCGATGCCTTTCCCCACGACAGGCAGTGGCTCGGCGACCTCTTGATGACCCTCAAGGTGGTCTGGGAGCACGCGATGCGGTTGCGATCCGCAGAGTTTGAACTGCCGAGCAGCGAACTACACGACAGGATGGGCGCAGAGATGATACGGGCCATTAGGGCAGGGGAAATCAGCGAATGGCGGAGTAGCTCGCCAGCATTCTCGGTCCTGCTGCATGACCTTACCGAGGCGGGTATAGTCAGGAAGATGGCAGCGGGCTTTGCCCCCGGTCGTTCGCACTCGCGCTAT
>Ga0208547_1000771_pt1 | contig 18047 bp, 18 predicted proteins | sample DEB08_DNA_5_FD_185501 | JGI IMG/M metagenome (GOLD analysis project Ga0208547, IMG submission 185501) | Aqueous microbial communities from the Delaware River and Bay under freshwater to marine salinity gradient to study organic matter... | ecosystem: Environmental > Aquatic > Marine > Coastal ...
ACCACAAGGATTACAGGGCACACAAGGCCTTCAGGGTGCAACTGGCCCAACTGGAGCCAAAGGACAGCAAGGAGCCACAGGTGCTACTGGACCACAAGGTGCCACAGGACCTCAAGGTGCAACTGGGCCAACTGGAGCCAAGGGACAAAAAGGTGAAGTTGGTGCTCAAGGTACACAAGGTGCTCAAGGTGCCCAGGGTCCACAAGGACCACAAGGACAGAAAGGTGCCACAGGTGCTCAAGGTCCACAAGGTGTTGTAGGACCAACAGGACCTTCAGGTAATCCATTCCCAGGTGGTACGTTTAGTGGCGATATCACAACTAGAAATATTATAGCAACTGGACCAACAGGAACTTACAATATTGGTTCAAGTAGTGTTAAATTTGGAACAATGTATGCAAATACATTTAGCGGAACAGCAACAGCGGCTCAATATGCGGATTTGGCAGAAGTATACAAAGCAGATGCTGACTATGAACCAGGCACAGTTTTAATTATAGGTGGTGAAAAAGAAGTCACAGTAACAGATGAACCTGGTAGTTACAAAGTAGTAGGAGTTGTTAGTACAAATCCAGCATACTTAATGAACAGCGAAGCAGATGGTGTAGCAGTAGCATTACGTGGAAGAGTACCTTGTAAAGTTACAGGTAATGTAAACAAAGGCGATGTACTTGTTGCAAGTGATACTCCTGGACACGCAATGGTAGGTGCAATGGCACATAATCTTAGTCCATTACAAATAGTTGGTAGAGCATTAGAAAGTAAAACTGATGCACAACCAGGCGTAATTGAAATCTTAGTCTAACTCCATAAAATTCATAATATACGATAAATAGTTGTACTTGCCCCTATTGGCATGCGGATGTATTTCGGGCATACATCATAAAACGCAGTCAAAATCTTCTAGGTTGCACACAACACATACATCATTTCAGCAACCAATATAATTTAACGTTAAAAAAATATTTTAGGAGAATATAAAAATGGCATACGCGATTCAAAGAAGAAGAGGTACGTCCACAGAACATAATTCCTTTACTGGTCTAGCAGGTGAGATTACGATCGATACTACTAATAATACCATCCGCGTACACGATGGTAGTACAGCAGGTGGTCATAGACTAGCAAAATACTCAGAAATCAATACCCAAGAAAACATCGAAGATGCAGTAGGTAATTTACTTACAGCAGGTGCAGGTATTAGTTTAAGTTACGATGATGACAATGGCACATTGACAATTACTAATACTACATCAGCAGGTGATATTGAGGCAGTAACGGCAGGAGATGGTTTAAGTGGCGGAGGTACTAGTGGAGCAGTTTCATTAGCACTCGACCTTAACGAACTAACAGCGGCGGCAGTAGATGTAAGTGCAGACAGCATTGCAATCATTGACGCAACTGACAACAGTTCAAAGAAAGAAAGCATTGCAGACTTGGCGTCTGGAATGGCAGGAACAAACTTAACTGCATCATCAGGTACATTAGGTATCGCTGATTCAGTTATAAGAGGAAAAATTAGTGCAGGCGGAGATTTAAGTTACGACAATAGTACAGGGGTAATTAGTTTTACTAACGATGCTGGTGATATAGAATCAGTAGTCGCTGGAACTGGTCTAAGTGGTGGCGGAACTTCAGGTGATGTTACATTAAACATTGACCTTAAAGATGAAGATAATATGGCTTCAGACTCAGCAACCCATGCCGCTTCACAGCAATCAATTAAAGCATACGTTGATTCACAAGTAGCAAGTAAAGATAACACAGATGAAATCACAGAAGGTTCAACTAACCTTTATTATACTGATGCAAGAGCCAGAGCGGCAATCAGTGCAGGCGGTGATCTAAGTTATAACAGTAGTACTGGTGAAATTAGTTTTACTAATGATGCAGGTGATATTGAAGGTGTTACAGCAGGTGATGGTCTAAGCGGCGGCGGTACAACAGGTACTGTTTCATTAGCATTAGACTTAAACGAATTAACAGCCGCTTCAATTGATGTAGCAAACGACAGTTTTGCAATTATTGATGCAAGTGATAACTCAAGTAAAAAAGAAGCAATAGCAGACTTTGTGTCAGCAATAGCCGGCACAAACATAACTGCAACAAACGGTGTATTAAGTTCAACAGCAGACATATCAGGCGTAACAGCAGGATCAGGTTTAACTGGCGGCGGTACATCAGGAACAGTATCAATTGACATAGATCATGAAGCATTTTCAGGTAACTTAATACCGAGTGCTAATAACACATACCAGTTAGGTAGTGCTACTAACGTCTGGAAAGATGTATATGTAGGTCCAGGATCATTATATGTTAACGGACAACAAGTTATTTCAGATAACTCAGGAACAATCACAGTTAGTGCAGACTCTAACCAAAATTTGAGTTTAGTAACAAGTGGATCAGGTGATGTTGAAATTACCTCCGGTGGTCAGATTCAAATGAAATCCGATATTGTTTTAGCCGCAGGCAAAACAATTAGTACAGCAGGCGGTGGTGCTACTACACAAGGTGGTAACATCAACATGAACAGCAACAGCATCAACAACTTAGATGATCCAGTTGCGGCACAAGACGGTGCAACTAAGGCATACGTTGATGCTCAATTGGCAACTAAAGATGCATTAAGTGAATTAAGTGGCGATACTGATGATGTTTCAGAAGGATCAACAAACTTGTATTTCACAAATACCAGAGCAGATGCTAGAGTAAATGCTGTATTGGCAGACACTGACAGTTTAAGTGAAGGTTCAACTAATCAGTATTATACAAATGCTAGAGCAGACGCAAGAGTCGATGCTAAATTGGCATCTGATGTTACTATTGGCGGTAACTTAACAGTTAACGGTACACAAACAGTTGTTAATTCAACTACTACTGAAACTGTTGATAATATTTTCCGTGTAAACAGTGACGGAACATCACAAGATGCTGGTTTTGAAGCCAACATTGCAGGATCAATCAAGTCATTGGTATGGGACGTTTCAGAAAGCGAATGGTCTTTTGGTAACGAAACTGTTAAAGCAGGTACTTTTGAAGGCGCAGTAACAGGTGCAGTCACAGGTACAGTTAGCAGTATTGCTAACCATGACACAGACGATGTATCAGAAGGATCAAGTAACTTATACTTTACAAATGCTAGAGCAGACGCCAGAATTGCAAATGCAATATTGGATTCAGACTCAATGACTGGTGCGTTAGCAACTAACGTTCCTTCAGCAGAATCTGTTAAAGCATACGTTGATAGTGTAGCGGCTGGACAAGATAACACAGACGAAATCACAGAAGGTTCAACTAATTTATATCATACAACAGCAAGAGCCAGAGGTGCAGTTAGTGTCACAGACGCAGGCGGAGACGGAAGTTTTGCATATAACAGTACAACTGGTGTATTTACTTACACAGGCCCAAGTGCCGCAGAAGTAAGAGCACACTTTGGTGGTGGCACAGGTATATCTATATCTAGTGGTACTATAAGTACTGATGATAGCGGAATTGATCATGATGCTTTAAACAACTTTGTAGCAAACGAACATATTGATCACTCAGCAGTATCAATGACAGCAGGTGCAGGTTTAACTGGTGGTGGTACTATTGCCGCAACAAGAGACTTTGCCGTAGGCGCAGGTACAGGTATTACTGTAAATGCAAACGATGTTGCAGTAAATATGGGTGCTTTCAGTACATCAGACTTAGCAGAAGGTTCTAACAAGTATTATACTGATGAAAGAGTAGACGACAGAGTCGCCGCTTTAGTAACAGACGGTGCTGGTGTTAGTGCAGTATACAATGATACAAATGGAACATTAACATTTAATATTCAAAGTAGTGTTGCAGGCGATGGTTTAACAGAAAGTGCAGGTATTATTGGTGTTGTAGGCGGAGATGGTTTAACATCAAGTGCTAACAGTCTCGATGTAGACAACACAGTTGTAAGAACAACTGGCACACAAACTATAGCAGGTGCTAAAACATTTAGTGATAATGCTATATTTAACGGTGACTTAACAGTTAACGGTACAACTACAACAATTAACTCGGCTACTGTTTCAACAGGTGATAACATTATTGTTCTTAACAGCGATGTTACAGGTACCCCAACTGAAAACGCAGGTATCGAAATTGAAAGAGGTGACTCAACTAACAAACAATTCCAGTGGAATGAAACAACCGATAGATGGGTAGCAGATTCTCCTCTACAAGGTGATGGTTTCTATGCAGATACAACACAAATTGTTGATGGCTCAGGTAACTGGGTTGGTCCTAATTCAGGACTAAAAGGTGAAGTTGGACCTCAAGGACCACAAGGACAGAAAGGTGTTACAGGTGCTCAAGGTGCCCAGGGACCACAAGGTGCAACTGGACCAACTGGTGCTGTCGGACCTCAAGGTGCAACTGGACCAACTGGTGCTAAAGGACAAAAAGGCGAAATTGGAGCCACCGGACCTCAGGGTGCAACTGGACCTCAGGGTGCAACTGGACCTCAAGGTGCTACAGGACCTCAAGGTGCTAAAGGACAAAAAGGTGAATTAGGTGCTCAAGGTGGAACTGGTCCAACTGGCCCAGGTGGTGCTCAAGGACCACAAGGACAGAAAGGTGCCACAGGTGCTCAGGGTCCACAAGGTGCGACTGGTCCAACTGGTCCATCAGGTAATCCATTCCCAGGCGGTACATTCAGTGGTGATATAACAACTAGACACATTATTGCAACTGGACCTTCAGGAACTTACAATGTAGGTTCAAGTAGTGTTAAGTTCGGTACTATGTATGCAAATACATTTAGTGGAACAGCAACATCGGCTCAGTACGCCGACTTGGCAGAAAGGTATGCTTCAGAAGAAGTACTAGAACCAGGAACAGTTGTTATGTTTGGTGGAGAGAAAGAAGTTATAGCATGTGAAACAGACGGTTGTCATAGTGTTGCAGGAGTAGTTTCAACTAATCCGGCTCATTTGATGAACGCAGACGCAGGTGATAACGATTCTCATCCAGCCATAGCATTAGCAGGTAGAGTACCTGTTAAAGTTGTTGGCCCTGTAAACAAAGGTGACTTACTTGTAAGTTCCGATGTTAAAGGACATGCGAAAGTAGATAACGATGCTAAAGCAGGTAGAATACTTGGTAAAGCAATGGAAGACACTGACGTAGGTGAACATATCATTGAAGCATTAATTAACTTAATGTAAGTTTACAAAACTTAGGAAAGGGTCTTTTTAGGCCCTTTCTTTTTGGCCGCATATTGATAAATACACTTGTAGAGAGTAACAGAACACACACACTCCACATAATAACATATAACAAAACTGAGTGTGCATAAATGGAAGAAATATTTAAGTTAATAGCGGAGGTAGGTATGCCTATTGCTGGAAGTATGGCAATGGGGTATTTCATATTCCTCACAATAAAGCAAATGATGGCCGGCGTTGTTGGCCAAGTCAAAACGCTCACAAGTTTCTGTGAAGCACTAACCACTAGAGCAAGAGTAATGAGTAACGAGATGATTAAGATTGATCTGCTTGTTAGTAGTGCTTTAGAATTAAGACCAGACATTGATAGAATAGCAAGAGCAGAAAATTTTGTTGAAGATGGCAAAGTGGATAGTAGGAGAGACTAATGGATATTGCGGCACTAATTAACGAATACGGATTTCCAGTAGTAGCAGTAGTAGGTTTAGGTTATTTCATATATTATGTATGGAATTTTATGAACCAAGAAATCAAACCTGCACTCGGTGATATGCATATGGCACTTATTAGATGTATTGATCAAATGAGAATGTTAGACCAAGATCAAATACGTCTACAACAAAAAGTTAATGTTGTTTTAGAATATAGAGCAACGCAAAAACTTTTAGCGGATGCCATGGAAAAAGAAGAATTTAAAAAAATGAAAAAGGCAGGAGACGAATAGAATGAAAATTACAGGAACACATTTAGGATTACTAGTTATAGTAGGTTATTTTTTAATAGCCACAACTGCCGATCTACAAGCAGACGAAATTAAATTTAAATTTAAAAGTCCTAGTTTTAGTGGACAAGGAACAGGTGCTCATTATTTAACTATTGAGAATCAGGAAAAGTCACGTAGAGATAAAATTAAAGCAGACATTGAAGCGGCTTTAAAACAAGCGGAACGAGAAGACCAAAACAGCACAATTAACAAGTTCATTAGAAATTTGGAAAGCAGAATTTACAGTCAAATTTCTAAGGGCCTCGTAGACAGTATGTTTTGCGACCCAGCAACAGTAGTAAGTTGCACAGGATCAACAAGTGGTGCATTTGATATTGAAGGTAATACAGTTTCATATCAAATAGTCACAAACGCAGATGGATTACAAGTAATCCAACTTACTATCGTTGATCCAGATGGAACAATAACAACAATAGAAATACCAATTGGCATAGGCAATATAGCAGGCGGTTAATGAATAAAAATATTTTAATAGCACTGATAGGTGTTTTATATTTAAGTGGTTGTGCCAGTATCGCCATTCCGGGCGATGAGATGTGCCAGACTGACTTTCTTGAATGTGTTGAAGAGCCACAAAAAGTAGAACTACCCACATATAGAAAATTAAGATACTTGCCACCGGCAGAAGTTATGCCTGTGGTTGCCATATACAATTTTGGTGATGGAACAGGACAAAGAAAAAGTCAAGACGGAGTTGCTAGTTTTAGTACAGCAGTTACGCAGGACGCAAAAAGTTTATTAGTAGACGCTCTAAAGGCGGCAGGTTCAGGAGAGAATCCAAAAGGAACTTGGTTTAGAGTAGTTGAAAGAGGACTAGGTTTAGATAACTTAGTTAGAGAAAGGCAAATAGTAAGAGCAACTCGTTCAGAGTCAGCCAAACAGGCAGGATTAGATGAGTTTCAAGAACTACAGCCAATGTTATTTGCTGGAATGATATTAGAAGGTGGTGTTATAGGATACGACACTAATATTGAAACAGGAGGTACAGGGGCAAGATATTTGGGTATTGGTACAACAAACCAATATCGAAGGGACAGTATAGTAATATCACTTCGTGCTGTAAGCACACTCACAGGCGAAGTAATACTCAATGTCCAAACACAGAAGACCGTTTTAAGTTCAGGTCAAGCAGGAGATGTATTTAGATTTTTAGATATGGATACTAAACTTCTCGAACTTGAGAGCGGAATGACACAAAACGAAAGTGTAACATTTGCAGTCCGATCAGCGATTGAGGCCGCGGTGTTAGAACTTATTAAGCAAGGTGATGAAAGAGGATACTGGAAGATTGTTTATCCGGAAGATTGGGACGAACAGGTAGAGGAGCAAGAGCAAGCCTACTGGATGAGTCTTAAGGAAAACGGCAATCTTACTGACGAGAGAGATTTGGAACAATTTTCGAAAGACCCAAACTCATTACCACTTTGGAAGAAGGTTCTTCTAAAGAATAATAAACCATTAATGGAGAATAACAATGAAGATATTTAAAAACTTAGCGGTTAGTGTCTTCGCTTTAATCGGACTAATGTCCTATCCAATACTTGCAGATGACAACGAAGTTTTACTAGATCAAGACGGTGATAACTTAGTGCTTACGATTTTGCAGGCTGGTACAGGTAATACTGTGTCGGGAGACGCAACAGAAAGTTCTGACTTATTACTAAGTGGTGGTAGTATAATACTAGACCTCATACAAGACGGTGATAACAATGACTTTTTTGGATCTATAGTTTTAGACGGTAGTGGCTCCAGTGTTTTAGATTTTTACAACTTAGGTAGTGGTAACATCTTTGACATTGATGCAGGATCAACAGGTAGTGCCGACTATGCTGATATGCTTTCAAGCATACAGGGTGACGGTAACATATTTGACATAGGCATAGGCGAAAGTGCTAGTGCAGAATATTTAAACTTTGATTTAGTAATACTAGGTAGCAGAAATGATTTTGATACAAGTTTTACTAACAGTAATGTTTGGACGGCCGGTGTTGGCACAAATAACACTGGAACAAGCACAATGGTAGGTATCTTAGTTGATGCAGACAATGTTGTGTGGAACTTCGACATTACCGGTGATGATAATGCTTTAGCAACATCACAGAGCGGAAATAGTGGTGCAAGTCTTACAGCAGACATAGACGGTAGTGATGGAGATTTCCAGTTCACTCAGAATATGACTACAACATGTACGCCTGCTTGTACAGGTACTATCAACGTCGAAATAGACAGCGAAAATGCTTCAGTTAGTATTAAACAAACCGACTAAATTCGTAGTCGCAGTTTTACTAATTGCAATAGGAAACTCATACGCCGCCGAACCAATTGGCGGCGTATTTGAACAAAGTGGTAAACCTGGCAGTATTGTTAGGACCACAGGCGAAGAATTAACAGCACAGTTAGATACAGATGTACAAAGTTACGACAATGTAGAAACAGAAAATGGCAGACTTAAAATTAAGTTTGTTGACGATACACAAATCAGTTTAACAGAACATACACTGATAGAAATTACAGAGTATGTTTATGATCCAAACCCTAGTAAAAGTAAAATGGCAATGAATTTTGTGTCAGGTACAGCAAGATTTGCCACCGGGGGTTTAGGATTAGTACCAAAAGAAAATATACAGATACAGACTCCTACTGCAAGTATAGGTATTAGGGGAACAGATTTTACTACCACAGTAGATGAACTGGGTAGAAGTTTGGTAATATTATTACCAGATACAAATTGTAATGATAAAATAAAATTAGAGGAAGGTTGTAGGCCTAGTGGAAGTATAACAGTTACTAATGCCGGCGGAACAGTCACATTAGAAGAAGCCTTTCAGGCTGTAATGGTGAGTACGTTTGAACAATCACCGACTCAACCTGTGACATTAGTTGATTTGGATTTAAATCAGATTGACAATATGTTTATTGTGAGTAAGCCAGAGGAAATTGTTAAAGCAGAAGAAGATCAGCAAGAAACACTCAAAGGAGATGGCGGACTATTAGATTTTGACGGTTTAGACAAAGACTTTTTAGAAAGTGAAGATTTAGGTAAAGCCGCAGAACGAGAATTAGAATTTACAGAATTAGACATAAACTTTTTAGATGTTGACTTTTTGAGAGACCTTTTAGAGATAATGGAAGAAGCAGATGCTCTAGGAGAACAAGAAGAAAGCACAGGCAGTGATAGATTAGTAGACAGAGGATTTGGTGTACAGGGTGACAACCAGTTTAATATACTTCCAGATGTTGATGGCAAAGTATTTTTCTTAAGAGTAGGTACTAATTACACCAGTCTAAAAATTAAAAAAGGTTCAGCAGGAATTATAGAAGTAAGAGATAAAGACTTAGGAGATACTGTGATGTGTTTAAATAATTGCGAAGGAATTAGAATAACAATAACACAACAGTAATAAATAGTATTATGAACATAGACAAAAAATTAAATGAAATGAGACCAAAAGATACTCCTCTATTAGTATTAGGTTATATCATATTGGGTATGTTTTTATTAATACCTGCTACAGCAAATGCACAAGACAATGAAGTTTTACTTGATCAAACAGGTGATAATGTAGTTATCAACATATTACAAGCAGGATATGATAATAAAATAGATTTTAGTGTCGGTGGTACCAATAATGTGGTTGACTTATTACAACAAGGCAATGGTGGATATATTGGGTACACATCTGCTTGGGGCAGTGGTCTTGCTTGGGGTGGAGATTTAGATGGTGATTATAATAATCTCAATATTGTACAAACGTGTAATCAAGGATCATCCTGTGGGGGTGATAGATTTGAATTTCATATACAGGGTAATAGTAATGATGTAGACTTCTATCAAGGATACAGAGTTGATGCTGACGGAACTTTACACGATATAGATGATTATGAATATGGCGGCCATTTTACACGATTAGATATTCACGGTGATAACAATAAGTTTTTAGGAAGTCAACGTGCAAATAATTCAGGACACGAACATTCAAACATTACTAACATTTACGGTAATTCCAATGATGTGTACACAAGACAAGAAAGCAACCAAGACAAAACACTCAATTTAACAATCTATAATAGTTACAATGATGTTGATATGGTACAAAAGGGAAGTGCAACACATAATGCCACAGTTACACTAAGTGGATCGTATTCCACTACTTTATATATGCTTCAACAAGGACCCACAGCACAATCATACACACTCAGCCAAACCTGTGCAACAGTAGGTGGCTGTTCGGTATCAGTAACACAAGGTAACTAGTCGGTTGACAAACTTTTAAATATTTGCTATAATATTCGTAATGAAACATATGATCAAGTGGCTAAAAATATCAGCCGGTATAAATCTATATCTATCTGTAATACTAACATTAGTATTAATTGCTCTTGTGACTGATATTGTGTTAGACACATATTGGCACAGCAACGCATACTTGGAACAATTAGGCATTGGTAGTCCTAATTCATAAACACTTATGGTTACAAAATGGTTAAACAGTCTTAGAATATATTCCCTATCTGTTATAGGTATACACTTTTTAATATTTGCATACTTCTTTCCAGTGTTTGTAATAAAAGTTGTGTTTATACCACTTACATTTGTGGTATTTTGGCATTGGTGTGAACTAGTAGTTAGAATAGAAGAAGACAACAGAAATCAAATATTACATTTAATACACACCTCCAATAATCAGCACACCAAAGACTTATTGACGTATGAACTATTTTTACACGATGAAAACAGTTTGTCAGGTAAAACTCTGTTTAACAGTTGCGGCATCTAAATTTTAGATAAATATATACTGTTATAATAACAGATGGTTTTATAACAATCTTATATATAAGGAGAAAATAAATGAAAGAATTAAAAAACGTGTTCTTTGGTATATTTTTTGTAATGTTCGCACAAGGTTGCGCCACTGTTGGTGCTATTTCCGATGGCGTACAACAAGGTGTTGCTGGAACAGTTGATGTTGTTCTAGGAACTACAAGCAATGTAGTTACAACAGTAGTAGACGAAGGATCAAGAATCGGACAAGCAGGTGCAGAACTTGTTGTCGGTGTTGGTCAAACTGCTGGAGACTTAGTTGCTGGTACAGTCGAAACAGTCGCTACAGTTGTTGACGAATCTACTGATGCAGTACAAAAAGAAGAACCAAAAGAAGAACCAAAAAAGTAAAACGCTCATTCTTTAAAATTCCTAAATTTAATTTAGGAAATAAAAAAGAAGACTTACCCTCAGAAGAGGATGAGCAATATTCAGATGAGGAGATACAGGAGTTTATACGCCAGATTAAGTTATATCAAAAACTAATGGAGTACTGTTCCAAAAATCCAAAAGAATGTGAGTAAGTTACTTTTAATTTTATTAACACTTCCTCTGTTAGCAATAGCAGAGGATCGTGTTTTAGACCTTACTTATAATCCCCCACTAGACTACAACTATTGCGATAACAATCCAGTAGAATGTAGACCCCTACCATCACTGATACCAAAATTTGAAATACAACAAAAAGCAACGCCAAAGCAATGGGCAGTATTTTGGACATTTCAAGTATTAGATGCTTACTCAACATCACGGGCAGTAAAGTATGATTGTGTAAAAGAAGTAAATCCACTGTATACAGAACATCCAAGTAACACAAGAATAGTTTTAACAAAAAGTGTATTGCTTCTGCCTGGCTTATTGTATAACGATTATTATAAAACTGTGTCACCAGAGGAACTAAACGATACTAATATGTTATATTCTATAGTAGTTGCAAATAACTTTAGGTTACTTAATCAAGCCAAAGACAGTTGTAATAAAATAAGATAGCAATAAATATATCTGTGTTAAAAGAAAAAGTAATAGAAATCAAACACTACTCAGATAGGCTGTTTAGTTTTAAAACCACACGCGATAAAACATTCCGTTTTAAAAATGGTGAATTTGCTATGATTGGTTTAGATGTAGACACAACTGTAAAAGGCAGTCCTCTACCTAAGAAAACAATGAGAGCATACAGTATTGTAAGCACAAACTATGATGACCATTTAGAGTTTCTAAGTATTATAGTACCAGATGGTCCGCTAACAAGCAAATTAAAGAATTTACAAATTGGTGATGAAATATTAATTAATCCAAAAGTCACAGGCAGTTTGGTATGTGATTATTTGACCCCTAAAGATAATTTAGTATTATTAGCAACTGGCACTGGAGTAGCACCATTTGTTAGTATTGTCAACGACCCTGATACATACAGCAGATTTAAAAAAGTATATTTGTTTCACACAGTAAGAAATGTAAACGAATTAGCATACATAGAATCGCTAAATAGTATAGAAGAAGATTTACCTTTTACTTACATACCAACTGTAACTAGAGAAGACTATGGTAGAACTGGTCGCTTTTGGCAATATGTTGAAGAATTTTTACCAGGTGGCTTCCTCAAAGAAAGAGACGGCATAATGGTGTGCGGTTCTCCAGGTATGAATAAGGAATGTCGTACTTTGTTTAAAACACTAAATTGGCAAGAAGGTAATACAGGCGAAATGGGCGACTTTATGTTAGAAAGGGCATTTGTAGATTGATGGATTCAAACAAAATTATAGATGCTCTTAGGCAAGGAGTAGTAACAGTAGTATTTGAAAAGATAGACACAAAAGAAATTCGAACTATGCCGTGTACTCTTAATCAAGAAATACATAAACAAAGTATTGATATAAAAAAATACGATACTACTAGTGATACAATTATTATGTATGCATTAGATAAAAAAGCATGGCGTGATGTAAGAGTCAATACTATCAAAGAATGGTACGAAGGATATCCAAAAGAATGAAATGGGTTTATAGTGGTTATGCTGTAATAGTATCTATATTATTACTTACAGCACTCCAAGTAGTTGATCCTACACCAATACAGAATTTAAGAAATCAAACATTTGATGCATATCAAAAACTAGACGAAATTAAACAAAGCAACGAAGTTGTTATTATTAACATAGGCGAAAAAAGTCTAGAAACATTAGGGCAGTATCCTTTTCCTAGAACTACATACGCTCAACTCATATATGATATTAGACAAAAGAATCAAGGCATAGTAGGCTTCACTCTTATGTTTCCTGAAGCAGATAGATTTGGAGGAGACGAAGTTTTTGCTTCATGGATAAAGGGTAACGGAATAGTGTTATCTCAGACACCAAGCACAAGAGGAATTAAGACCACAGGACCTCATATTGGCACTGGAGTAATCGGTCCTACAACAGCACAGGACTTTCTCCTAACTTGGCCAAATTTAGTAACAAACATACCTGAACTAGAAGCAGAAGCACTTGGCATAGGCGTAAATGCATCAGCACCACAACCTGATTTTGTTACAAGAACGTATCCATTAGCAATAGGAGTAGAGGGAAAAATATATCCCTCGTTTGCTATAGAAATGTTACGAGTACAAACAGGCAAACCCAGTTACATGATTAAAACAACAGAGATAGGCATAAACGAATTTGCAGTTCCGCCTTTTGATCCTATAGTAACATTGCCAAAAGGCGATGCATATATACGTTACAATAATACGTTTGAAGAAGTAGAATATACGGACATAAACAGTTTACCTAATATGGGTGGAAAGTTTGTTATAGTAGGTGTTACAGCAGAAGGTATTGCTAACCCTGTACCTACTCCAAGAGGCAACATGTATCCACAGCATATACAAGCACACATGCTACAGAACTTTATAGATGGATCAAATATACAGCGGAGCCAGTTATCGTCGCTTATAGAACTTCTGTGTGCGTTGTGTGGTATGATTTTAATAGCCTTAGCGGTGTATAAGTTACCGTTGCTGTGGACAGCACCGATATCACTGCTAATTTTAGGTGGAGAAGCATATGGTAGTGTGTGGTTATATCAAAATAAATTACAATTAGTAGATGCAACTTTTCCTGTGTTAAGTGGATTTTTAGTGTTTACACAATCAGCATTTAATAACTTCTATAAACAATACAAATTACGTCAACAAATCAAAGGACAGTTTGGTACTTATATATCCCCGGACTATGTTGATATGTTAGTTAAAGATCCTAGTCTAATGAAACTAGGTGGCGAAAGAAAAGAAATGAGTTTTATGTTTGCTGACATAGTCGGCTTTACACCTATATCAGAAAAGTATATGAAAGCGGATGACCCAGAAGGATTAGTAGAACTCATAAACAGTTTCTTAGATAAAATGACCAAAATAGTTTTAAAGAACGGTGGCACAATAGACAAGTTCATGGGTGACTGTATAATGGCATTTTGGAATGCACCACTACCATGTGAGAATCATGCTGAGATGGCCGTTAAAACAGCAATAGAGATTGAACTATTAGGTGACGAATTAGAAAAAGAAATGGAAGAACGTGGCTTGCCAAGAGTAAAATTTGGCACAGGTGTAAACACAGGTACATGTATTGTCGGCAACATGGGTGCTGAAACTAGATTAGATTATAGTGTTGTAGGCGATGCTGTAAACTTAGGTGCTAGATTAGAAGCACAAACAAGAGCAGAAGACACACCAATTATTGTTTCTGAATATACTTATATGGAATGCCCTAACATAGCATTTGGTAATATAGGAGAAGTTACTGTTAAAGGTAAAGTAGATCCTGTAAAAATGTACGCCCCATTATTTGACGGCGAAATAAGAAAACTTTACAAGTAATTATTCGTCTGGTGACCAGTGTCCCATAGAACGGAACACACTTCTAGCAGTAATAAGATCCTTCTTTAGTTCAACAAGATAAAAAAATTCAAAAGGCTTTTCACCTATTTTTTCTAATGGATAATGATAGGTTGATGTTATGGTATCTATTGCTGTTATGTCTTTTGCAACACAATTTATAATAGAGTTACGCCACTCGGCATCTTTGAATAAATCAAGTACAAAAGCATGTGCTTCACTTTCAGGATTATAACTGTTCATTATATTGAGTAATTCATAATATAATGCTCTGATAGGATTTAAATTATCTCTGTATTTAGAACTTACAACAGGAAATCTCCACTTGTCTTCTTTGGTACATTGATGCTTATAAAAGTACAAGTATTCTTCCATAAATGATTCATATATGTTTTTTTGACTTTTACGCATTCTACTTGCTAGTATGCGTCTTAGTTTACTTAATAGTTTTAGGTGATATTCAGATAACGATTCATTATAAACATTAAATAAATCATCAGGATTCATACGGCCGTCAATAAATTCGGGCGGTATTTCGTTAGACTTTGCAAACTTTATTAGTAAGTTCTCTAATCTTATCTTTTTAAAATCTATTATATCTGACATTTATGTAAATTTAATATAGTATTAAGTTTTTCGTTACCTTTATTGTAACTTAAGGTTGCTCTGGCACCCTCGTGTAATGGCTTTGGCCATGTACCGATGTCTACCCAAGCATACCCACAACTTTCACCATTTAAATTTGGCATAAATTCGTGTTCTATGACTGCAACAAAACTGTAATACATAAAGTTCTTGTCTTTGCTTTGATAAACATCAATAGGATTTAGTTTATTAATATCTGGAACTAATCCTAATTCCTCATCAAGTTCACGTGTTAAGGCTTCATATGGAGACTCGCCTTTTTCAACAAGTCCTCCCCAAAATCCCCAAGTGTGTTTATGTCGTTTGTCGCTGTTTCTGAATTGTAAAAGTACACGGTTGGTATCAAGAGCAAGAAATAATGTGCCTACCCCTATAACACCTGTGAAAGGTTCTACAGGACTAGAGTCCAATATCCCGGATTGTATTCTCCCTCGTATATGCTCAGCCATTGTGTTCCTGTCCATTTGTATACTTTACTTGTATTTAAGTTCTTCGTAATTGCTGTAGTACCAAAGTTGGCACTTGCATCATATGATACTGTCCACTTTGCACCATCAAATTCAATAATATCGTTTTCTGATGCATCAACATTCCACTCTGGATAACCTGCTTTGGAAAGATCTTCTGTTATTAAATATCGTTGTCCAATTACAAGGTTTGGTATTGTACCATCGCCTGGTACATTACTATGAGGGTTAATAATTTTATCAATATTGCCTATTGTAGAAGCAGGCAATGTGTCAGTATCCAAATTAAATATAAGTTGACTATCATCTGATGGATGTTTTGCAATAGTACCTGCAATATCCTGTGAGTCATCCTCCATATCATTAGTGATTTTTAATTTTAAAATACTGGTGTTATCTTTTAATTCCTTGTCATACAATGCTAGTAAATCAGACCAACTCTTAGTCTCTATACCTCCTGAGTCATATAAAGTTGCAGAGTTGCCCAATATACTAACTTTGTAATTACCTGGCGAAACAATTAAACGTGATTGTATATCAAAACTTCTAAAGAAGTCTGCTATGTCTTCATCATATCCAATTTCGCTTAATGATTGTCCACCAAAATCAGTTATTATATTACTGTGAATCTCATGTATAATACTCTGTCTTTTAACTTTTGCAGGAGGATTAATCCATATAGGCAATATAAATGTTAATGTTGTTACATCAATTTGCTCATCTACTCCTGCCGGAATACTTCTATTAGTAAACTGTATATCTGTTAATTCGACTTCAACAATTGAGGTCCAATCAAACGGATTAGAATTTTGTTGTAACTGTATTGTTGGATTAAATAGAACTAATATCTGTTCCATTAATTGTAATTTTGTATCAGTATTAGGTGTCCATATATCAACTTGCATTGTTAAGTTGTAAGGTACTGGCATATACCTGTTAATAGTATATTGGTTGCCTTGCGTACTTTCATAACTTTGTGTATCTTCGTTAAATTTACGCTCTGTTATACTTTTGGTATCTGTAAAGAAAGGATCTTGTGTCCTATCTCTGGCAATTTGTAAACTTTGGATACTCACACCTATAAAAGGTGTGCTGTTAATAACATTTTCTGAATTTTGTCTAAGTATATGCGAAACCATTCTACTTGGATCTGCATATCTTATAGGCACAGTATTATATCTTTCGTCTTCGCCGTCTCTACTACCTTCTTTGACTTTGAATGCATGAAATATTCTAATAAATTGTAGAATATATCTTCTAATTTGTTCATCATACCAGTACTGCATATTTAATTGTCCGTCTTAGGTTTAACAACTTTACTTAGGTTTGTTCTTTCATTAGTTACAGTACCATCTGTGTTTGTTGTCTCTGTCGTGTTATTTATAAAGCCATCAAGGATTCTGTTTGCACTAGAGAACACTCTCTTACTGTCATCTGCAACTTTCACCCAGCGATTACCTGATTTCTTAAATATCCTACTAGGTGAAAAGTCTGTTCTTAAGAAATAATCACCATCAACTGCGGCTAATGGAAATGTTATTCCACTACCCAATAGTGTAGCACCATTTGGTGCACCTTCAACAGTTCCTATAAATGGTTTGCCTTTGGCAGTTTCATCCACAAATAAATGAGTACCTGCGGCATAATAAGGATCCTGTGGAACATTATTTTCTGCTTGTTTTATAATAGCATCTGAAATATCAATTTCATCTTTGTATGTACTGATGATATTTCGTAAATCGTCTTCTTCATCACCATAGCCAATAATATCTCTGTATTCTTGACTGTCGCTTATTGGACCTAATTTACATCTCCACATATGAGGCCACCAATTTGGATCAAATCCTTCTGAAGGCCTACTTGCATCTGTAATTACATAAAATCTGTTTATGGCATCTTTGCGTTCATCGAGTAATAAATCATCTCTCATATGAGGTAATTCTATAACATCGCCTGCCATAAGTTTTCTGCCTAATGTTGATACCATTGTGTCAATGTGAAAATTGATGAACAATGTGTCATTTTGTAAGAACATACCAAATTGTGTTAAATCAAAGTCTGAATCACTTACAGTATATGTTCCTCTGAGTTCATATATGTCATCATCATACTTTCTGTCTCTATTTTCTAAAAATAATACATCCTGTATGAATGTTTCACCAGTTTTTTGATCGCCGTCTGAGTCGTAACTGTTATCCTGCTGAGGTTGTGTAAAGTCCTTTGTGTCCCCTTGATCGTGAACACCAAGATATTTGTGTACATTT
>Ga0208547_1000775_pt1 | contig 18010 bp, 20 predicted proteins | sample DEB08_DNA_5_FD_185501 | JGI IMG/M metagenome (GOLD analysis project Ga0208547, IMG submission 185501) | Aqueous microbial communities from the Delaware River and Bay under freshwater to marine salinity gradient to study organic matter... | ecosystem: Environmental > Aquatic > Marine > Coastal ...
GGTCTTATATAGGTAAATTCTAAATCGCGTCTGCCCCCAGTCTTTTCGATCATACTAATCATAGCTTCATTTCCAGTATTACCAGCAGACCATACTGTATATCCACTATCCATAAAATCAAACTCTAATTGATCTGGTGGATTGATTTTTATTTCTATAAGATGCCAGTTCATTCTGCTACTCTACTAAAGTTCTTTACCTTCTCAAATCGAATCTGACTACGAAACTTCTCAGATAGGATATCACCCTTGTGAGAGATGACAAACACATTTGTCTCACCACCCAATTGATGAATCAGTTTAAGGAACTCATCACAACCAGCAGTATCAAGTGAAGCATCAAAGACTTCATCCAAGATGAGTAGGTTAGTGTTAGTAGAGTTTTTGAGTTTAGCAATTGCACGCCATGTGAATAGTAGTGCAAGATCGATTCGCATCTTTTCCCCTTCAGAGAATGAAGCATAAGAAAACTCATCACGATGGCGGCTCTTAATAATCTCATTGAATTCCTCATCTAATTCAAACGCTACGAAAAAGTCCAGTGCAGCAAGATACTTGTTGATCAGTTTGTTCATGATAGGTACATACTGACGGATGATCTTCGTCTTAATACCACCGTCTTTCAGCATGTCTGCTGCAACACCAAACAGTTCTCTATCGTTTATTAGTTCTTCTTTCCTCTTTGTAAAGGTACGATTGTCTTCCTGTAGTGCTGCAAGAGTATCCTTTGCTTCAGTGTCGTCCTTACCCGATTCCTGTATTCGTTTAATTTCAGTTTCATTCTTGGAGATTGACTTCTCCAAGGATTTAATTGAAGACTGGTTTGATGATACATTAGATTGTAATACGCTGACTTTGCTTTGAGTAGTCTTAACCTCATCAAGTCTCTGGTGTAATGCTTCGTACTCTTTTTCCAGTTCTTGTATTCCACCACTGACCTTTTTGATGATGCCGTTGGTATCATCGATAACCTTATTCTTAATAGCGGCTTCAATCTCTTGGGAACAAGTGGGACATTCATCATGGCTCTCAAAGAAACCAATTCGCTTGTGTGCTTTGTCATGCTTACTCCTTAGTTTATTGATCAGATCAAAAACCTTGGTGCTTTTAAGTGTTATAGAATCAGAATCCTTGATCTTATCAAGCAGAAAGTCTGTTTCTGCAATCATGGATGCATTATTAGATGATATTGATGAAACCTCTAGTCTTGCTTCATCTACCATCTTCTGGAAGGTAGCGATAGTATCATCGCTCTGCTCTTTCAGTTTACGAATATAATCTTGTTGTGTGTTAATTTTGCTCTCAACCAATTGCATTTGATATTCAGTTTCCCGAACATCTTCTCTATTTTCTGCAACACGATCCTTGAGCAACTTACCCATAGAAGAGAAGATACTGATGTCGAGCAAGTCTTCAATAACTTCCCTTCTATTGGCCGCGGTAAGTTGCATAAACGGTACGAAAGTAGACGCACCCAGCACGACAATTTGTGTAAAGGATTTGTAGTTGAGTTTTAGAATAGTCTCTTCAAGTTGCTTCTGATAATCTCTAGCAGAACCTGGCTGGTTCAGAAGATTACCATTCTGATAGATTTCAAACTTAGCAGGCTTCATACCACGAATGATACGATAGTCTTGCTTACCAATACTGAAGTCTATCTCAACCATCAGATCACGTTGATTGATAGTGTTAAGAAGTTGTGGTTTGGAGATTTTACGGAATGGTTTGTTGAATAAAACAAAACACAATGCATCAAGAATGGTGGACTTACCAGCACCATTCTCGCCTACAATAATTGTGTTTGGTGAACGATTGAGTTGTATTTCAGTGTTCACGTTTCCCGTGGATAGAAAGTTCTTCCACTTAATCGTCTTGAAATAAATCATACTGTGGTTCGCCGGTCCTTACATCATGTCTTTCAATTGTCTCATGGTAGTGGCCACAATGTGGACAGTACATTGCTTTAGGCATATAGTTCTCATGACTTGCGATACTCCACCATCCTATACATTTGCTACAGGAAAAGTGATGTAAATATTCAATTGTTGACTTTATCATACTTCCATATACAATGCTTCATTATATAGAGTCCGCATCAGATTGTCAAGTCTTTTCTTAGGTACATTTGTTTCCATATTGTCAATGTATTTAGAAAGTATCGTGACAGTATCTTCTGCTTCATTCACTATGTCTTCATCATCCTCTAGATTCAGATTTAAATGATCATCAACGATTTGGATATTGACAGGATTAGCTTGGTAGAGTTTGTCCATGAACTGATCAAACCAGTATGGATTCTCTTTAGTCTGTGTGACAACCTTAACATATGATCCTTCAAAACCAGAGAAGTCTTTTTCAAGAATCTCTGATGCTTCCTTACCAGCATCATCATAGAAGACTTTGTTGAACATACGGTACGGATTGCGAACAAACTCAAGTTCCCTCGTATCAGTATCAAAGATGTGGAACCCTTTAGGGTCTTGATAGTCACTCCAAGTCAGTTCGTATGGACAGCCAAGATAATGAATGTTGTCTGTTACAGACTTTGTGTGGAAGTGACCAGATGCTACGAGATCAAACTTACTGAAGTCAGATATCTCCATACCGTGTTCATTAGTCATACCGCGCATCATCAGACAACCAGCAATCTCTAGATGGCCAAAGAGAACCTGTGCTGGTGTATCCTTCATATGCTGAATCGATTGTGCATAGTTAGCATTATTGATCCAAGGCATGAATGCAATATCACACCCATCAAAGTTTACTGTAGTTGGTTCCCAATAGGAGTTGACTTCATGCTTATCGAACAGTTCACGCATTGAGTTGATGTCATTAGTGTTCTTGTAGGGAACATCATGATTACCAATGATAACATGCAGATTGATATTGTTATCTACGATACGATTTAGGAAAGTATCTTTGAGATGGCGGAGAGTAACAAAGTTGATATACTTGCGCCGATCCACGATATCTCCCAAATGGATGATTGTTTCAATCCCGTTTTCTTCCAGATAGGGAAAGAAAACACGATCATAAAACTTAGCCATGTAGTCAAGAAAATGATGAGCATCGTTTCTTACTCCCCAATGCGTATCAGTTACCAGTGCAATTTTCATTCTGTATCCTCTGCAATAAACTTATCAAGACTTGTAATACTCTTCTTACGTTTACGTCTCTTGTTCTCTTCAAAGTCAGTGATAAAGTTGCTCATGTATTCTTGCGACCACTCACTGTGTTTGACACCATCGTCATAATGATTCATAATGTCATTCTCTTGGACATCAGAGGTTTCACCAAAGATGTTTGCATTCTCTGTCGCTTTGTACTTGGTATAAAGATATCTCTTTTCCTTTTGAATACGACGGAGAAAAGCATAATAGATGATCTGTGTAAAGTATGCGAATGGATTTTTAGATTTTTCTGGATTGAAGTTATCAATGTATTGCAGACAGTTTTCAATACCATCTGAAATCATTTCTTCTCTGAATGTGTAGTTAACAAAGTTTGGTTTGTATGAGAGGTGTGTAGCGATCTTCATGATACAGTCACCAATATAGAACGGAACTCTAGGCCGTGGCTTTCCATTTTCTGCTGCATCGATTACAGATTCTCTAAACTTCACCATCTCTACTAGAAACTTTTTGTTATCCACATAGTTGTGCTTTTGTCTCTTTTTTGTCATAATATACCTTTAATGAAATACTGTATTACCTGTGAGTCCTGATAATAGCGTTGAACGGTTTTTCTTAATCTGTCTATTCACAATGTCTTCTTTTGGTTCTGCAAGGCCCTTTGCATTTCTCAAAGCCTTCTCATAAAATGTACTCATATCATCAGTTATATCACTTAACATTATAACATGATTTTGCTTAATGTCAACTACTATTTCTTCATCACTTAGAGGTATCCAGTAGGTGGTCATCATTGTAGGAACCCCACCATGACTTACCATTTCCATCTTGAGTGGATCAGAGATAGTTAGATGATTATCAGTTTCACTTACGAGTGAACAGATTATCGTCTCGCCGTTCAGAAGTTTGATTAGACATTGATTCATCGTTGATCCTTATGTTGTAAATCTTGTATTCAAATTCTTCTTCGTTGTACATTTTTATGCGAACAGCGAAATGTTTCAGTGTATAATTGTTCCACGATTTATATGATAGATCATCTGCTATGTCATAGAGAGTAGCAGTTTCTTTGCTATCCCCTTTTCGCAATCCTCTACCTATTGACTGTAGGTTCCTGATGCGAGATTTAGAAGGAGAAGCAAAAATAATATTGTGCAAGTTCCTAATATTGATTCCCGTAGAGAAAGTTCCATAAGAAGCGACAATAATCGCATCCGACTCCTTCTCAGTAATTTGCCGTACGATTTCTCTTTCATCTGCACTTACCTTTCCATGAACAAAGAAAACTTTCCTATCTTCTACACTACTATTTATGATGTCGTAAAGAACTTGTCCATGCTTTTCTACCATTTGATAAAGTAACAGTGTATTACCTTTTCGGCTCAATGTCAAGTTTTTTATGAATTCATTTCTAACTTTATTGGATATGAGAAAGTCAATTTCAGATCGATATTCCGCTTTGGCCATAGCTTTGCGTGTAGATTCGGGATACTTTAGAACCAGTCCCTTGATCCTCAGTTCAGCCACAGTCTTGCTGTCCATCAACTGCTTTGTCGTTACCACTTGCATCACAGGACCAAACAATCCCTCTAGGACTAGTCTGTGTGTCTGCGTACCATCTAGTGTACCAGTGAAACCGAATCTGTACTTACAGTCCTCTAGCTTTGTCATAATGCTAGTAAGAGACTGTGCTTTGAATAGGTGTGCTTCGTCACCGATTACCACATCAAATTGTGAGAACCACTTCTTCGGTTGCTTGTATATAGATTGCCATGTGGAAATAAAAATGTCTGCATCTGCATTTTTGTCTTGACCTGCGGTGATCAAGTGTGTAGAATAACTATGTTGATTAACAGAATAATCTTTGAAATCACCATCCATTTGTGTTACCAATGATGTAGTAGGTACAATGATTAGTTTCCTACCCTTAAGATAATCACAAAGCATGTAGATGATTAAGGATTTACCACTCGCCGTAGGCGAGAGTATCATCGCACGATTGGTGCGTATTGCGTGTGCAAAGGCGCCTACCTGATAGTCTCTAGGTTTAATCGTGTAAGAGGAGAACCTCTGCTCTGCTTCTGTGATAGAGAGATCATTCAAAGCATAGCTATCATTTACATCTTCTAATATATAGTCACGCTCTTCACAGAACCTTTGAAGGTGTTGGTGCAGGCCTGCATAGATTTGTCTGGTGTTCACATTGAACAAACGAATCTTACCGTCCCAATACTTGTTACGATAAGAGGGCATGAACTTTGCGCCCGGTACTTCAAAAGTGAAGTAGTCGCTTATTTCTTGTGCCGTGCCATTATCGCATCCCAATTTAACGTAGACTTCGTTGACTTTGGTGATGGTGATGGTTTCTCTGTGGTTTTCTCTTCCGTCCATAAATAACTATACTCTACTTTAAACTTTGCTATTCTGAATTTTAGCAAGCTACACCTATCTTCAAGTGAAAGAGTTCTATCATCCAGTGATAAATCTGTTCCATTCCAGTGCATTTTTGATCTGATATCCTCTATTGTTTATCTGTCTAATGACAGAATCAAGATAATCAACCTTTTCTTGCTGCAATGCTACTTTTAGACTTACCTCTGTAAGTAGATCATCACTATCAATGTAAAGATCGACTTCGTTCTTTAGAAGTTTCTTATAGAATTGATCTCGGCCAAGTTCATCTAATTCATCTCTGTCTAGTTCGCCGAGGTAATACTCCATCAACACCCTACGCTTCTTCTTCAGTTCCGCTTTCATTTGAAAAAGACGAATGCGTTCAGCTAGAAATATCTTTAAGTATTTATTGTGTAGTACAGGTATTTTTACAGCTTCTGCACCAAGTTCTGTTTCGTCTACTTTATGATCTTTATCCCATGACGACATAATATCTTCAATTTTCATTAAACGACTTCCATATCTTGTGTAGCACATAAAACCATACAGAGTTGATGGCCGGTTCAACAACTGCAACCGCACCAGCTTCCCATATACTTGCTCCTGTCATTACGCTTACGACAGTCATAGCAATAATGATATGTCCGATAAAAAAGACGACAGCAAGTCCAAGACTGCTTGAGCCTACAAGGTTCCTAAACGCATTTAGGATTCCTACAGTGAATTCATTTTTTAGCATTTTTCTTTTGCTCCATCATAATACTCCACACCTTAAATAAGTACTCGCAGTACTTCGGGTAGTTTGAATGCTTTTGCATTTGTTCTTTCATATACTCATAGTTCATTGTATAATTATATCACATCAAGCTATTGTTGTCAACTCATATTTTCTATACGCAAAAGATACTTGGCCCTGTAGATATTCTATATCAGATGATGTTGTATTGAATTCTAATGCACCAAGATTAATTGGATATGCATCAATGAATTTGATATCTATATTGGGCTTGTATTGTGCTGTGGTGATAATGAGACTAGCATCAGAGTATTGTCTATCTGTACTATTCTTATTTGCTTGTAGTGTTCTTTGGATGTTTGCTCTCTGTTGAAAGTTATCTGGATAACCTAGTGCAGTCATCCAATCGTAAATTTCACGAAAGTTCTTCATATCTTCGTCTACTTGAAATGTCAAGTCTAATTGACCAAATGTCAACTTATCGCCGGGGATGGGTAGACGAATAAATGTATTGTCTGATTCCAACTGTCCCATAGAAAGATCAGGGATATTGGCCGCAGTGCAAAAGTAATTTACATGCGGTATCTTCTGAATCTGAAATCTAAAACCTGTTGGTGATAGATAACTCATATTGTCTGGTTGCGTTGGTTGTAGAGCCATTCCATTATCTCCTTGCTCATATATTTATAAGCAAAAAAAAGAGGGGGTAAAAACCCCCTCTAGATTTTGGTTGGTTGACCCAACTCTTTTTACATAAGGTTAGTAACCTTAACAAGACGGTAGTACTTGTTACCATCACCCGAACCGAGGCGGGCAGCAATGCCGTTACCGTCGTTGGTTGCGAATGGGTTAGCAACGATACCGTAGCGAGTCTTGAACCCGATTTTCGGCTGGAAGGTGTTCTCACCAACTGCACGAACCATCTGAAGTGGAACGTATGGGCAGTAGAAGAGACCGGCGTCAAATGCGCTGGAGCCTTTGTAGCCAAGTGTGTAGTAGTTGTTCGATGCATCTGAGAAGTATGGATCGATGTATACACGGATACGTCCGTTAAGCACACCAGCGAATGTGTTACCGCTGTCGTCAACCTGTAGGTTGTTGCTAAGTGCAGGAGCGTAATCTAGTACACCGGCCATCTGCATTGCGGAAGCAACGTCAGAAGAACAGATCATCACGTTACCCTTACCACGACGAGTAGCTTTAGCTAGTTCGTTAGCGTCACGCTCGATTTGGAACATTAGACCCTTGAACTTCTCAACTGACCAACGGCCGTTTGAGTCTGTGTCAAGATCGAAAGTACCAGAAGTTGTGGTATTTACTGTTGCGCCAGGCACAGCAGAGTAGTTGATGGTACGAACAACTTCGCGGTTGATCTCAGCAAGGATTTCAGCCGAAAGGATGTTCGATAGTTCTGTCTCAGCATCGAGGCCATGGATTGCTTTAAGGTCTTGAGCAAGTTCCATTGTGTACTCAGCTTTTAGCGCACGGCTAACAGCAGTAACGGCAACCTTCTCAATTGAGAAAGCCATTTCGTTAAACTTGTTAGTCGCTGAATCGCCAAGTGCTTCAGACAACGATGTTGACATACCAGTATGTACTGTGTAGCCAGAACCAGATGCACGGTCAGCTGGATCAGTACCAGCTTGTGTTGTGCCTAGTGCGCCGTTAGCAACACCGAACTGGTGTGCTGTGTTACCAGAAGCAAGCGACGAGAACGACGTATTAGCTTCATCGAACATTGCTTCTGCGCCAGTCTGGCTTGTGAAGCGTGAACGCATTGCAAAGATAAGACCAGTTGGGCCAGTCATTGGCTGGACGCCAGCAATATCATATGCAATTAGGTTAGGCATGGAACGACGTACTAGTGAGATAAGTACAGGATCGTAGATATCGACACTACCGGCGCTTGCTGTGGAAGAAGACGCGCCCATTGCGTTAGCAGGAGCAGCTTCCCCAAGAAGTGACGGAGCCTGATAACCACCAGTTCCCTGTGCCTGCTCACGAGCAGACTTTTCTTGGTTTTCTAGAAGTGTTGCAGTAACGGCTCTCTTGTGTGCGTCCTTGATTGGCTCAAGGTCGGTATGCTCAAGAACTGGCTGCCACTTCTTTTGAAGTTCATCAGATTGATACATTTTAGTTTCTCCTTTAGTAAACTATCAGCCTTATTACAATATTTATAAATTATTACTTTTTGATGCTTCTTGAAATGGCTTGTGTGTAAGCAGCCATTGAGCCTGTCACTTGTGTACCCTCTTCTTCAATTTCAAGAGGTTCTTCATCAGTTGCATCACTCTCAATAACTTCTTCCTTGGGGAAGTAGTTTTCTTTGATTGTCTCTAGCTTTTCAGCATAAGTGTCTTCGTCAAAGTCAACACCTTCTGCTAGGGACTTCATCTTCTCAACTTGTGAATCAGTTAGACCTTCACATACGTCTGTAAGTGCTTTGTCCTTCTTCATTTCAACAAGTTCTTTTTTGACTTCGATGTTACGCTCAACTTCTTCGTTGACAGATGCTTCAAGTTCTTCAACTTTACCAGCAAGTTCGTCTACGAGATCGACTTTCTCTTCTGGAATGTCGATGTAGTTTTCAGCGAATAGATTGCGTAGACCATGCATGAAGTTCTCAACGATCTCACCACGAATACCTTTTTCGACAGCAAGTTCATTTTCCTTCATCCACTCTTCAGCGACATACTCAAGGTAGTCGTCTAGCTTAGTGGTTAGGTCTTCTACCATTGTTTCTTTTTCAGCTTCAAGATCAGAAGCGAGATCAACATCAGCAGTTTCTAGAACTTCATTGATCTTAGAAAGAACAGCAGCTTCAAAGATGGTTGTGGCCTTATCCTTGAATTCTTCAGAAAGTTCTTCGTCACCGAATAGAGCCTGCACGTCAGATGATACATCGATATCTTCTTTATTGAGTCTCTTGCTCTCTCTAGCAACAACTTTCTTTGCTGGTGTTTCTTCTTTTTCTTCACTATGATCCTTACTGCAAGCTGACATGATGTCACCATAGGATGCTTCTAGATCGGCCTTCTTCATGCCTTTCATTTGATCAACCATAGAGTTGATCATACCAATTTTTGTTTTAGGCATCGGGGCGTCCATTGCGGCTGCTTCAGTAACTTCTTCGGTAGCTTCTGTATTGGCTTCCTCAATAGTTTCTTCTTCAGTAGCAACGTCCTCGACAACTTCTTGTGCTTCAAGGATTGTGTCATCCTCTTGCATCTCTAGTTCTTTATCGGACATTTGAGTCTCCTTTATCAGATAATTACTCATTTACACTATATTTATAAAATTACAATCTTGAGAGGAAATTTTCAAAAACTTTGAGTTTTATACCCTCTAAGTCAGACTTGGAAGCCTTTTTGATTTCTGTCTCGTAATCAGCTATAGTCGCTTCTCTGATTATCCCATTCTCCCAAACCCACTCTTTGCTTTCCATGATACCATTCACGAATGCATCGGGTGCAGAAGGATCAGCAACAATATCAGCAGCAGTTGCAAGATAGAAGTCTTTTTGCACTTCTTGTGCGCCAGCCTTTCCACTCTTCAAGCTACCCATACCACGACTTGATACTCCAAGCTGTGCGCCCTCGTCCATCAAGGACTTAACAATTGCTCCATATGGTGTTTCGCACATAATCTTTGCTCTACCCATGAAGTTAGGACCATCTTGCTTTAGGTCTGTGATCATGTGAGAGACTCTCTCAAGGTTAATAGTTGGACCTTGTGGATGTCCTAGTTCACCATATGCTCTTTTCTTTTCAACGTATTCTCTGTTGTAACGAGCAACTTCTTTTGATAGAACCTCTTTAGGATACATACGTCCGTTGCGGTTCTTAATATCACCTTGCATGAATACGCCTTCGATGAAGTAGGACTTCTTACCGTCTTCATCTTTTGCTTCAGTGATATAATTAATTTCTTCGTTAACTTCGCAAATAAGTTTCATGCTCATGATGATACCTCCGCTACTTTAGTACCGAATACACCAGCGGCTGCGGTAATAGTATCTTGTGGCCGTTTGCGAACAGTCACTACTTCATTTGCATTCATTCTGATAGATACTTGACTGCCTGGATAATTACCATGCTGTCCAGATTCAGAAGGAGCAGCAGTATTAGCGATCACGACAGTTCTAGCAGAACCATTGTTGGTAATGCGAACAGCAGTAGCATTGTATACGTTATTTGCACTTGAAGTGAAAGCAACGGTATTTGCAAGAACTTTGATAGCCATTATTTACCTCCTAGAGCCACGTCCATCATTTTCATGAAAGATGCTTGATCTTTTTCGATAGCGTCAGCAAACTTTGCTTTTGTAGAAGCATTTTTGATACGCTTATCAAATGCGTTTACGATAGCAGAAGCAGTTGTCAGATCAATACGCATGGATTTACCATTCTTGAACTTGACTTTTTGCATTTGCTTATCTTTGACGATCTTTCTGAGAGTGTCCATTACACCTTCTTCAAGTTCATCTTCGTCCTCATCTTCGTCTTCGTCTTCGTCGTCATCTTCGTCATCATCCTCAGGCTCTTCGTCTTCTTTCACAGCTTCTTTGACGACTTTTACTTTTTTGTCACCATCTGTTTTATCAGCACTGCGCTTTGAATCACCGCCGCCCTGAGGCTCTTGCACATCTGTACCAGCAGCAACTACTTCTTTTTCACCATCACCAGAACCTTTGGGGGATGTAGGTTGTGTTGAACCATTGTGTACAGAAGGATCAGCATGTGGATCAGGTTCTGTCTCAGTTGTATGTGCGCCAGCAAAATCCTGTTCACCTTTGGAACGAGGCTTTAGTGCTTTCGACTCGTCATCATCTTTTTTAGCAGGCGTCAAATCTGCTGCGCTTGCTTCAAGGAATGTTTTAAACTTCTGAATCTTGGACATCGGTTTCCCCTTGGTCTGTATCTTGAGCAGACATAAACTGTGATGCTACTTCCACTCTTTTTATTTCGATAGCGTCTGCTACCTTATCAGCCATAATACCATTAATAGCGTCTTTAAACTTTGCTGTGTTTCCATCGAAAGCAAACTCAACAGCATCTCTTGATGTATAGTCTGACATTATTTTCTCCTGTTATCTATTTATAAAATAAAGCAACTGAATTTTACATAAATTCGTCTGCATCACCTTCTTCTTCACCACCACCTTCATCTTCAATCTCCTGACTGATAGTTTCAATCTCATCTTCAGACTGTCGTAGGACATTCTTTTGAATCCAAAGAGTAGAGAAGTACTTACCAGTGTACTGATCAACATCAGCGAGAAGACGCAATCTGTTCTCAAGAATTTCACTGTCTTTTAGTTCAGCAAAATGATTGTCTTCCATAAAGTCATAGCGAATCTTATCCTGCATCTCCTTCCACTCAGCGGCTGTGATTACACCCTTAAGTAGAAGTTGTCTTTCAAGTAGAGTATGAAAGATTTCTGAGAAACGGGTACGCAAGCGATTCACAAAACGAGAGAACTTCAATTCGTCTCTTGTAATCTCTGATGCACGACCGAGATTGAAAGCACCATCTGCTTGAAGTCTAGTAGTAGGGACATTCAGTGCTTCGTATAGTTTGCTCTTAAAATAGTTGACATCATCCATCTCACCAAGGTTCTGGCCGCCTGGAAGTGTGGTAATCTCTGTACCTCTACCACCTTCTCTACGAGGGAGCCAGTAGTCTTCAAGCATTGTAAGAAACTTACGATCATCTCTTACTTCACCAGTATTTGCATCATACACAAGTTTGTTCTTGTGCTTGACCATCATGTCGCGCAGATACTGTTCTGCTTTTGCTTTAGGTAAGTTACCAACGTCGATATAGAAAATTCTACGCTCTGGCGCCCGGGCCAAGCGATAGATAACTGTTGCATCTTCTAGCATACGCAACTGGTTCAATGGTTTCATTGCTTTATGAAGATACGATAGAACTGTGTAATTTTTCTGATCCAAAAGTCCACTGTGACAGTATGCAATAGAATCTGGTGAAATCTTAAGGCCTTCACCCTCAGAGGTAATACCCTTCGATTGATACACAAAGAACTCATCGTATTTCTTAACTAGAGTTTCTTCATTCAATTTACGACCAGTATCACGCTTTTCTTTACGAACTTTTTTGATCTTGCGTGGATCGACATGTCTTAGTTCTTTGATACCCTGTCTAGGATTCTTCACGTCGATTACAATGTGATAGTAAAGTCTACCGTCCACATACCAGTTACGGAAGATATCATACCCTCTGTAGTTGAACTTCATCAACTTGAGAACATGTTCAAATTCTTCACGAACCTTTTTCTTGATTGACTCTGGTTGATCAATGTCATCAAGTACAATTTCTAGTGGGGATTGAGTGTTGTCACTTACGATAGCTTCATTAACAATATCGTCAACCGCTTTCTCAGCTTCTGGCTGTTGAGCCATCTCACGATATTTTGTAATGAGTTGCGCTTCGTTCTTTACTGTATTTTCTAAGTCTACGGTCGTGCCAAATGCACCACCTTCAGCAACTGTGATGCTTCCATCATCCTGTGCTGGTGGTACAAATGATGGTAAATTTTCGACTTTCTTATCGTCATCATCTTTACCAATCTTAAAACCGAATAGATTTACTGCCATGTTATATCCTCAATGAAAAATGGGGGATGTCCTTATAGTATTTATAGACACCCCCACCATAACTAAAAACGGATTTTAGATGCCGCCGGCGTTGCCGGTAACGCCACCAGAAACTTCCCAATAGTCATACTGGAAAGTGACAGTATATTCTTGGATACCTTCAGTTTCCCATGCGAGATCGATAGTACTGACTTCTGTTGGGAATACACCAACAAAATTGTACTCTCTAAGCACTTCGCCTGTCTGTGAATACTGAATGACTTGAGCGTTTGCTTTATACAAAGCAGGCGCAGAACCACCAGTTGTTCTTAGGTTTCCTTGGAAAGAGTTAATACCATTAGACCACTGTTCCATCGCATTGCGAATTGCAAAGTCTTCGTCGTTGATAATGGTAGGTGCCCACTCTGCAAAAGTTCTGTTTCCAGCAATCTTTACGGTGCGGCCGAAGTAAGGAACTTCGACTACACCCAAAGTAGCTGCTGGAATTTGAGCGGCTTTGCAGAGAAAAGGTACTTGCACATCAGCAACACCACTAATCGGGTTTGTGATTTGCACTTGAAACAATGAATTTCTAGCACCACCACTTGTTAGGGCGCCTGAAAATTCGTTTACATTAAAAGCCATTGTCTTTTCTCCTGTTTACCTTTATTTATGTTGCTCTACCAACGATTTCTGAAAATTCAACGCCGGTTCTTACAGCAACAAAGTTCAACTGGATAAAGTTGATTGAACGCGCTGGTTTGACATAAATGTCACCAACGAATTCGTTATTATCAATAACTTGGCCAGTATTGTTTGTTCCGTCACAGACGACTTGGAAGTCCGTGATACCACGACGACCTTGTACATCTCTTAGGAATGGTTCAACTAGGTTCTTAAACTGTGAGCGTGTGAACTCATCGTTGAACTCAAAGAGTGTAAACTTGGAAGCTGTGCTAATTGCTTTCTCAAGAACAATGAACAATCTACGAACATTGATCCGATCAAAAGCACTTGGTTGATCAAGCATTGTCTTATCACCAAACAATACAGTACCTTGGCCTGGGAATGTTACAACAGGATTGACACCCTTCTTGTAAAGTTCATCCCGATCAGCCTTGCTAGGATTGTAAGCAAGTTTGATAACATTCTTGACATTACCACGATTGAAACCAGCAGGCGAGAACCAAGGATCACGGGTCAGATCAGTCTGAACCATTAGACCTGCGGTATCACCATTCAGTGGTACATAGCGGTATACATCATTGTATCTATCATACTGATACTTCCAGCCTGTATCCATAACTGCGTAAGAAGATGATGGTAGAGTATCTCTAAATGCGAGAATGTCATCCTTCTCTTTACCAGCATAAGAATCGTTGCTGACAACATCTGCTCTTTCTGGTGAAATGACTGCTACGCAATCTTTTCTGTGTTCAGCGATGTTGTTGATCAGATGAATAGCAACAGTAGAACTTGAGCCTGAGCCAAGCACTAGTGAAATGTCTGTTGTATCAGCATCTTTGAACTTGTTGTATGCACTAATGTAAGCAGCGTCTGAAGCAGAACCGTCCTTACCTTTAGTCATGCTGTTTGTTCTAGGAAGATCATTGCCTGGGAAATTCGTTCCAGAACCAGCAGAACCAGTGTTAGTCTGATCGGCTCTTGTACCAGCTTTTGATGATCCACTGTTATGGCCACCCCACCATACCCAATCTGATTGATCATTGATCTTATCTTTGTAGTATAGTGTGTCACCCTGTGGGCCCTTAGCATCTGGAGCCATTGAAAGGTTTTCATATGCTTCAACAACTGAACCAGCAGCACCAGTGATTGCACCATCTTGATCGACAACAGCAATGTGAATTGCATCACCCTGTGAGTTTACAGAGTTAGCATATGCAGTTGTTGTTGGCGCACGATCAAAGTTGTTGAAATACTCCCAACGACGAGTAAGAGAAGGTGCAAAGTTAGCAACTGTGTTACCCTGATACTTCGATGTTAGTGTGATTGTGTTACCAGAAAGCGATGCAACTTTTCTCTGCTCCTTATCAGGACCAAGAAGTAGGATATCACCAACGACGAATGCTGTCTCAGTGTTTGATGTACCCTGACCATCACCAGCTAGTGTGACAGTTGTTGATTCTCTTGTTGCATAGTAGTTAGTTGCTACTGTGCTTTCAAATGCGTTTGCGTTATGACATGCAGATACTTTTAGCGAGTTACCAAGGTCGCCCGGATATCTTGCTACCCAATCTCCATGTCCGCTTGAATGTGCGTAAGTTTCGTTATAGTAATCTTCATTACTAATGTAAGCACCAGTGCCGCCTGTTGTAGCATTATTCGCACCAGTAACAGCGCGTGTTACAATCAGCGAATTACCATACGCTAGGAAGTTAGCAGCCGTAAAAAAGTCATCAGCGGTATTTGCATTAGGTTTGTTAAAGACAGATACTAGATTGTCTTCACTGCTAATTGTAACTCTCTGATCGACAGGACCCCACTTAAAGTGGCCAGCAATGGCACCAGTAGTGGTAGATACGGCAGGCACCACCGTTGTGAGATCGATCTCACTAACATTTACGCCAGGTGATACTTGAAAGGCCATTTTCATTTCTCCTTCTTAAGAATATTCAAAATAATCTTGATTTACTCAATATTTATAAAAATGAGTGTTTAGAACCATCTGTCGCGGTTTACTGAGTTGATATACTCTGATATGTCTTCAGGCCCACTCAATATTCCTTCTTCTGGTTGTCCATCATCGATTAATCCGAACGGCAGTTGTTCATCTTCAAGCATTCTTATTTTATCTTCATACATTTTTTGTCTAATGTCAACATTTGTGACATCTCTAAAATACGTCTGTCTCACCAACCAAGCAAATAGAAGGCAAGTCATCACCAAGTCATCGTGAGTACCTTCTTCCGCTTCATAGGAATTCCCTTTTCCAATAAAACTTGCAAGTTCAGAAATCAGATCAAAATCTTCAATGATAAGTTTGTCATTCTCAATCAAGTCTTTTAGATTTGATGCGCCAATTCTTTTGACTTGTTTTGTAGTACGAACACCAAACTGAGAGTTTCCAGAGAATCCACCACTCACCTGTTGACCTGCACGTCCTTTTACTGACGTTGTGATTAGGTTTTCGTACTCCATATCACTATGTAAAATATCTGCTACTTGTCCACCAATATCATTAATCTCTACTAAGATATATGCATCGTTGTAATGTCTTGCTACGGAATGAATATAGTTTGGATAGAGTAGTGGTGATATGTCTTTGCTTCTAAACTTTGCTACAAGTTTGTATGGTGTAGTGGTTGCATCGAATACAGTGAATGCTGAATAGTCTAATCCGACACCCCTTGATACATCCACTGACATAACGTATATATTGTTTTGTTTAGGTTCATCGTATATGTCAACATCATTCCAAGTCCTAAGTGGTCGTTTGTAAGCAAGCGCCCTTAGTTTTGTTGGATGGATTAGAGTGTTCGCTGAACCTAAAAACTCACACTCAAATTCTTGTCGAAACTGTTCTTCGCTTGTGTTAGCGATAGTTTCCTTTTTCCATTTTTCATCCCGGCCAGGGACTGCTGACCAATGAACTTCAATGGGTGTGTATCCGCTAGTACCTTCTGCTGCATCGGTCCACATCTTATAAAAGTGATTCATACCATTCGGTGTAGACACAATTATGACTTTTGAAGTTTTACCAGATGAAATTGTAGGATATACTGAACTAAAGAAATCTTCAGCAAGATTATTACCAACAAACGCAAACTCATCCAAGAAGATAAGATTGTAAGAGCCACCACGAATAGCTGATGATGAGGTAGCAGCAGCAACAACTTTGGAACCATTTTCTAGTTCAATGTTACCTTTGTTCCAAACAATCACTCCTTGTTGGAGCCACTTCGGAAGAAACTCATATGCAAGTTGAATCTTACCCAACAAGTCTCTTGCTAGAGAACCTTTGTTTGCAAGGATAGCAACATTCTGTTGATCAGTAAAAAGTATCAACCAAAGAATATATGCTGTGGTTGTTGTTGACTTACCCGTCTGTCTGGGGAGTTTACATATGGAGAAACGACTTTTGTTAAATGTCTTAACCATTTCCTCTTGAAAGTCGTACATAGTGAAAGGCACAAGTCCCTGATCCACATTAACAATCTTAACGTAGGTCTTTGCAAAATGTACAGGATCATTAGCGCACTTTACATACTCTTCGATCTGTTCTTTTGTAAACTCAACTGGTACTCCCGATTTTTTAAGATTGGGATTACCTAGATAAACATCAGCCATTTAGATTTACAAGTTCTCTGTTTTTCAGATGAGCCGCTGCAATATCATCTTTGGATTGGCCATAATATGGTACAGCATGATACTTCTCAATCAAGTATTCGTTCACAGTCATATCTGCATAATTAGTTGTTCTTCTAAGAGAACCTAGAATGCGTCCAAACTTACCTTTTGAATCATATTCGTTACATTCAAGGATCATCCACTCATCATCACACATATTCTTTAGGAACTCTTTTGCAGCAAGTCCATATACCTTTTCCTCTTTATCAGAGGTGCGAGATTCTGGTGTATCAATACCGTAAAGACGAACTCTTTCTTTATGCATCCACACACCAAATCCTAAATCAATATCAACATCAACTGTATCACCGTCGATAACTTTTATAACTTTGCATCTATAATTGAACACGTCTTTCTCCTATACTGCGAAACTCTCACCACATCCACATGATGCAGTAGCATTTGGATTCACTACCTTTAGGTATGAACCCCCAAGTTCATTTACATAGTCTATTGTACAACCAGCGACAAACATTTCGGCCATCGGGTCCAAAACTAGAGCATCACTATAAGGTTCACTCCAGTTTACATCTGGCCAATTCTTCTTAAAATCCCAAACATATGTAAATCCACTACAACCACCACCTTGAACACCAAGTGTAACATAATCGTCATTTCTGACTTCATCCAGATACTTTTTTGCACTGTCTGTTATGCTGATCATTTATCTCGCTTTTCCTTGCCCGCGATTCTTTTTGAAACTTCTTCTCTTATGCTTATTCATTTTTGCAAGAGAGGGTCTTCTACCTATAGAGGTTTTATTGTATGTAGGTTCCCATGCACTTGC
>Ga0208547_1000776_pt1 | contig 18007 bp, 16 predicted proteins | sample DEB08_DNA_5_FD_185501 | JGI IMG/M metagenome (GOLD analysis project Ga0208547, IMG submission 185501) | Aqueous microbial communities from the Delaware River and Bay under freshwater to marine salinity gradient to study organic matter... | ecosystem: Environmental > Aquatic > Marine > Coastal ...
TGGTTCAAGTAATACTGTCGTGGGCAATATGTTTGAATTAGACAATGGAGAATTTATTGTCATCTTTCATAAAGTGCTCAGCGGGATTAATTCGTTCTTACACGCCCAACGTTTCGATACATCCGGAGCTCCCGTTTGGACCGCCCCCGTTCAGATTAGTGATCAGGCGACTGCCTTTAACCGAGATTATCAAGGTATTATGATCCAAGACAAGGTGTATATGGGCTATTATGCCTCTGCAGGAACGCGTTTTGATACTTTTTTACAATGTGTAAATTCAGATGGAACGATGCCTTGGGGGGTTAATGGCGCTTCTTTTGATACCACACAGGCGTTTTATGAAACCAACCCTTATATGGCCTTTAAAGAGGGTTCTGATGTGGTTTGGATGAGCAGCACCTATACCAATACCTCCCAAAGTGCTAAAGGAACTTATTTACAAAAGTTTGATCTTAATTCAGGAGAGCGATTGTTTGGCGACAGCGCCTTTGAATTATACCCTGTGGGTTCTGAATCAGTACCGGTCGGCGGAATGAATCTCGCTGATCAAGGGCCGATACTCCTGATTAAAGAAGGAGTGGATAACGGCGCTTCACCGACAGCGCTTCGCGCGACTTACCTCGATGAGAATGGTCAATCGATTTGGCCTGAAGGATTAAGAGATGTGGCAACTTTTCAAGCCAATAAGGGCCGAATACATCATACAGAAATGGTGAACAACCAGAGTGTAGCTGTTTTTGTAGAGCAAAAGTCGGGGAGTACCAAAATTTATGCGCAAAACATAGTTGAAGGTGAAGTAGTCCTTAGTCAAAATGATCTTGATTCGGCCATAGATATGGTATTTGTCAATCCGTTTTCACAAAACTTGTTGAGTAAAGCCTCGAGTCCTGAAATGTACTTTATTGAAATCTATGATGCGTATGGACGTAAAATTATGGATATGACAAACGCCTCTAATCTTGCTTCATATGAGGTAAGTCAATGGGCCAGTGGGCTTTATTATTTAAGAGTTAGTGATCCCCTCCAAAATGAAAAAATATATCGACTGATAAAAGAATAACTCAGTTATTCGCTTACTCCAGGAGGATATTTAGCTAAAATTTCGTCAACAATTTTTTGAATTCGGGCCTGCTTTTTTTCGACTTTGTCGTCTGGATAAAGTTGTGCGGTCCCTTTGCCTTGCCAAATCAATTGATTGGTTTGGGAATCGACTAAATTGATGTAGAGCTGGCCTTCAGTACGCGTGCTCACACTTGGACCAAAGAATCCCCCGTTCCACCATGGAGACCAACCCCAGCCCCAGCCCCAGCCGAAGTTATTTTGAAAAACATCTACTTCTTTTTCTTCTTTGGTAAACACATGAACGAGCAGTCGGGCCTCTTGTGATTTGGAGAGTCCTTTTCGCGTTAAATTGTCATCTATGGCGTGTAAAATTCTTTTTTTATCTAAATCATTGACCTCCATTTTGTCCACAGATGGTTTGAAAAATGCAAAGGTTTGATATTGATTAAAAGAAACTGCGGTGTCGTAGTCCACTGCGACGCGAACGGAACTACATCCCACAAACACAAGACCTAAACTAAAAAGCAATAAACGAATCTTCATAATATTGGGTTTAAGATTATTCGACTTCTTATACTTGAACCAGTTAAATTAAAAACTACGGTTCTTATTGACCTTCAAAAAGGCTATCATCCACAATGTTTGGCAGAGTTACCTTGAGGTTAGGCTCGTGTTCCATTGCTCGTTTAATGGCGAAAATGGCTTCATTATTTCTGGCCCAACTCCGCCTTGCAATTCCGTTATTGACATCCCAGAAAAGCATTGAACTTAACTTTTTTTCTGCTTCTACACTACCATCAAGAATCATACCGAAACCACCATTGATTACTTCGCCCCACCCGACGCCTCCACCATTGTGGATACTGACCCAGGTCGCCCCTCTAAAGGAATCGCCGATTACGTTATGAATGGCCATATCGGCCGTGAATCTACTGCCGTCATAGATGTTTGAGGTTTCTCTAAAAGGAGAGTCAGTGCCTGATACGTCGTGGTGATCACGACCCAAAATAACAGGACCGAGCGCACCCTTTGCTATCGCTTTATTAAAGGCGCGCGCAATGGCGATTCGTCCGTCACTGTCTGCGTATAGAATTCGGGCCTGTGAGCCCACAACTAAGGCATTTTCTTGGGCTCCTTTTATCCACTGAATATTGTCCCCCATTTGTTGTTTGATTTCTTTTGGCGCGTCAGTCATGAGTTCTTCGAGTACCTTGCACGCGATATCATCTGTTTTGGCCAAATCTTTGGCGTCTCCAGAAGCACAAACCCATCGAAATGGACCAAATCCATAATCGAAACACATGGGCCCCATAATGTCTTGAACATAGCTCGGGTAAATAAATTCTTCGGCACTGCCTTTTTTCAGTACATCCCCTCCTGCGCGTGAGGCCTCGAGTAAAAATGCATTGCCGTAATCAAAGAAGTAAGTACCTCTTTCAGTGTGCTGATTAATAAGCTCAGCATGGCGCACAAGACTTTTTTGAACATGTATTTTGAATTCATCTGGATGATTAGCCATCATCTCATTAGCCTGTTCAAAAGTTAAAGAAACAGGATAATAGCCCCCGGCCCAAGGATTGTGTAAGGAGGTTTGATCACTTCCTAAATCAACTTTGATTTGCTCCTTTTCAAAATGTTCCCAAAGAGCAACAATGTTGCCATGAAATGCGATCGAGATTGCGCGCTTTTCTTCCAAAGCCGAACGAACCTTTTGGGTCAACTCGGTCAAATCATCAAAAACTTCATCTACCCACCCTTGACTGTGGCGCGTCTCGATGGCTTTTTTATTAACCTCAGCACATACGGTGACGCAGCCGGCAATATTTCCTGCTTTAGGTTGCGCCCCGCTCATTCCTCCTAAACCAGAGGTTACAAATAAACCGCCCCGCGGCGACCGCCCTAATTTTCTAAAGGCGTTGAGCACGGTAATGGTGGTGCCATGCACAATCCCTTGAGGTCCTATATACATATAACTTCCGGCAGTCATTTGACCATATTGTGAGACACCCAAGGCATTAAATCGTTCCCAATGATCGGGTTTGGAATAATTTGGAATCATCATTCCATTCGTCACTACAACTCTCGGTGCATGCGCTCCAGAGGGAAAAAGGCCCATAGGATGGCCACTGTACATCACAAGCGTTTGATCATCATTCATTTGTGATAAATACTGCATGGTCAGACGATATTGTGCCCAATTCTGAAAAACGGCACCATTGCCACCATAAGTAATGAGTTCGTGTGGGTGCTGAGCCACGGCATGATCCAAATTATTTTGAATCATCAACATGATGGCCTTGGCTTGAAGACTTTGGCCAGGATAATCGTGAATGGGTCTTGCAAAGATTTTGTGATCAGGACGCAATCGATACATATAAATACGGCCGTAGTCATGAAGCTCCCGTTTAAACTCAGGAAGAAGGGTTTCATGATGCTTGGCCGGAAAGTAACGCAGGGCATTGCGCAGAGCGAGCTGTTCTTCCTCCGTAGACAAAATTGACTTGCGTTTTGGCGCGTGATTCACTTCTGGATCATAAGCCTTAGGAGGGGGTAAAGTATCAGGAATGCCTAAAAGTATTTCCTCTTGAAAAGTCATGGCGTAAATTTTTATGTTTTAGGAGTGCCTTTATACGGGCAATGACGACAATTACTATCGCAGCAATAACCCCGTTTGAGGTGATATTGCGCGGTAAAACAGCGATATCCTTCGGGAGTCAAATAAAAGTCTCCTTCTTCTACAGGAATGTATTTTTTTGGAAATTGCATGAGTAAAAATACCACATACTCACGCAATCTAAAAAACCTTTTTGGATTAGTTACCGAGAAATTCGAACTCAACAGAGCAGGGGACATCATGCCCTATATGACCCATTCCCTCTCCTGAAGCGCCCCCATTTTGGAAAAAAGCTTCGCCTGTATAGGCTTTGTGCCTGAGGTTAAAAGTATAGGATATCCCTGCAATTAGGGTTTTATAGTAAACCAATGTAGCATAATGTGGAACGTTATAACTCTCTATGGCAGTAGCTTCATTGTCGCTCTCGGCTGAGTATGCATGGGTATACGACCAACCCTGGGAGTAATCAAATGATGAGGATTCTGGATCAATCATGATCGATCCATTACCTTCAAATTTAAAGAAAAATGCTCCTTCACTCGTTGCTAAAGAAATGTAGCTTTCACTATCTGTGAAATCTTCTATTTTTCCCGCACCGAAATTAGTCTTGACTTCGATACGATAAATGCCGCTATATTTTGGTGTAAATACTTGATTATTGAGCCCTGCAACGGCATTGGCGGTAGTATATTCAAGAATTCCTCCTTGGATAGGGGCACGTTGGCATCCACCTGATTGATTGTACAAGACATAATCTTCTCGGCTAAATTGAGGTTGCCATTTGCTTCCGTCAAATGTATATACTCCTACTTGAACATCATTGTTTCCAGAGGTAGTGTTATTGGTATTGAAAACGGTAGTACCCGCCGCAAGATTTCCTTCATTTGGATTGACTACTGTGGCAATATCTTCAGTGCTGTTAAGTGCTACTCGAGGAAATAAAAGACCTGAACTACTCCCAGCCACATCAATCGCGCCTTCTGGGGAAGTAGTCCCAATCCCAATTTGTGCCTTAGCCGTGGTTAGTGAAAAAGCAGATAGGACGATTATTAAAAGAATACGTTTGGTCAAGGATGTAAGACTTAAGTTCATATTTATTCGTTAACATAGCTAATTTCTACAACACAAGCTATCGAGCCGTTTTCGGTAATATATCCGCTTCCAGCAGTACCTAAAGCACCATCAGAAATAAAACCATGAGCGATTAACTGTTCAAAGGTTAAGCTAAAATCATAAGAATTACCTGGAATAAGATCTGTTTCTAAAAGCGTGAATTGGATTTGATTGTATGAGTTAGAGTATTCTTTAATGCCCCCCCCGTTTATAGAACTATCATGATTATTTCCTGAGTAACTCTTCAAAGAAACAGTCTGACTTTGACCGTTAAAGCTAAAAATAAAATCTCCGCCTTGGGCACCAAAGTTGGTATATTGGTTGTCTGGATTAGCAGTTAATGGAAGATCTATTTTTCCGCCACCAAAATGAAGACTCACTTTAATTCTGTAGGTGCCGTAATATTGAGGCACAAAGGTTTTACTGTCAAAACTAATACCTTGTTGATTGAGGCCATAGCCGGTTCGTGTATCGCTATTTTGAACATAAATTTTGTTATCTTTTTTATCAAATTGAGCCACCCATTTCGTGCCATTCCACTGATAAAGTCCAGGATAAACGGCGTTAGCGTCATTACCACTATTTTTTGTGTTGTAAACCATAGTTCCAATAACCGGAGGATTTCCATCTGGGGTGGTTATTGAGGCCGTGGCCGTATTTACAAGGGCTACTCTTGGATAAACGAATCCTTGAGTCATTGAAATATCAAGAACTCCCTGTGGATTATTCGTCCCTAGACCAACCTGTCCCCAAATTGGGGTTTGGCTTATGACCAACAAAAGAGCAAATATGGAATTCTTGAATTTCATGGCTTATTCTCCCATATAAATGAATTCTACGCGGCAAGGCAAATCGAAAGCGATGTATCCACTACCTGGGCCTGTACCGTCAAATAAAAACTCTGGTGATTGATCTTGTGTAAATGATAAATTGAAATTTTGAGCTACGCCGGCCTCGAATGATACGAATCCGGTCCAAGTATACTCATGCCAAATGGCATAGAATTTAGAGTCGTTCCCACCAGGGACAATTCCTGACTTATAATGAGTTGAATAACTACCAACAGGAATATATCGATGTATTCCGGCGAGTTCAAAGTCAAAGGTGCCTGTTTGATGGCCAATATTTAAGTCTCCGTCGCTCGAAGGGGTAGGTTGCTTAACAATGCCACCACCGTAATTGACACTGAGAATAACTTTATAATTCCCACTGAATTTTGGGGTGAATGTTTTATTGGTTAGACCTCCAATGTTGGTGGCGACACGTTCTGTAGGCGGTTCGGTACGAATGTCAAGAACACTTTCGAACATGACCTGTTCTTTTCTGTCAAATTGAGGATCCCATTGAGTTCCGGTCCAAACATAAAGCCCCGGTGAAACGTCGTTACTGCCGTTATTGGTCGTAGCCGTATTATAAATAACTGTTCCAGCAGGAATATTACCCCCTTGTGGATTTGAGGCTGGACTCTCGTTTTGAGTCGAGGTCAGAGCCAGGCGAGGCATGACAACTCCATAATTGCTGCTTTCTATATCAAGAGCAGCTTTAGGGTTAGCTGTATTAATTCCAACCTGGGCCGTCATGGACGACACATTAAGGAGAAAAGCCATTAGTAATATGTATTTTATAGGAGCCAAATCAGAAGGTTTTACTTATTGACAGATCAAAATTGCCCTTTTTTACGATAAAGTGCAAATTATTTCGATGAAATACATTTTATTTTAACATTTAATCAATTTTGAGTTTTTGTGTTTGGGGCTTTTTTTCGATTCTTTTTAATTTTTATCACAATTAGTTTAGGGCTTCTTAGATTTCCCATCTAATTTTGAGCCTAATGAGTCGCTATGAAAAAAAGATCATTGAATTGGAGCATTGGCTGGGCCAAAAAGCCCCGATTGACCCTATAGATTTATCGCCGTTTCGAATAGGTGGAGGGCCTTTATATCTTTTACGAGAAGATGGCATTATGGAGGAGGCCTCTGGAAACAAGCTCAGAAAATTAATGCCGAATTTAAAGTCAGCCTTGCAGGCAGGGATTAATCGAATTGTAACGTTCGGAGGGGCCTATTCAAATCATATTGCTGCAACTGCCGCCGCAGGTCAAAAGTTTGGATTTGAAACGATTGGTTTGATACGAGGGGAGGAATTAGCGTTAAAAATTAATGAAAATCCCACTTTAAGCCACGCTCAAAAAAAAGGTATGAATCTTTTTTTTCTAAACCGTTCTGAGTATCGACAGAGATTTGACCCAGTGTATCTCGATGAGTTAAGACAGCGTTTTGCGCCCTGTATAATTATCCCAGAGGGAGGAAGTAATGATTTGGCTGTAGAGGGGGTTGCCCGTATGGCAAGTGATTTACCTGAGATGTTTCGCATACTTTGTGCCCCAATAGGTACTGGAGGAACCATGGCAGGTGTGCTCAATGGAGCGCGCTTGGGGCAGCAGGTTTGGGGATTTTCTGCCTTAAAGGGAATTGATTTTAGCGCACAAATGAGCCAATTCGGGAAAGGCATTCATAGGGAAATTTTTGATGAATATCATTTTGGCGGATATGCCAAAGCAAATAATGAATTGATTGATTTTATTAATAATTTTAAAGTCCAAACAGGAATTGCACTTGATCCAGTTTATACAGGCAAAATGATGTTCGGTTTGATCGATGTTTTGAGGAAAAACCCCTCAATTAAAGCTCAAGAAATTTTGGCCATTCACACCGGGGGTTTACAGGGCATTGCAGGATTCAATCAATCAAATAAAACATTACTAAAAATTCATTAAAGGTCAAAAATAAGGAGCATATGAATATAAAATCATCAATATGGATATTTGGATTGTTCGGCCTGCTCACCCTTTCATCATGTGGTTCAAAAAAAACTATAGCTAGAAAGGGTAGAGTAAAGCCTGAGGTAAAAGAACAAATTCAGCCTTCTTTGGAAGAAATAGATCAAGCGCCAAATACTGTAGCTGAAGTCCCTATGACTGCGGAACAACGCATGAGTATGTATATTGAATCTTTTGCGCCAATTGCCATAGAAGAAATGCGCCTCTATGAAATTCCAGCCAGTATAACGTTGGCTCAAGGTATTTTAGAAAGTGGGTCAGGCAGCGGAACTCTAGCCATAAAAGCAAACAATCATTTTGGAATAAAATGTCATACGACATGGACGGGGGAGCGTGTATATCACGATGACGACGAACTTGGGGAGTGTTTTAGAAAGTATACCGATGTTAAATATTCTTATAGGGATCACTCACTTTTCTTGACTCAGCGCTCGCGTTATGCGGATTTATTTAAACTCAAGATATCGGATTATCAGGGATGGGCCAGAGGATTAAAAAAGGCAGGTTATGCAACAGATCCAAAATACCCAGATAAACTAATCAGCCTTATCGAACGCTTCGACTTGTGGCAATACGACCAAGGGGGGGCTTTGGCGCAACCATCGATCAATTTAGATCATCAAAACCCCGACGAACCAATAAACGCGGGTGCGATTAATGCTAAAAATAAGGTATATGTTGTGGTTGCAGGGGATACGCTTTATAGTCTTTCAAAGCGTTTTGGCCTTACCGTAGATCAAATTATGGAACACAATAAACTTGAATCAATCGATTTGTCGATTGGTCAAGAATTGAGATTGCCTGAGTAAACTATTTCTTATTTGGATTCTTCCATTTACGGAATTGATCCGGGGTCAAAATTGACTTGAGTGTTTGAACAAAAGCTTCATTTTGATCTTGAGCAGCTTTCCCAAGAAGAATTTTCGGGCTTTGTCCAGAACGCGTTGATTCAGAAACTAAAGCACGAAATAAAGCGCGTTGCTGAGATCCGTTTAAATTAAGCATTTGGGACATTTGATCCACTTGAATCTTGGCGGCTTCATCAGGGCGACTATTGTCTTGTTGTAGCTGTTGTCCAAATACGGGTTGGGTCATTAGTCCAAAAAACAGACAAATTGTACTTAAGGCTTTTAGATAGGTTTTCATAGAATCACTCAATTAATAAAGCTAATCTACACAATATTTTCGTACTATCCTATGCAAAAAGTATCTGGGCGCTAATCTTGTTCGGAAGGAAGCACCCAAAGTCCTTGGTCATCTTTTTCGACCTTGGCCAATTTGTTTTTAGTCAATTGCTTGATGGACTTATCCCATTTTTTATTGCTCAATCCACTGAGTTCTTTAAGTGCGGAGAGAGCCATAGGGCCTTGACTTTTTAAAGTATTGAGCAGCGACTGCTCATCTTCATTCAACACCACTTTTATTTGACTGCGCTCGGGCTTCATTTGTGGAAAAAACAAAACTTCCTGGATGGAGGGATTGTTTGTTAAGAACATAATAAGACGATCCATGCCAATTCCCATTCCAGAGGTTGGGGGCATACCATATTCCAAAGCACGGAGAAAATCATTGTCGATATACATCGCTTCATCATCTCCGCGATCCGCTAATTTAACTTGAGCCTCAAAGCGCTCCCTTTGATCAATAGGGTCATTTAACTCACTGTAAGCGTTCGCAATTTCTTTGCCACAAACCATGAGTTCAAATCGTTCGGTGAGTTCTGGTTGATCACGGTGGCTCTTAGTTAATGGGCTCATTTCTTTTGGGTAGTCAGTGATAAAGGTGGGTTGTATGAACTGACCTTCGCATTTTGCCCCGAAAATTTCATCAATGAGTTTACCCTTGCCCATTGTTTCATTGACCTCAATTCCGAGGGATTGGGCCGCTGTTCTGAGGGTATCTTCAGAGGCACCGGTAATGTCAATACCAGCGTATTTTTTTATGGCCTCAGTCATGGTAACCCTGGGGTACGGCGCTTTAAAATCAATATCATGATCGCCAAACTTAGCGGAGGTACTGCCATTGACTTGCAGTGCACAGTATTCCAATAGTTCCTCGCAGAATTCCATCATCCAATTATAGTCCTTGTAGGCGACATAAATCTCCATGGCGGTAAATTCTGGATTGTGGGTGCGATCCATCCCCTCATTTCGGAAGTTTTTCGAAAACTCATAAACACCATCAAAGCCGCCAACGATAAGTCTTTTTAGATATAATTCGTTTGCAATACGCAAATAAAGCGGGATGTCAAGACTGTTGTGGTGTGTTATAAAGGGACGTGCCGCTGCTCCTCCAGGAATAGATTGTAGGACTGGCGTTTCTACTTCAAAGTATCCACGTTCATTAAAAAAGTCACGCATCGCATTAAATAAACGCGTTCTTTTAATAAAGACTTCCTTAACATGAGGATTAACGACTAAATCTGCATAGCGCTGACGATATCGAAGTTCTGGATCGTTAAATTCGTCGTGGATATTTCCTTCGCTATCTGTTTTTGGCAGAGGTAATGGCTTAATGGCCTTGGAAAGCACAGTAAACTCTTCAACCTGTATGGTCTTTTCCCCGACTTGTGTGGTAAATAAACTTCCTTTGATGCCAATGAAATCTCCGATATCTAGGAGTTTTTTGTAAACCTCATTGTAAAGCATCTTGTCCTCACCAGGACAAATTTCGTCTCGGTTAAAATAGACCTGTATTCTTCCGCTTGAGTCTTGGAGCTCGGCAAAAGAGGCTTTTCCTTGGATTCTTCGTGACATCAATCGTCCAGCGACCACTACGCGTTTACCCTCTTGATAATGCTCTTTAATTTCCTGTGCCGTATGGTCTACAGGAAATTGCGCTGCAGGATAAGGATCAATACCCAAAGCGCGTAATTGGTTGAGTTTTTCAAGACGAATAAGTTCGAGTTCTGTGCGTTGCATGATGTCAAAATATGCCGCAAAAATAATTAATTATTCGCGGTTTGGGTGGTGGAGTGGTATTGAAAATATCCCGTATTTTTGTGGTATGAGTTTTTGGCGTGTCTTACTTTCGTTATTATTTCCTCCTTTGGCGGTCGTGGACAAGGGCTGTGGCTCCTTTATTATTGTCTGTATTTTGACGCTTTGTGGATGGGTCCCGGGAGTGATTGCAGCCCTCATTATTCTCAATAATCCTAATCGATAGTATGCACCTGAACAAAGCAGTTTTGGTTGAAGATCTAGGCCTGATGGATTATGCCAAGGCCTGGGCTTATCAGGAGGATCTCTTTCAGGCAATTGTCCAAACAAAAATCGACAATCGAAGAAATAGCACCAATAATACCACACAGAATCACTTACTTCTGGTGCGCCACCCCCATGTCTATACTTTGGGTAAAAGCGGAGACATGGATAACCTGCTCATTGACAAACAAAAATTAGCCTCCATTGGGGCACAATTTTTTAAAATTAATCGAGGCGGGGATATTACTTATCATGGCCCCGGTCAAATCGTGGGCTATCCCATTTTGGACCTTGAAAATTTCTTTACAGACATTCACAAGTACCTTCGGCTTTTGGAAGAGATGATTATTCTTACTTTGGCTGATTACGGAATCACTGCAGAACGCTCCCCGGGAGAAACAGGGGTTTGGTTGGATGTTGGGACTCCGTTTGCGCGTAAAATTTGTGCTATGGGTGTTAGGGCGAGTCGTTGGGTAACTATGCATGGATTTGCCCTTAATGTCAATGCTGATTTAGGTTACTTTGATCATATGATCCCTTGTGGAATACGCGGTAAATCAGTGACTTCAATGCGGGTTGAACTCAAAGTGACGGAAGTCGATGAGCAGGCCGTGAGCCAAAGATTGCTTCATCATTTTCAAACCCTTTTTGAGGCAGAACTCAGCTTTTCATAACCGGTCCCTACGTCCCTACCATAAAATTAACTCCTGCCTGAGGATTAATTTAAGTTGTAAATCAGCACTTCGTTGTCTTGACCTTGTACCAAGAGTTCGAGCTTGTTGTTGCCGTTTATATCTGCAATATCTACCGTTGACCGACCGAAAAAGGGCGCATTTTTTAAAAGTCTACCCTCACTGTTGTATACAAAGACGTTTTGAGTGTCTTGGTCAATCATGACTGTCCGCAATTTATTGCCAAATTTGAAGACTTGAGGCCCCAAGTAATTGCCTAAAGGCAGTTCAATAAAGTGCTGATCAATACGCAATAATGGGTCGTCAAACTCAATGGTATGTGGGCCGTAATATACCAATCGGTATTGCGCCGGAGATTTAGCGGTAAGCTTTACGACGGAGCCCTTCGGACTAATTTGAATCTGACTGCCTTCTTGGGTCCAAAAAACAATCTTTCCTTCGTGCTTAAGGGGTAATTCTGAGCCAAAGTCAAATTGCTCCGTTACGGGGATACGAACTTTTCCGGTTCGATTTAAGATTTGAAGCTGTCCGTTTTCAAGCAAAAACAAAAGATAATCCTTGGTGCCTATTCTAATGTGTTTTGGAGGGTGGCTGACTACAGCTGGTGCTTTGTCATAGGAAAATCCCTTGACCCGTTTACCCTGAGCGTCATACATTAATACTGAGCGTTTCTGAATAATCACAAAACGATATTTCCGATTATTATCATAGTCAAAAATAGCCAGTGGTTGTGTGATGGGGTCTTTAAAGCTCTTGGGGAATGGAGATACATCACGACCATTGCGATCAATGATATACCATTTTGAAGCTGTTGTAAAAGCCAGTTGTTTTTTGCCATTACGCAAAATATCGACTTCTTGAACCTCGCCCAATATGGGCTCGTTTAAGTCACGAAACCAAATCGTCTTGCCGCTAGGGGCAATAAAGTAGAGACGATGATTTTTATCTTGAACGACTATATTTTTGCCCCCTGATTTATGATTGCTAAAAAATTGAGGGGCCTTGGCCAATGGAGCATCCAAAGTAATGCTTCTCAAGAGTGGCCCCTGAGTTTGGTTTTCGACTTTTTGGCCTCCAGCTTGCGTTGAATAATTTACATGGGCGAAGCCTCGATCTTCTATGAGCTGAAAACATTCAAATCGCTTGTTTCCAGGGTCGGCCGTCCACGAAAATAAATTGCCTTCACGCGCCATCTCTGCTTCGCTAGCCTGCCATGCACTGCTTTTTGCTAATGTGTTTTTATTTTGCAACTGGCCGATATATTCTTGAGCTAAATCAAGACTGGGGGTCAGGATTATGAAGTCCTCCCAAACAAATACGTGATTCATCTGAGCCATGTCGTCAAAAATGAGAGGAAGAGGATTCAACATATTAATCTGGGACTCAAAGGACTTTACAGAAATCCCTCTAAAATTTTCGTCGCCAACCCAATCTTGGGTGAGCGCGCTCAGACTCATATTCAAGTCTAGACTCTTAAGCGCTAATGCCTGAGTGTTAGAGAACTTTATTAAACTGACTTCATCTATGGTTTCGATGAAGGGACTAAGGACAAGCATAGAATCAACGGCTTGCATTCTCAATAAAAGCGATTGCGGATTATTTAGCGCCAAGCTTAAGCTAGAGGAAGCGTTAAGGGGTACTATTTCTGGGCTCTTCAAAATACTCGGTTTTTGACCTAAGTCGTAAGTGGAAAGGGTCGGTTTTTCGCCCGATAAACCATTGCTTTTTGATGGAAGGAGCACACCATGGGCAGATTGGTCTTCAGAACTGGACTGTGGCTCAAAAATGATCCAAGCATCCTCTTGAAGAGAGATTTTGCCTAATGTGTGATCAAATCTCTGTCCAACGAGTAAAGGTTTGTCTTTTTTTAACGCGAACATTTTGGGAAGAGAACTGGGGGCTTCATTCCGTGAATTTTGAGTTTTATAAGCCAGTGTTTTCTTGTTGCTAAATAAGGAGTACTCATTTTCTGAAAAAACAAATGTCGTATCCGAATCTATTACAATTTCATTGGGAAGGCTTGAGCGAATAGAATCCACTAAGGACAAAACCAAAACGTAATCTGATGGGGTGCTGCTGCCCTGTTCGGCATTTTGTCCGGGATTATTTATAAACAGTAGATTGCCTTGCTCGGACTTAAATCGAATTACCAAACTGTCCAAAATCAGAGGCAATTTGGGCAATGAAAAAATAGAAATATCGCTTTGAGTTTGCCTCAAGTTCTGGAGCGCGATGGGTGTGTTGTTGAACGACAGAATATGGGTGGTTTCAGCGTCGATCAATTGCCATGGAACAAAGCTGCTTTTCTGATGGTCGTCGCATCCAACCAGGCTGAAAAACAATAAAAGATAAAGGTAAACAAGGGCTTTTTGCATATACAAAAATAGAAAGGATCGACTAATTGTCAATGGCTTTATTGGGATTCAGTTCTGGATTTAAGATTAAGTGAGTTCAAGTCCTATGAATTATAATTTTAGTCTTAATTGATTCGAGAGTAAGCGAAAGGTTTTTCTGTGATGCGGGGTATCCCCATATTCAGTAAGTGCAGCGCGATGCTTGGCGGTCGGATAACCTTTATTTTGGTGCCAATCGTATTTAGGGTATTCTAAGTGAAGTTGCTTCATGTATCGATCACGCTCTGTTTTAGCCAAAATAGAAGCCGCAGCGATATTTTGGTATTTTCCATCTCCTTTAATCACGCATTGAAAGGGAATGTTCCCCAGAGGTTTAAATCGGTTGCCATCGACGGCAATAAATTCAGGAGTGGGATTGAGTTTTATAATGGCGCGGTGCATGGCCTCAATCGAGGCGTTTAGAATATTCATCGAATCGATTTCTAATTCAGTGACGTGGGCCACAGCCCAGGTAATGGCTGAGGATTCGATAATGGTACGCAAATCGTTTCTCTGTGATTCGGTGAGTTTTTTAGAATCATTAAGTAAGGGATGCGAAAAATCGTCGGGCAAAATACAAGCCGCTGCAGTAACTGGACCGGCCAAGCACCCCCTTCCAGCCTCATCAGTGCCACATTCCAAAAGATTGGGATTGATCTTGAGTTTGAGCATACGAGGAAAGTACACAATTCCTTTTAAAATACCGTAACTTTACGGCGCAAAATAAACCCATGAGTCGATATTTTTATCTGCTGATTCTGCTTAGTTTATCGGGAAATCTACTCGCGCAAATCCCCTCAGGTGTGCCGAGTAAATTCCAAAGTCAGAGTGATGAAAAGCCTGAAATAAGACTTTATCAGCGCATTGGCTTGCGCGGAGACACGACTGCTTTAGACACGACCTTGGGTTTGTATAAACTCAATAAGTTCAATTATCTGCGCAGGGATGATCTCGAGCTTTTGCCTTTTGCTAATGTTGGTCAATCGCACAATAGATTGAGCTTGCAGCGACCAGCTTTTTCATATGTTCCAAGTTTTGCGGGGGGGGCTAGACGGGAAACGCAGTTGAACGCGGCAGACCTAAATTATTATCGAGTCCCAACACCATTGACCGAGTTATACTTTAAGACAGCCTTCGTTCAAGGGCAGCAACTCGATGCCTTTTTTACAACAAATGTCTCTGAGGGTTTAAATATTTCTTTGGCCTATAAAGGTGTGCGCTCTTTGGGGCAATATCAACATATTTTGACCAGTACTGGTGATTTTAGAGGAACTGTATTCTATGAATCGCGGGACAAGCATTATCAGCTAAAGGCGCATTTGGTAAATCAAGAGTTACTCAATCAAGAAAATGGCGGGCTCACTGAATCTGCTTTGCTTCTGTATACCACAGCAGATCCTGAATTCGACGATCGCGGACGTTTGGATGTAAATTTTGAAAATGCCCAAAATGTGATTCATAGTGCTGGTTATTTTGCGCATCAAGAATACTTGTTTCATCCCGAAGATCAGAATTCATTACTGCACTCCGTAGGACTTCAAACGGCGCATCAGGCAAAATCATTTCTCTATACTCAAAAAGCAGCTTTTGAAGGTTTTGGTCAAGCCTATAAAGAAGATAATCTGTACACTAAGGCGACGGGGTTTAATACAAGAATTAAGGCCTACGGTCATTTGAATTTGCCCTCGGGGATTAAAATCATACCGTATTTATCGCACATTTCTTTGCGCTACGGCTATGATCGCCTTTTGGATTTAAATAACGGGGTAATCCCATCGCAAATTTCCAATCGCTTTTTTGTTACCGGTCTCGAGCTACAAGGCCAATGGAATACTTGGCAGTTAGACGGAAGTTTTTCCCGAGGTATTTCCAGTGGAAAAGAATTTGGTCATATTGATTTTGGCGCCCAAAAATCATTTGGGAAGAGCTATAGTTTAGGGGCTAAATATGAGCGCAATACCCGGCCCGTTGCAGTCAATATGCGTTTGAATCAAAGCGATTATAAAGCTTACAATTGGTTTAATGATTTTGCGCCGGTAACAACGCAAAGTTTGGAGGTACAATTTCATTTTCCTTATGTTGGCTTGCTCAAGGGAAGCTTTACTGAATTGGAGAATTACACCTATTTTGGCTTAGATGAAAACGGCGCACATCCCTTGCCTATTCAGTATGATCAAAAAGCGCAACACTTAAAAATCCATCATGATAAGACCTGGCGTTTGGGGCCATGGGGATATCAATCTGAGATGATTTACCAAAATGTTTTAAATGGGGCTGAGGTGATACCGGTACCCGATCTGCTCACCCGTCAAACTTTATTTTTTGAAGATGAGTGGTTTAAAAAGGCCGCAAAAGTTCAAACCGGCGTGCGTTTGAAATATTTCACGGAATTTAATCTGCCGGCTTATGATCCGGTTTTGGCTGAATTTTATGTTCAATCTACAGAGTCCCTGGGCGCATTTCCTCTAGTAGACTTCTTTTTTCAAACCAAAATCAGACAAACCCGTCTCTTTTTGATATACGAGCATATGAATCAATTGTTTCAAGGGGCAAACAATCATTTTAGTGCTCCTGGGATTCCATATCGAGACGCTTCCTTGCGTTTCGGTTTGGTTTGGAACTTCTTCAAATAAAGCTTTTGTCGAGGCTATTTTAGTCGTCGAGTAAGGCCCTAGAAATGACTACTTTTTGGATCTCACTCGTTCCTTCGTAAATCTGGGTGATTTTAGCATCTCGCATAAGGCGCTCAACATGATATTCTTTAACAAATCCATTTCCTCCGTGTACTTGGACGGCTTCAATGGTCGTGTCCATGGCGACTTGACTGGCGTAGAGTTTAGCTACTGCACTGCTGCGGTCATAATTTATTCCATTATCTTTTTCCCAAGCGGCTTTGAAGACCAAATGTCTTGCCGCCTCGATTTGGGTATACATGTCCGCTAATTTAAATGAGATCGCTTGATGCTTGTAGATTTCCTTGCCGAAAGCGGTGCGGATTTTAGAATAGTCCCTGGCGAGTTCGTAGGCTCCAGAGGCGATGCCAAGTGCTTGTGCGGCAATACCGATACGTCCACCACTCAAGGTTTTCATGGCAAATTTAAATCCGAAACCGTCTTCACCAATGCGATTTTCTTTGGGCACCTTTACATTGTGAAACATTAAGCTATGGGTGTCGCTTCCGCGAATGCCCAGTTTATCTTCTTTTGGTCCTACAGAAAATCCGTCCATACCTTTTTCAACGATAAAGGCATTGATTCCGCGATGGCCTTTTTCTTTATCTGTTTGGGCAATAACGATATAATAGTCAGCAGAGCCGCCGTTAGTGATCCAGTTTTTTGTACCATTGAGTAGATAATGATCACCGTGATCAATAGCCGTGGTCTTTTGAGACGTGGCATCACTACCCGCTTCGGGTTCGCTCAAACAGAACGCCCCTAAGGCTTCTCCTGTGGCGAGTTGCCTTAGGTATTTATCTTTTTGGGCTTCAGAGCCATAGGCCTGAATCCCATAACAAACTAAAGAGTTATTTACGGAGACAATTACCGAGGAAGAGGCATCAATTTTACTGAGCTCTTCCATAACCAGAACATAAGATAGAGTGTCCATGCCACCGCCCCCATAAGCGGGGTCTACCATCATGCCGAGAAAACCCATTTCCCCCATTTTTTTTACTTGTTCTGCGGGGAATTGTTGCAAGTTATCCCGTTCAATAACCCCAGGAAGGAGTTCGATTTGGGCAAATTCTCGAGCAGCATCCCGAATCATTATGTGTTCTTCAGATAATTTAAAGTCCATGGCGTAGTTGTTTTTTTTGGGGGGGCTAGAACCTAGCCTAAAACGTTTTCGTTAGAGCGCAAAGATATTGGATTGTGACTTTAATGTCAATAAAAGCGTTTAAATTTAACAGGATGAAAAAAGCAAAATATAATGTGATTGGCCTCATGAGCGGAACGTCATGCGATGGGATTGATTTAGCCTATTGTGAATTGACGGTCACCGAGAATAATCGATGGGGTTATTCCATAATTAAAGCGCAAACCATTCCCTATAATTCGCTTTGGCAAAGCCGTTTGTCTACGGCGGTAACCCTC
>Ga0208547_1000779_pt1 | contig 18000 bp, 22 predicted proteins | sample DEB08_DNA_5_FD_185501 | JGI IMG/M metagenome (GOLD analysis project Ga0208547, IMG submission 185501) | Aqueous microbial communities from the Delaware River and Bay under freshwater to marine salinity gradient to study organic matter... | ecosystem: Environmental > Aquatic > Marine > Coastal ...
TTCACCAAGTAAAAATAGAATCCGCTGCTTCTGAATTTTCTATAGCTGGTTAAGTAAACCAAGCTATTTATCGCTGGAATGCGTTTTCCTTATAAGGATATCTTGCACTTCACTAAAATTTAGTCTATAAAATAACAACTATACATAAATATTCTGCATAGACGAGTATAGTCGACGGCCTAGAGACTATGTGGAATTAACTAGGAGGATAATATCATGGCAAATACAACTTTTACAGGACCAGTGGTTTCTTTAAATGGATTCATTGGTGGACCTAATGTTAACGCAGGTGGAACTGGAGCAAATGACACTGAACAAGGTGGCAATCTTCCATTCATTGCATCTGCAGGAAACGTCACTACTCTATCTACAACAGGTGGAACTAGAACTTTATTAGCAACAGCTAATGAAGGCGTAATTGCATACGTTAAAAATGGTGCTAATGGAACTTCTGTTTCTTGTTATGTTTTTTCAGATGGAGCTCAATGGCTTCAATTGAATGACCCAACAAGCACAGTAGCATAATTAAAATTTATAGAAGCTCCTTAGGGAGCTTCTAATTAAGGAGAATACAAATGGGATCATTTAAAGGTGATATACAGGCAACTAGAATTACTGCTACTACAACTAATGTAGTAATAGCTCCTTCAGTTAGATTACGAGGAATTATTATTGCAGGTTTAGCAACTTCTGGTTTGGTTGAATTAAAAACTACAAGTGCAACTGGAACAACTTTATTTACAGCAGACGTACCTGCTGGAGATGTAATTAATTTTTCATTTCCAGAAGATGGAATTTTATTTCCAAAAGGTGTTTACGTTTCTACTTTTACTGTTGCATCAGCAACTTTATTAACAGATAAATATTCTGGACCAAATTTAACAGCTGGCTAGGAGGTTAGATGGCTAACACTACTTCTGGTACATATACTTTTGATAAAAATTTTTCTATTGATGAAATAATAGAAGAAGCTTACGAAAGAATTGGCATGCAAGGTAATGCCGGTTATGATTTAAAAACTGCCAGACGTTCTTTAAACATTATGTTTCAAGAATGGGCAAATCGCGGTTTACATTTTTGGGAAGTAGCAAGTAATAATATTACATTAGTAGCTAATCAAAATACTTATACTATGTACAGGTCTACATCAGATGGAACTTCTGACACTACAGCTGTTTATGGTGTTGATGATATTTTAGAAGCATCTTACAGAAATATTTCTACCCCAACCAATCCTATTGATACACCACTAACTAAAATTGACAGGTCTGCTTATCAAGCTTTTTCAAATAAATTAGCAACAGGTCAACCAACTCAATATTTTGTACAAAGATTTATTGATAAAGTTACTATCACTTTATACACAACTCCAGGAGCTTCACAGGCTGGAAATTTATTAAATTATTTTTATGTAAAAAGAATTCAAGATGCAGGAGTATATACAAATGCAACAGATGTTCCTTACAGATTTGTACCATGTATGTGTTCTGGACTTGCTTATTATTTAGCAGTTAAAAAAGCACCACAAAGAATTCAAGAATTAAAAATGTTGTATGAAGATGAACTAAATAGAGCTCTTACACAAGATGGATCTTCTACTAGTGCATTCATTACACCAAAAAGTTATTATCCTAATATATAATTATGGCTACGTTATCAAAAGGAAAATATGCACAAGCAATATCAGATCAAAGTGGTATGGCATTTCCTTATAACGAAATGGTAACTCAATGGGACGGTCTATTTGTTCATTATTCAGAAGTGGATCCAAAACATCCACAGTTAGAACCTAAACCTACACAAGCAGATGGACAAGGATTACCAAAAGCAAGACCAGATAGAGTTGAGCCACCTGTATTAATATTATTACAAAACAATCCTTTTCAGACTATTAAATATTCTGGAAATACTTATGTAAATGTTTATTCACAAAATCATGGAAGAAGTACCGGTGATGTTGTTAGATTATATGGTCCAACAGATGCAGATGGTTTTACAAATGTTCCAACTTTTGATGGTGTGTCGGATATTAGTAATGCCAGTGGTTTTACAATAACGGTTGGCAAAATAGATTCTAGTGGTAATGTATCTAAACCAAGTAATTATTTTTATTTTCAAAGCTCGGATACAGCTATTAATGGAAATATACAAGGAGGAGGAAGTTCTTGTTCCGCGGGACCTGTAACTTTAGAAGGATAATATGACATATGCAGAATTAGTACAAAAAATTAGAGACTATTGTGAAGTTGATTCAAATGTATTTACATCAACTATTGTAGATGGATTTATTAGTGATGCTGAATGGAGAATTCAAAGAGAAATAGATTCTGATAACAATAGACAATACGCACAAGCTGATATTGTTGCTGGACAAAGATATGTAAACACACCTCTTATCAGTGATGACACTTTAGTTATTAGATCTTGTCAAATTACAAATGCTTCAGGAGGAGCAGATAATTCGGATAGACAGTTTGTAGAATATAGAGATACTAATTTTATATCTGAATATAATGGAACAGGAGTACAAGGATTACCTAAATACTATGGATATTGGGATGAAAATACCATTGTATTGGCTCCTACACCTGATCAAAATTATAACATGCAGATAAATTATATCTTGAAACCTGCTGGATTATCGGCTAGTAATACTACTACATATTTAAGTACAGAATTTCCCAATGGACTTTTATATGCTTGCCTAGTAGAGGCTTACGGATTTTTAAAAGGTCCTATGGACATGATTCAGTTATATGATAAAAAATATACTGAGGCAGCAAGAGGATTCTCAATTGAACAAATGGGAAGAAGAAGACGAGATGAGTACACAGACGGACCACCTCGAATTCGACAAACACAATAAGGAGTAAATACAAATGGCAATAACACAAGCAGTTGCAAATAGTTTTAAAAAAGAAGTCCTAGAAGGAAAGCATGACTTTCAATATTCTGGTGGTGACAATTTTAAACTTGCTTTGTATGTTTCTACTGCAACATTGAATTCTGCTACAACTGCATATACAACTACTGGAGAAGTTTCAGCTAGTGGTCAATACACTGCAGGTGGTGGAGCATTAGTAAAACCAAATCCAAGTACTTCTGTTGCATCAGGCGTTGCAATTGTAGACTTTGCTGATTTATCTTTTACTGGTGTTACAATTACAGCTAGAGGAGCATTAATCTATAACACTTCATCTTCCAATGCGGCAGTTGCAGTATTAGATTTTGGTTCAGACAAAACAGCAACTTCAGGAACTTTTACAATTCAGTTTCCAGCATTTACAACTTCAGCGGCTATTCTACGAATCGGCAACTAATAGGAGCTAACCTATTATGGCCAATGAATATGGAATAGGTTTCTGGGGTCAAAACGCTTGGGGTGAAAACTCTGACGTTACTGTTTCACTCACTGGTCAACAATTAAGTTCTAATAATATTGGTACTGTTTCTGTAACAACAGAAATTAATACAGGTTGGGGAAGACTTGGTTTTGGTGAACAAGACTGGGGAACAACAGGTATTTCTATTGTTACTTCTGTAACAGGTTCTCAAATTAATTTATCTTTAGGAAATGAAACTGTAGGTATTGTAACCATTGCTTCTCCTACAGGTCTTTCTTCTAGTTTTGCATTAAGTGGAGTAGATCCATCGCCAGATGCTTTTGCTTCTGGTACTCAAATTCCATCTTCAGTAGGAAGTGTAACCACAAAAGCAGATTCAAATTTATCCTTAACAGGAAACAGTTTATCTATTACTTCAGGAACGGCAACTTTAGATGCAGTTACTTTTGCTAATATTACAGGACTTAATTTAACAAGCGCTATTGGAACTGTAGTAGTAGGAGGTATTGCTAATGTACCTGTTGTAGGAAATCAATTAAGTATAGCGGAAGGAATTGTAGATCCTGGTCCAGATGTAGCACTTACAGGTCAACAAATAACCTCTGCATTAGGTACAGCGGTCCTTGATGCAAATACCTTGGTTGATGTAACAGGTCAACAGTTAAGTACTTCTTTAGGGTCTGTAACTTTTACCATATCTGGTTCTGTACAACTAACAGGAAATCAGATAAATGTAGTACTCGGAAATGAAGTTTCACAAGTGTGGACAATTGTTGACACCGGCACTACAGTGGCTTATACTGAAGTTTCTACCGGATCTAGTGTCACTTGGAATAATATTGACACAGCCGCATAATTTAAATAAATATAACAATATAAGGAATTTATAAAATATGCCATCAAGTTATTCTACAGATCTGAAACTAGAACTCATGGTCACTGGTGAAAAAGCCGGTCTATGGGGAGATATTACCAACACTAACTTAAATATTTTACAACAAGCAATTGCTGGTTATGAAGCAATTTCTTTAAATGCAACTACAGGTGCAACATTAACTTTTACAAATGGAACTACTTCCAATGGTAAAAATGCAGTATTAGATTTAACAGGAACTATCACAACTTCAGTTAACGTTATTGTACCGGATGGTATTGAAAAAAATTATATTATTAAAAACTCAACTTCAGGATCTCATGCAGTTGTTGTAAAAACAACTTCAGGATCAGGTGCAACTTTTGACGCAACCAATAAAGGATTTAAACTTGTCTATTCAGATGGAACAGATGTTGTTGATGTTGCATTAGCATCACCTCCAGGTGGATCTGATAAACAAATTCAATTTAATGATAATGGTGCTTTCGGTGGAATCACTATGGGAACTGCAGGACAAGTATTAACAACCGATGGAACTACTGCATCCTTTGGAGATATTTCTGGTGGAGCATCTTGGCAAGCAGTCATTACAGCAGATCCAGCAAACGCGGTCGCAGGTAATGGATATTTTTGTAATACCACAGGTGGAGCATTTACCGTTACACTTCCAACAACTGCAACTATCGGAGATTTTATTTCTTTCATTGATTACGCAGGAACTTTTGATACTAATAATTTAACTATCGGAAGAAACGGACACAACATTCAAGGAACAGCTGCAGACTTAACTGTTGCAACCGAAAGAGCTGGTTTCACTTTAGTATACGTCGATACAACTCAGGGCTGGCTGCTCCAGAATAATTAAGGAGGTTGAATGACAACCTTTAAAGAAATAAGTGGTCAACTCATAAGGACACTGAGTAGTGATCCAACAGATCCACAAGAAGGTCAAATTTGGTATAACTCAACACTAGGAGTATTACGAGGTGTAGATGCTCTTGAAGCGTGGTCAAGTGGATCGCCTTTGATTACGGCTAGATTTAATATAGCAGGAGCAGGAACTCAAACGTCTGCTTTAAATTTTGGTGGACAAGATACTGCATATACAGGAGTTACTGAAGAATATAATGGTTCAGGTTGGTCAAATGGTGGAAGTTTAAACACAGTAAGATCACAGTTAGCAGGTGCAGGAACACAAACAGCAGGATTAGCATTTGGTGGAGCAACACCTGTAAACAATCCAACTACTGCAACAGAATTATATGATGGTACAACTTGGACATCTAATCCAACTGGATTAAATACAGGAAGAAGACTTATATCAGGATTTGGAACACAAACAGCAGCAATAGCAGCAGGTGGTTATATATCTTCTCCACAAACTGCTACAGAATCTTGGAATGGAACTTCTTGGACTTCTGTAAATTCTATGAATACAGGAAGAATATCTATGGGTGGAGTAGGAATACAAACATCAGGGTTAATTTTTGGTGGAAATACATATCCAGGACCAACTGTATCAGCAACCGAATCTTGGAATGGTACAAATTGGACAACAGTTAGTTCAATGAATACTGCTAGGTATGAAATAGCAGGTTCTGGTACATCTAATATATCTGCTTTAGGTTTTGGTGGATATGCAACATCAGTTACAGCAGCAACAGAATCTTATGATGGCTCTACTTGGACAACTTCTCCAGCTAGTTTAGCAACAGCAAGAAGTAAAACAGGAGGAGCAGGAACACAAACTGCAGCTCTAGCAAGTGGTGGTGCTACACCATCAACTACAGGTGCCACCGAAGAATACAGCAAATCCACGAACCAATATTTTGCTGCCGCGTGGGCGAGTGGTGGAACAATGAACATTGCTGGTAATGGACAAGGAAGTGCTGGAACTCAAACATCAGCTTTATCTTTTTTAGGATCAGGTGGTCCAACTACTAATTCAGAATCATATAATGGATCAACTTGGACAACTACATCTCCATTAAATACTTCAAGATATATAGCAGATGGATGTGGTGCTTCAAATACTGCAGCTTTAGCTTTTGGGGGTTTTGTGTTTCCACCAGGGGCAAGTCAATCAGCAACAGAGTCTTGGAATGGATCAAGTTGGACAACAGTTAACAGTTTAAACACAGCAAGACATTATATAGCAGGTGCTGGAACACAAACTGCTGCTTTAGCATTTAGTGGTGTATCAGGATTTCCAGTGCAAACACCACAATCAGCAACAGAATCTTGGAATGGTACTAGTTGGACAACTGTTACTTCTTTACCATCTGCAAGAAATCAAGTAACTGGAATAGGAGCAACTAACACTGCGGTTTTAGCAGTTGCAGGTAATGGACCTACTAATTTTTTAACTACAGTAGATTCTTGGAATGGTTCAAGTTGGACTTCAAGTCCTGCTATTAATACTGGAAGAAATTCAGCAAGTGGATTTGGAAGTCAAACCTCAGCAATACTAGCAGGAGGAAATGATGCTACAAATCCACCATCATTAACAACTACAGAAAGTTGGGACGGAATAACTTGGGTAACCGCAGCTAGTTTAGCAAATGGAAGAAATCAATCAGGAGGTGCAGGAACAGGAAATTCATCAGGAGCTGTATTTGGTGGTGATAATTCTGCAACACTATCTTCAACAGAAGAATACTCAGCAGCATACTCAGACTTTAACATAAGAACAATAACAACAAGCTAATATGACAACATACAAAGAACTATTTGGAAAAGCAGTAAAATACTTAAGCACGGATCCGACTACGGAAGCTGAAGGCCAAGTTTGGTATAACTCGACTAGTGGTACGTTTAAGAGTGTGGTTGCTAGTGCGGCTTGGAGTTCTGGAGCGCCTTTGATTACAGCAAGATTTGGAGTAGCAGGAGCAGGAACTCAAACAGCGGCAATTGCAGCTGGAGGTAATCCTGGTGGCTCACCAAGTAATTCAAATATAACAGAAGAGTATAATGGATCTGGATGGTCTAGTTCTTCAGGAACTTTAAATACATCTAGAAAAGAACTTTCGGGTTTTGGTACTCAAACAGCAGCAGTTGGATCAGGAGGTTATATAAGTCCAGCAAATACTGCTTCAACAGAAAATTATAATGGAACATCTTGGACAGCAAGCGGTAATTTACCAACAGCTACAAGAACAATGGGGGCAGCTGGAACTCAAACAGCTGGTATAGGTTTTGGTGGATATACAGTTTCATCTGCTGGAACTGATAATGCACAAATCTACGATGGTTCTTCTTGGACTGCTATAACAGTTTTACCTTCAGCAAGAAATGCTCCAGCAGGATCTGGAACTCAAACAGCAGCATTAGCTATTGGTGGAGCAAATCCAGCAGTAATTAATAATACAGAAGAATGGAATGGCTCGTCTTGGACAGCAGGTGGAAATTTAGGAACAGCTAGATATCAATTGGGAGCAGCAGGAACTCAAACTGCATCTTTAGCATTTGGTGGATATACAACTGTTGTAACAGGAGCAACGGAATCCTATGATGGAACAACTTGGGCAGCTAGTCCAATTTCAATGGCGACTGCAAGACGTTTGATTGGTAACGCAGGAACACAATCAGCAGCTTTAGCTTTCGGTGGTCTTACACCATCAATAACAGCAGTCACCGAAGAATACAACTTCTCAGCAAGTGTCATCACAGCCGCAGCGTGGGCCGCTGGTGGGAATTTAGGAACAGCAAGATATGCTGGTGCGCCATCAAGTTCAGGTACTCAAACAGCGTCTTTTTATGCTGGAGGAGGTATTCCTGCTAATACAACAGCAACCGAAGAATATAATGGGTCTTCTTGGACAGCAGGTGGAAGTTTAGCTACAGCAAGAAGAAGTGTGACAGGAGCAGGTACTTTAACAGCAGGATTGGCTATAAGTGGTATAGGACCTGGAGATATACGGACAACAGCAACCGAAGAATACAATGGTACTGCTTGGACAGGTGGAGGAAGTTTAGCTACAGCAAGAAGTTCTTTAGGAGGAGCAGGACTACAAACTGCAGCATTAGCTTTCGGTGGATATACTGGAACAGCTAATACTAATGCAACAGAAGAATATAACGGATCAGCTTGGACAACAGGGGGTACTATGAATACGGCAAGACGAGCACTTGGTGGAGCAGGAACCCAAACTGCAGGTTTAGCCGTAAGTGGTTTTACTACTACAAGAGTAGGAAATACCGAAGAATATAATGGTTCAGCTTGGACAGCAGGTGGTAATGTAAATACAGCAAGATCTGGTGCAGCAAGTGCTGGACTACAAACAGATGCAATTTTTTTTGGTGGATATACTGGAACTCAATCTGCCAGTACCGAACAATATAATGGAACAATTTGGGTAACTGATGCTAATATGGGAACTGGTAGATATGATATAGGAGGATCAGGAGATGCATCATCAGGATTAGCGATGGGAGGATATGCTGGAGGTTTATCATCAGCAACAGAAGAATATACAGGTGAAACAAGCACCTTTAATTATAAAACAATAACAACTAGCTAATTGCATTTGCCTGTGATAAGCTATATAACACTAACACAAGGAGTATAAAAATGGCACTATTTATATATGGAACAGCTACCAATACAGGTAAAGGTTTCTTCACTGCAGAAGATAGAAGAGCATTCTTTCTTCGTGGTTTTCCAGGCGACGTTTGGGTCGTAGGTAACAACGAAAAAGGCGCACTTTGGTTAGCAGAGAAGAACGGTGTTGAAAAAACAAAAGCGGAAGCACAAGCAATTGTGGACGCTGAAGTTGCAGCAGCACAAGCCGCTTGGGACGCGTTACCAGAAGAACAAAAAACGAATTTAAATTCTCAAAGACCTACTGCTATCACTTTACCATAAGGAGTCTAACAGATGACAACTTACAGTGATATTAGAGGCTACAGAGTAAAATACCTATCATCGGATCCAACGTTAAATACGTCAACCGAAGGACAGGTGTGGTACAACTCTACCGAAGGTGTCCTAAAAAGTTTAGTTCAGATTAAAGCGTGGAGCGCTGGTGGGAATATGAATACTACAAGATATGAAGCAGGAGGTTGTGGAATTCAAACAGCAGCATTAGGTGCTGGAGGTTATAATCCACCATCTCCTGGTGGTTTAACTGCCACAGAAGAATATTCAGGATACACTTGGGCAGCAGGTGGAAATTTAGGTAATGCACGATATGGTGCTGGGAGTGCAGGAACTCAAACAGCTGGTTTATTGTTTGGTGGTGCTAACGCTGGAACTCCAATTGGTACAAACGTAACCGAAGAATATGATGGTTCAACTTGGACTGCTGGAGGAAATATGAATACAGCCAGATATTATATGGCAGGTTTTGGAATTCAAACTGCTGCGGCAGGTGCAGGTGGAACTGATTTTCCTTCTCCAACAATAGTTTCAGAAACAGAAGAATATGATGGTACTTCTTGGACAATTTCTAATAATTTAAATACAGGAAGAAAACAGTTTAGTGGGATGGCAGGAATACAAACAGCAGGTTTAGTTTTTGGCGGAGATACTCCTGGCGTAACAGCAGTAACAGAAGCTTACGATGGCACGTCTTGGACAGCAGTAAATTCTATGAACACATCTAAATGGCAAGGTACTTTTGGTGCTGTTGGAACAGCGACAGGAGCTTTGTCTTTTGGAGGAAGAACTTCTCCCTCTCCAACAATAACTTCAGAAACAGAAGAATACGATGGTTCAACTTGGAATATTTCTTCAGCTACTTTAGGAACTTCAACTAGAAATATGGGAGCAGCAGGATCAAAATCCGCTGGTTTAAAATTTGGTGGTTCAGTTGTAACTCCTGCAGTAACTAATTCAACCGAAGAATTCAACTCAACAATTTACTCCCCAGCCACGGGTGCTTGGGCGAGCGGCGGGAATTTAAATACGTCTAGATTTACTTTAGCTGGATCAGGCACGCAAACAGCAGGACTCGCATTTGGTGGGTTTACAGGAACCGCAAATTCAGGAGCCACAGAATCTTATGATGGATCATCTTGGGCAACATTACCAGCTACAATGGGAACAGCAAGATATTCATTAGGAGGAGCAGGTACTCAAACGGCTGCTTTAGCTTTTGGAGGAAGATCTTCACCAGGACCACAATTAGCATCTTCAGAATCATTTAATGGAACATCTTGGACAGCTACTTCAAATTTAGGAACATCAAGATATAGATTAGCAGGAATAGGAGCTCAAACGGCTGCTTTAGCATTTGGAGGTAACTCAACAGTATTTCCTAGTATTACTTTATCAACAGCAACTGAAAGTTGGAATGGTACAAGTTGGACATCTGTTAATTCTATGAATACTGGAAGAATGAATTTATCAGGAGCAGGAGATCAAACAGCTGCTTTAGCTTTTGGAGGGGGTGCTCCTAATGTAGCTGCAACAGAATCTTGGGATGGAACAAGTTGGGCGTCTGTTAATTCTTTAAATACTGCAAGAAATGCTTCTGCAGGTTCAGGAACTCAAACGGCTGCTATAAGTTTTGGAGGAAATCCAAATCCAACAGAATTATGGGACGGAACAAATTGGTCTACTGCTACACCTACAACAACAGCTAGGAGTTTTTTAGGGGCAGCAATACAAGGTACACAAAATCTAGCCTTAGGTTTTGGAGGATATGCAGCAGGTGCTTCAGCAGCCACAGAAGAATGGACTTTAGGTTCATCAGCAGCAGGTACCGCTTCAACCTTGACTACTTCGTAATAAAGTATATATAACCTTCTATAACCAGAAGGAAATTATGACAGAAAAAAGAAATATACAAACGCTTATTGAAAAAGAAACACCTAATTTAAATAACATTTTAGATAAAGAAGATGTAAATTCTTTTGCACTTATTATTGATGAATTAAGAGATACTTGGACAAAGAAACAAGTCTTTAGAACAGAAACCGAAGCTAGAATATCGGTATTACAAGATGCTAAATATCCAACCAAGGCATCTAAATATTGGCAGTGTGTCAGAGAACAAAACGTATTTTTAGAAAACTTAATGTCTTTATCTTTTGATGCTAGGAGAAATGATGCCAAGATTAAATGGATTAAAAAGAAACTAGAAACGGAAACCGATGAATACAAACGAGAAATATTAGAAATAGATTTAGATGAAAAGATTTATTCTAAAGCGAATATGGAACTCGTGGCCAAAGATAGAATGAGAGAGATTAAGATGTGGTCTAATTTAAAGAAAGAATTTGATGATGGAACCTTTGATACGAAAAATGTAAATACGCATCAATTAGAGTCTTACCATCAGATTATGAAAAATAAAGCACACACATTGACATCGGGATCTTCGCAACCAGAAGTATTTAATGTTCTTGGTCAATTACAAACCATAGAACGAACCAAAAAAGAATTAGGTCTGTTGTCCAATGATAATAAGAAAGAAGCATTACTTGACAAACCTATCTTCGGAAAACCCACAGAATAAAAAGATATTCTTTTTATTAGCCTTACCCAGATCAGGCAATACCTTATTTGGTTCTATTATGAATCAAAATCCTGACATAGGATGTACTGCTAATTCTATTACTTTAGAAATAATGAAAGATTTATTTCTGTTAAAACAAACCGATGTATTTTTAAATTATCCAGATTATAGGTCTTTAGATAACGTAATGGATAGTGTGTATGAGTCTTATTATAAAGATTGGAACTATAAATATATTATAGATAGAGGACCTGTAATGACACCAGGTAATTTAATGTTAATTAAAAAACATCTTAAACAACCTATTAAATGCATTATTATTTGGAGAGATTTAATGGACGTATTAGCATCTTACATTAAATGGTTTGAAAATGAACCAAGTGCTTTTCCCAATAGATATGGTTGTACAACCATTGAACAAAAATTACGAATGTTAATGAATAAAGAAGGAGCGATCGCTAAAGATTTAACTGCTATACAAAATGCACTGAAACCTGAAAACAAACACATGTGTCATTTTTTAAAGTATGATGAACTAGTAATGGATACTGAAAACCAACTTAATAAAATATATGACTTTTTAGAAATACCTAGATTTAAACATAATTTGCAAAACTTGACTCAATTTAAAGTAAATGGTATTGCTTATGACGATACCATCGTTGGAAACAAGATGCATACTATTAAAACAAATATTATAAAGGAAGATAATCCATATAAAGCTATGATACCAGAAAGTATTATTAGAGACTATGGTCACATTGTATTATGAAAATTTTAGTATTTGGATTACCAGGTTCTGGTAAATCTACTTTTGCCAAACAATTAACTGCAGATACCAATATACCTCATTTTAATGCAGATGAAATAAGAGCTATGTTTAAAGATTGGGATTTTTCTTCTACAGGTAGAATACGTCAAGTAACCAGAATGATAGATTTATGCACCATTGCAAACAAAACTTGTGTAGTAGATTTTGTATGTCCTTATAATTTATATAGAAAGGATTACGATATTACGGTGTGGATGAATACTATTGAATCTGGAAGATTTGAAGATACGAATAAAATTTTTGAAAAACCTACTCAAGTAGATTACGAAATTACGAATTATCATTATGACAAAATTATTAAAGAAATACAAAATCGATTACAATAAACCCACTGCTTTAATGTTAGGTAGATGGCAACCGTGGCACGCTGGTCATCAAGCATTGTTTGAACAATCTCTAACTAAAACAGGACAAGTCATTATTATGGTACGTGATACGCCAAGAAATGACAGTAATCCTTTTACCTTCTTACAAGTTAAAGACAGAATTGAAGAAGCTTTATCTAATTATGCAGGAAAATTTGAAGTCATAAAGGTTCCCAATATTACCAATATATGTTATGGAAGAGGAGTAGGATATAAGATAGAAGAAATTGTTCTACCTGAACAGATACAGAAAATATCTGCAACCAAAATAAGAGAAGCGATGAAAGATGAAATTTAATTTTGTTTTTTTAGGACAATCGGTATTACGATACGAAGTACCTTTAGATATTTTTACTACCATTAATCAAATATACGAACAGAGATTTACTCAACTCTATCCTGCTAATAAACAACTCGTAGGAAAGATTATGAATGAGCATTCTTTATTTTATGATGGTGATGATGAATCTAAAATGAAAAGACATAATCATTTACCTAATAATGTACTACAATGGTTTATGTCTGTTTATGATCATTATCTACAATGGAATCATATTAGAAACTATCAAAAACATTTAAACTCTATTTGGGTCAATGAAATGAAAGCAAATGAGTATAATCCTGTGCACGTGCATCAAGGCAATTTATTCACAGGTTTATCTTCGGTAATGATTTTAAAATTACCCAATACCTACGGAGTAGAATATTCAGCAGCACAAGCTCCTCAAAATGGTAAACTACAAATACTAGGATCGGCATCGGGTCAATTTGCTAAAGTAGATTATCAACCACCAATGCAATTAAGAGACTTTTATATTTTTCCTTATGATATGAGACACTGTGTATATCCGTTTAATAGTACGAATGATACTAGACGAACACTTGCAGCAAACTGCGATGTATTATATAACCCTATAGAGAATAGAGGAGCAGAATGATTATAACCGAACCACGTTGGAAGTCTTTAATTGTAGAAACTACTACACCCTTATTTACACCAGAACAATGTCAAATAATTATAGATGCTGGACAAAAACAGCCTAGAGAAGATGGACAAGTAGGTGGTGGTAAAGGTGGAACGGTAGATACTAAAACAAGATTATCGCATATTTCTTGGATTCCTTTTAATGTATTACCTGAGATGTATAAAACACTAGAACGTGTAATGTTACAAACTAATGGTAATCATTTTGGTTTTGAGGGTATGCAGATTACAGAACCTGCTCAATTTACCGAATATTCTAATGGTGGCTTTTATGATTGGCACATAGATTCAGATGTAAACTGTGCTAATGAACCACCTGTACGAAAAATATCTATGACTTGTTTATTATCACGTGATGATGAATTTGAAGGCGGTGGATTAGAATTAATGTCGGAAGGAAAGTTTGCAAGACCTAAACAAGGACACGCAATCTTCTTTGCATCTTTTATTAGACATAGAGTGGTACCTGTAACCAAAGGAACAAGAAGATCTTTAGTCATGTGGTTTGGAGGAACACCATTTAAATAATGAATAGAGAATTATTTTTTGCCACACCTATTTATGTAGCTGATGTTGGTACACCTGAATTAAATCAAAAATTAGAAAACAATATTATTGCTTGGTCTAAACAAGATAAAGGATTAACAAAAACCAATATGAATGGTTGGCATTCTACTACCGATATGCATCAAAAGCCAGAGTATAGAGATCTAGTAGACTTATTATTTCAAGCACAATTTCATATTTATAAAGAAGAATGTTTAGATAATGAACCCTTTTTAGGAAATATGTGGGCTAATATTAATCCTCCTGGTGGATACAATAGACCACATATGCATCCTAATTCTTTATGGTCAGGTGTGTATTATGTAAAAACTCCTAAAGATTGTGGTCATTTAAAATGCGAAGATCCTAAATCGGTAGCAGCAATGACACATCCTAGAAGAAAACCAGGAGAGCTTCCTTCTTATTTATGGAGAGAAGTTCATTTTGAACCAGTAGCGGGAAGACTAATTATGTTTCCTTCTTGGCTCAATCATTGTGTGGATCCTAATCAATCGAATGATATAAGGATATCCGTATCTTTTAATTTTTTACAAGCAGGTATGCAACCATGACTTTTCAAAACAACAAGTACCAAGTGATCAAACAAGCTATTCCTTATGAGTTAGCTAATTTTTGTTTTAACTATTTTCTATTAAAAAGAGATGCAGTTCAGTTTATGTACAATAATAATATTGTAGCAGAGTCTCCTATTTTGGGAACATGGAAAGATCAACAAGTTCCTAATGTTTATTCGCATTATGCAGATTTTGTTATGGAAACTTTATTAGTCAAAGTATTACCGATTATGATGGAACAAACAAAATTAGATTTAGTTCCAACTTATTCTTACGCGCGCGTGTACGAGAAAGGATCTATTTTAAAGAGACATAAAGATAGACCTAGTTGTGAAATATCTACTACTCTTAATTTAGGTGGAGATCCGTGGCCGATCTTTATTGATCCAACAGGATCTAATAATGTAATTGATGAATATAAAAATATCATGAAACCGAATGCACCAGCAGGTGTTAAAGTAGATTTAGCACCAGGAGATATGTTAGTATACTCTGGATGTGAATTAGAGCATTGGAGAGAAGAGTTTCAAGGCAATCTTTGTGGTCAAGTATTTCTTCATTATAATCATAGAAATGGTCAGTTTGCTGAACAAAATAAGTTTGATAAACGGGCAATGTTAGGACTTCCATCTGGAATAAAACTATAATATACTGTTGGCATTATGCCATTAACCAAAGTACAGTTTAAGCCTGGATTCAATAAACAACAGACATCTACAGGGGCCGAAGGCCAATGGGTAGATGGGGATAACGTACGTTTTCGTTACGGACAACCTGAAAAAATAGGTGGTTGGGAAGAATTAGTAGCTAGTACTTTAGCAGGTCCAGTAAGAGCACAACATACCTGGACTGATTTAAATGGTGTTCGATATGCAGCTTTAGGTACATCTAAAGTATTAGTAGTTTATTATGAAGGTGCTTTTTACGATATTACACCGTTAGAAGATGCTGTAACTGGTTTTACTTTTGACTCCACTACAGGAAGTGCAACCGTAACGGTTAATAAAGTAGCACATGGAATTGCTGTTGGAAGTTATATTACCTTTACTGTAGTTAGTTTACCTGGTGGAGGAGTTACTGGTTTTTCTGTTTCTCAATTTACCAATAATACCTATGAAGTTATTTCAGCAGATGATGATACCTTTACTATTACTATGTCGACTACAGAAAGTGGATCTGGTATGTCTGCATCCGGTTCAGCAACCATTAGAGCTTATGTGACTATTGGACCTGTTTTTCAAACTTCTGCTTATGGATGGGGTACAGGACAATATGGCGAGGAAGCATGGGGAACAGCAAGATCTTCTTCCACGGTTGTGTTAGATCCTGGTTCTTGGTCCTTAGATAATTATGGTCAGTTACTTGTAGCAACCATTCGAAATGGAAAAACATATACATGGACTCCTTTAGCAGGAGAACCTGCAGCTTTAACTACTAGAGCTTCTGTAGTGGCCGGAGCTCCGACTAGATCTTTAATGAGTCTAGTATCGGATAGAGATAGACATTTATTTTTAATGGGAACAGAAACAACAGTAGGAACAGCATCTACACAAAATAGAATGTATATACGTTTTTCTGATCAAGAAGATATTAATAGTTGGGCACCTACTGCAACCAATACAGCAGGTACTTTTTTACTGGACCAAGGAAATGAAATTATAACAGCCGTACAAGGAAAAGATTATGTATTAGTATTAACCGATCAAGCAGCTTATGTTCTTCAATTCGTTGGACCACCTTTTACTTTTTCCTTAAGGCAAGTCGGTTCTAACTGTGGATGTTTAGGACAACACACAGCCGTCTATGCACAAGGTGCAGTTTACTGGATGGGATTTGGTGGAGGATTTTTTATGTTTGATGGTACCGTAAAACAATTACCATCTCTGGTAGAAGATTTTGTATTTACTACACAAGGAAATGGATTGGGAATTAATTATGATGCAAGTCAAATATCTTATGCTTATCATAACTCTTTATATAATGAAGTAGGATGGTTTTATGCCTCAGCTAACTCAACGCAAATTAACAGAAATGTAGTTTTTAATTTCTTAGAACAAAGTTGGACTACCGGTAGTTTAGCTAGAACCTCTTATGAAGATGCACATACATATAACTTGCCATATGCAACTCAATTTATTTCAAATGGAACTCCTACTTTCCCAGCTATTCAAGGAGTTACGAATATTTATGGTGCTTCTAAATATTGGGCCCACGAAAAAGGAACTAATCAGGTAGAAGCTGCCGGAACTACTACAGCCATTAGCTCTTATATTTTATCAGGAGATTATGATTTATCGGAACAAGGTCTTGCTGGGGATGGTGAATACATTATGAGAGTATCTAGATTCATACCTGATTTTAAAAATTTATCGGGTAATGCAAAAATAACGTTATACTTTAGAAATTATCCTGCCGAAACAGCAGCGAGTGATCCTAATGGTCCCTTGATTACAGGTCCATTTACTATTAATACTACAACTAATTTTATTAGTACCAGAGTAAGAGGAAGACAAGTGAGTTTAAAAATAGAAAATGATGCTGTAGGTGAAACTTGGCGTTATGGAACATTGCGATTAGATATTCATGCAGGAGGAAGAAGATAATGGCAAAAATTACCGCAGTATTTCCAGATGTAATCATGGATCAACAAACGGGAGTAGATAATCATAGACAGTTAGTAGAAGCTTTAGATACACAAAAGAACCAATTAAATTTTGGTTATCAAGAAGATTTAAAACAAGAGATGCAACGATTTGCATGGTTTAATATGAGGTTTAATTAATGTCTTGTAATAATGTTAATGTTGAACCTACAGTAATAGGTGGTGGAGATGGGTCAAATGCTTATGATGCATTTGGAAGATTAAGAGTTTCTAATCCATTTACTATTTTTGATAGTTCAAATATAATGTCAAAAAATAATCTTTTTGATGAATCTTTAACTGGATCAGGAACAGTTTCATATACCGCAAATAAATCTACAGTTAATTTAAATGTAACTACAGCTAGTGGCGATAAAG
>Ga0208547_1000786_pt1 | contig 17918 bp, 25 predicted proteins | sample DEB08_DNA_5_FD_185501 | JGI IMG/M metagenome (GOLD analysis project Ga0208547, IMG submission 185501) | Aqueous microbial communities from the Delaware River and Bay under freshwater to marine salinity gradient to study organic matter... | ecosystem: Environmental > Aquatic > Marine > Coastal ...
ACATACAATGCAAACATTTACGGAGAACGAGGAGCAAACACAATCAGCATACACCGCAAAAAAGAAACTAATACATTGTATACAGTAAATGCAATGAATGAAGTAATCCGTAGCCAGAACAACGGCATATTAGACAAATCATTCATATTACCATGGGAACAATTTGAAAATTCATTCATTTTAACGGATGAAGATTCTGGATATCGAGTAATTAGATTGAAATTTTTTCGCAAAATTACTTGGTAATGAAACTAAAAATACTTATATTTATATATGTAAAAGGAATCATATGAAAAAAAACATTTTAGCAGAAAACATGAAAAGATTCGGTACTAAGAATCTTACAGAACAATCTGTCCCAAATGACATCATTGAAAAGATTGAAGGGTCAGCACCATATTACAAAGTATATGTTAAAGATGGTGCAGAAATGGTAGTAATTGACTTTGAAGACTATGAGGTAATGGACAAGTTTGAATATGGCGCATCTATGGATGTTACTGGTGATGACAATAAAGGTCAATCATGGTCAGTAGGAGCAGAGGCAACACCTGCAGGTGGTGGCGATTGGGATTGGGAATTTAACTGGGAAACCCTAGAAAAAACTTCCAATGCATCTAGTTCTGGCAAAATGAAAAAGTATAAAGTTGAAGTCGAAAATAAAGGCGATACTCTAACTCCTGATATGCTTATAAATGCTAAAAACATGGTTGATTGTTACAAACAAGTACGAGCTAAATTATTAAGAAAATTCAAAGGATACCTAGAAGTTTTAAACGACAAGGATCTTACTTCTTACATATCCGGCCGACCAGAAAAAATTGATGATGCTTATATTGAAAAGTATTTATTAGTTGATCCATATGATGACGAAAGACCAGAAGGAACAATGGAAGGTATTATAGGCGATCAAACAGCGATGTATATTACCGAATTTTCGACTACTAGAAATAGATAATTAAATACATGGGAGCTTCGGCTCCCATTTTTTCTTTTTACTTGGATTTAACAAATTAAAACATTATAATAATTTAAATAATTAATCTTTTTACTAATTTAAACATTTAAGGAGTGACTTGAATTATCAACGAATACACGACCAAATCATTGAACGAGCGAAATCTAGGCAGTTATCCGGTTACAAAGAAAGACATCACATTATACCAAAATGTTTAGGTGGTGATAATGTTGAAAATAACTTAGTATATCTCACAGCTCGAGAACATTTCATAATTCATAAACTATTATGTAAAATTTATCCGACACATAAAGGAATACAACTAGCTTTATGGGCAATGGTTAATTGGCAATCTTCCAAAAATCAGCGTAATTATACTATTTCATCTCGTGAGTTTGAAAGAATTAAATTAAATGCAATTGACGCTATTCGTGAATATCAATTAAATCGTGACCCCACTACAAGAGTACTCTCTACAGAGACAAAAGAAAAAATTAGCAAAGCACTTACTGGAAAAAAGAAATCAAAAATGCATTGTGAAAATATGTCAAACTCACTAAAAGGTAGAAAAGTTTGGAATGCTGGTAAAACTGGCGTGCAGTCGCATTCAACTGAAACGAGAGAAAAAATGAGAAAGTCTCGTTTAAAATATTTAGAATCTTTGAAATTACAAAAATAATCATTATAATTTATTATTAACATTTAATCATTAAAAAAGGAAAATTTATGTTAGATTTAGATGCAATCAAGAACAAGTTAAACGCACTTAACAACCAAGACAACAAAAAGTCAAACACATGGAAACCAGCAGAAGGTAAGCAACGTATTCGAATTGTTCCTTACGTTCACCGCAAAGAAAATCCATTCCTGGAACTTTATTTTCACTACGACATTCCAAAGCGTAGTATGCTTTCTCCGATTACTCATGGTAATCCAGATCCAATTGTAGAATTCGCTGATAAACTTAAAAAGACCGGCGACAAAGATGATTGGGTAATGGGTCGCAAAATTGAGCCGAAGATGAGAACATATGTTCCTGTCATCGTAAGAGGTAAGGAAGAAGAAGGTGTTAAATTTTGGGGATTTGGAAAAACAATCTACACAGAACTTCTTTCGATCATTGCTGATCCAGATTATGGAGATATCACTGATTTGAGAAATGGACGTGATATTGATGTAGAATTTACACCTGCAGAAGGAGGAGGATATCCTAAGACTGCAATTCGTGTGAAGCCAAATCAATCTGCAGCTACTGAAGATAAAGCCGTTGCAGAGCTTATCATGAAGCAGCCTAAGATTGAGGATATCTATCCAGAGCCTGAGTATTCAGATCTTGAAGATGCTCTTAAAGCGTGGATGAATCCAGAAAATGCTGATTCAGATGTAGAACAAGAAACTTCGTCTACTACAACAGATGAGGTTGCATCAGAATCACCAAAAGCGACAGCAACATCAGATGTAGGAGCTGCATTTGATGATCTTTTCAATGAATAAATAACAAGGAGCAATTTATGGCTAAAAAGTCAAAGAGTAAAGATGAACTGGAAGATTCATTAGCAGAAACATTAGCTGCAGCAGTTAATACTCAGTTCAAAGGTCAAAATTACAAGACCGCATTCTTTCTTGAAGGTGATAATGATGCTCCGACCAATGTAAAGGAATGGATATCGTCAGGACACTCAATGTTGGATTTGGCGATATCCAATCGTCCTCATGGAGGATTTCCGGTTGGAAGGATCACAGAAATTACTGGGTTAGAAGCTTCGGGTAAGTCGCTATTAGCAGCTCACACGTTAGCAGAAACTCAAAAGAAAGGTGGATTAGCAGTTTACATTGATACTGAGTCAGCAACATCAGCGGAGTTTTTAACTGCCATTGGCGTTGATCTAAAATCAATGCTTTATGTACCTTTAGAAACAATTGAAGAAATTTTTGAAACTATTGAAACAATTGTTGAAAATGTACGTAAGTCTGACAAAGACAGATTAGTTACAATTGTAGTTGATTCAGTAATGGGTGCATCTACAAAGCAAGAAATGAGCATGGAATATGATAAGGATGGTTATGCAACATCTAAATCTATTATTCTTTCAAAAGCCATGAGAAAGGTAACTAACTGGATTGCACGAGAGCGAATTTGTTTGATTTTTACAAATCAGCTTCGTACTAAAATGGGAGTTATGTTTGGTGACCCGTGGACAACATCAGGCGGAAAAGCAATTCCTTTTCACTCATCAGTAAGACTTCGTCTCAAGAACATGGGGCAAATTAAAGCGAAGGTGAGAGGCCAGGAACAAGTTGTCGGCATCAAGACACGTGTTACAGTTGTTAAGAATCGTATGGGGCCGCCACTTCGTAGTATTGATTATGAAATCTATTTTGATTCTGGCATTGACAACTATGGCGGATGGCTCAAAGTAATGAAAGATTTTAAACTTGTTAAGCAGGCAGGAGCATGGTATACATATGAAGATATTGATGTGAATACCGGTGAAGTGTTTAAAGAATTCAAGTTTCAATCAAAAGATTTCTTTGAGGTTATAGAAGATGCAGAAATCAGAGAACGTTTGTATAATAGAATATGCAATGAATACATATTCAAATATCAAGCAGGTGTTGATGGTGGCATTGATGATGTAACGATTGATGAAGAAGTTATCAACGAAGAAGGATAACTATATCAACCAACAGAAGGCCGGGGAGAAATCCTCGGCTTTTCTTGTTTATATTCTAAAGTTTCATTATAATATAATTATATGAATAAGTATCAGAAGTTATTTAAAGAGATGAAGGAAGAAAAGCCTTCATTAGATCAAAACGTTGATGATCGATTATTAGTATTCGATGGCTTGAACACGTTTATTAGAGCATTTGGAGCAACCCCAGCAACAAATGAAGATGGAGACCATATTGGTGGTATTACAGGATTTTTATATTCTATTGGCAAGTGCGTACGTGATTTTAAACCCACTCGTTGTGTTGTTGTTTTTGATGGCCGCGGAGGCTCGAAAAGAAGAAAAACAATCAACAAATCATATAAAGCAAATCGAGCAAATCGAACAAGATTAAGGCGTCATGACCACGCAATGGCTACTATTGAAGATGAGCAAGAAGCTATGCGTCATCAATTTTCAAGATTAGTATCTTATCTAGATAATTTGCCAGTAACATTTCTTGCAATTGATGGAATTGAAGCAGATGACACTATTGCATATATTGCTGAATTATATCGAGAGAAAAGCAAAGAAATTACAATAGTATCCACTGACAGAGACTTTTATCAAATGGTAGACGACACAATCAGAGTATGGTCACCAATCAAAAAGAAAATGTATACTGCTGACACAGTGCATGAAGAATTTGGCGTAACTCCTCAAAATTATGTAGTGTACCGTACATTTACAGGTGATAAGTCTGATAACATTGAAGGTGTTCGTGGAATCGGCCCAAAGACATTATTAAAACATGTTCCAGAACTTGCAAGTCAAAAAGAATTTACTCCTGACGAAATGTTTGAAAAGTCAGAACAATTGTTGGATGAATCTAAGACTTATAAAAAGATTATCGAAAGTCGTGATGTCATAGAACAAAATTATCAGCTTATGAATCTTAAGCTCTTAGACTTTTCAGCAACACATACATCCAACATCAGAAGAATTTTAGAACAACCCATTCCGCCTCTAAACAGAGCAGAGTTTCAACGACTGTTCATGGAAGATAAGATGTGGACTACTATGAAGAATGCACCAGATTGGTTGAATAAAACATGGTTGTCTCTTCACGCTTTTGCTCAACAAACGCAAAAGTAACATTTGTATATACAAATTTTTTTATTATAATGATATATGACAGATAAATTATCGGAGTATGGGTTTGGCTTTCAGGTGAAAGTTTTAGCTGCAATGTTTACGGATAGAACATTCCTGCAGCAGATAGCAGATATCATACAACCAGAATACTTTGAGTCAGAATCAAATAGTTGGATTCTTGACATTATATTGGGGCATTTCAGAACGTATAAAACACCCCCAACTAAAGATGTACTCAAGGTCAAAGTAACAGAGATAGAACATGACGTTCTAAAAGTTGCGGTCGTAGAGCAGCTTAAAGAAGTATTTCGATACATGGAGTCTGATGACTTATCATTTGTAAAGGATGAAATACTTAGATTTTGTAAGAATCAAGAAATAAAACATGCAATCATGGATTCTGTCAATTTATTAAAGATTGGCAACTATGACGAAATCAAGACAAAAATTGATTCGGCAATGAAAGCTGGTGCTGACACTGACATTGGCCATGAATATAAATCACAAGTAGCTTTAAGATATAATGAAGCAGCACGACATACCATAACAACTGGATGGGATGTAGTAGATGATTTGATGGATGGTGGTTTAGCACCAGGTGAATTGGGAGTAGTTATGGCTCCTGCAGGCATCGGTAAGAGTTGGCTTCTTATTAATATTGGAGCAAATGCAATACGTAACGGCAAGAACGTTGTACACTTTACATTAGAGCTCAACGAAAATTATGTAGGACAAAGATATGATTCTGTAATTACAGGTATATCTGCACAAAATTTGAAAAATCATCAAGAAGATATTGAGGATAAAATGTCTCGAATTGATGGCGAACTTGTAATTAAATATTATCCTACGAAGTCAGTAGGAGCTATGGCATTGAAAGCGCATATAGAAAAATCAGCAATGTTAGGGAAGGCACCAGATCTAGTTATTATAGATTATGCAGATCTATTAAAAGTGTCGACTAAAGATAAACATGAAGCTTTAGAAGAATTATATGAAGAGTTGAGAGGATTGGCTGGCGAATACAAAGTACCAGTATGGACTGCAACTCAAGCTGGTAGAGCTGCATTAGAAGAAGATATTATTGAAGCGGATAAGATTGCAGCATCATATGGTAAAGTAATGGTTTCTGATTTTATTATGTCTTTATCAAGAAAAGTTCAAGACAAATTATCAGGTACTGGTAGAGTTCATATTGTAAAAAATAGATTCGGCCCAGATGGTATGACATTGCCGTCTAAGATTAATACAAATAATGGACAGTTTCAATTCTTTGAACCTGATACGAGTCAAGGCAAAGCGACCAAGAAAGACATGAAGTCAGGTGAAACAATGATGAAGAAAAATTTATCAGAAAAATTCAAAGATTTAGGCGGAAGTTTAGGGTGATTGAGATATTTATTTTAAATTGCCTGGTAATAATCTGCCAGGCATTTTTTGTCTAAAATCAATAACAAATAACAAGGAATGAATATGAGCTTATTTAAAGAACGCATCCCATTCAAACCCTTTGAATTTCCAGTATATTATACAGAAGGTTGGCTGAAACAAGCACAAGCATTTTGGTTGCATACTGAGATTCCTATGCAGGGTGATATCAAGGATTGGAACGAAAACTTAAACACGTCAGAAAAGAATTTAGTTGGTAATATATTATTAGGTTTTGCTCAGACTGAATGTGCTGTATCTGATTATTGGACTGGTATGGTTACGAAGTGGTTTCCAAAACATGAAATCAAACAAATGGCGATGATGTTCGGCTCGCAAGAAACAATTCACGCAACGGCTTATTCATACCTTAATGAATCATTAGGATTGGAAGATTTTGAAGCATTTCTACATGAACCTGCAATTGCAGAAAAGTTTGAATTCCTAACTGCTACATCTGCAGATTGGACGCATGAAGATTTAGCATCAAACTCAAAAGCAAGAGAGGAAGTTGCTCGGTCACTCGCAATCTTCTCAGCATTTGCAGAAGGTGTATCACTTTATTCATCATTTGCAGTTCTATATTCATTTCAAATGAGAAATATGTTGAAAGGCATCGGACAACAAATGAAGTGGAGTGTGCGTGATGAATCACTTCATTCTAAAATGGGATGCCAATTATTTCGTCATATGTACGAAGAATATCCAGAATTAAAAGAATCGGCTCGAGCAGCAGTAGAAGAAGCTGCAACACTTATTGTAGAAATGGAAGAGAAGTTTATTGATAAAATGTTTGAGATGGGTGATTTAGAAAACCTAAAAGCAAAAGATTTGAAAAACTTTATTCGTAAACGAGCAAATGAAAAATTAAAAGAATTAGGTTATGAATCTTTATTTAAGTTTGATGTTAAATCTGCAGAAGAATTAGATTGGTTCTATCATCTTACCGGTGGTACTACACATACCGATTTCTTTGCAGTAAGACCAACAGATTACTCAAAAGCCAATGAAGGCGAAGATTTTAACGATATTTGGTAAAAGTTATGAAGAATTTTGGAGAACAATTAGGTTGGGAAGTAGGCGTAGATTTCCCAGACTGGGCAAATACAGAGATTTATGTTAAAACAATTAGTAAAGGGTATCTTTTGGAAGGAGAAACACCAAAAGATGCGTATTGGCGTGTCGCTACTGCAGTCGCGCGCCGTTTGGGAAGAAATGATCTTGCCAGCAAGTTTTTTGATTATATTTGGAGGGGTTGGCTTAATCTTGCTTCTCCCGTTTTATCTAATACAGGTACTGATCGGGGCTTGCCAATATCTTGTTTTGGAGTTGATGTTGGGGATTCGATCCAAGAAATTGGAATGAAGAACTTAGAGATGATGCTGCTTGCAAAACACGGAGGCGGTGTAGGTGTTGGAATGAACATGATTCGACCTGCCGGCACACCAATTACTCAGAATGGTACATCAGATGGGGTAGTTCCATTTGCTAAGATATATGATTCAACTATTATTGCTACCAATCAAGGAGCAGTACGAAGAGGTGCAGCATCAGTAAACTTAAACATTGAACATGATGATTTTGATGAGTGGATTGAAATCAGAGAACCAAAAGGTGATGTTAACAGACAATGTCTAAACTTACATCAATGTGTGGTAGTTGGTGATAAGTTTATGAGAAAGTTAGAAGATGGTGATCCTGAAGCAAGAAGAAGATGGGGCAAGGTACTTCAAAAGAGAAAAGCAACAGGCGAACCATATATTATGTTTAAGGGTAATGTAAACAAACAGAACCCAGAAGCTTATAAGCAAAACGGACTTAAAGTTTACATGACTAATATATGTAGTGAAATTGCATTGCACACAGATGAATCACACTCATTCGTATGTTGTTTATCGTCATTAAATCTATCAAAATATGATGAATGGAAAGATACCGACTTAATTTACACAGCAACATGGTTTTTAGATGGCGTACTTGAAGAATTTATTCAACGAGCGAAAAATATGCGTGGATTTGAAAACAGTGTAAGAAGTGCTGAAAAGGGTCGTGCTTTAGGCCTTGGTGTATTAGGATGGCACACATATTTACAACAACGAGGTATTCCATTTGATTCATTAGCTGCTCAATTTGAAACCCGTAAGATATTTTCACAGATGAAGATTGAAAGTGAACGAGCTTCGATGGCCATGGCAGAACAATATGGAGAACCACTTTGGTGTGTTGGCACAGGAATGAGAAACACTCACCTTAGAGCAATTGCACCAACTGTATCAAACTCAAAGTTGTCAGGCAATGTTTCTCCAGGTATTGAACCATGGGCAGCAAATGTATTTACAGAGCAGACAGCAAAGGGTACATTTATTCGCAAGAATAAAGAGTTGGAACGGGTTCTTAGAAAAGCAGGAATCAATAACAAAGAAACTTGGGATAAGATTCTGTCAGATGGCGGTTCTATTCAAGGAATAGATGAATTAGATAATTGGGTATATTGTGATGGTAAAATTATAAATGTATCTGATTGTGAAGAAGGGAAAGGGGTTGATAGAGTAAAGGATGTATTCAAAACATTCAAAGAAATCAATCAACTTGAGTTAGTAAGACAGGCTGGTATCAGACAACAATATATTGATCAAGCAGTATCTCTTAACTTGGCGTTTCCATCGCAAGCAACGCCGAAATGGCTCAATCAAGTACATTTAGAAGCATGGAAGCAAGGTGTAAAAACTTTATATTATACAAGAACAGAGTCGGTATTGAGAGGTGATATTGCAGAACAAGCAATGAATCCTGACTGCATTTCTTGCGATGGCTAATTGGAAAATACAAATAAAATCATTATAATATAAAAAAGGAGTTATATGGAAATCAAACGTGTAGGCGAAGATCGTTATTTTATCAAACCTGATGTAGAAAAGAACACAAAAACTAAATCAGGTATTATTGTAGAGACTTCAGATGATGCTAGATCATATAAGACTGGCGTTATCATGCATAAAGGTTTAGGTCGTAATGACGATAAAACAAAGCTAGTATTGCCATTCGAAGAAGGCGATCGAGTAATGTATGAACCTCGCAATCAAATTGAAATAATGGTTGATGATGATAAACTTGTAGTAATTAGAGAGACTAATATCATTTGTAGCTACGATGGATGAGATACAATTCATACCAATTGAATCAGTAGAACCGCATGTATTTGACAAAATGGTGAATATGTTGAATGAACATCCGCCAGCCCGACTTCATATGCTTAATGAAGTTACAGTAAACGAATTTAAAAAAACTATAGTTGAATTCATTGATTATCTGATTCATGTTGGAGAACATCTAGAAGAATATGAAACATGTACAGCACTCGTAAAAAAACGAACGGCATACTTGAAATGGTTGCAAGGTAATAGAACTACTATTACAGTTATACGAGATATTATTAATGAATTCAAAGATCAATTATAAATTAAAAAAGGAGGAAACGACATGAAGATCAATCTAGTCGAAAATGGAGTGTTCCCTATAACTAAAGATGCAGATGGCAATCTTTTAGAAGGAGCACTTGACACAGGATTATCTTCACCTGGTACAGTCCAAGGTGAGGGTAAACTTTTAGGAACATCGTGCTTATTTATTAGAACGTCTGGGTGCAATTTGCGTTGTGCTTGGGTAGGTGCTGATGGAAATGGATCACCTTGTGATACGCCATATTCATCACATCATGCAGAAACTAATAAAATGGAAGTAGATGATGTGGTAAAACTAGTTCAAGCAAATCGAGGCAAAATGAACTATGTTGTTGTATCAGGCGGCGAACCTACAATGCAACGACCCGTAATTGAATTAGTTACAAAACTAAGAGCATTGAGGTTTCATGTAACTATTGAAAGTAATGCAACTATATATTCAAGAGAATTAGCCCAAAATACCAATTTAATGTCTATGTCACCTAAGTTAGCATCATCAACACCGCATGAAGCCAATTTGAAAAATACAGGCATTGACTATTCAGAACATTGGGCTAAGAAGCACGAATCTAAGCGTCGTAATATTGATACAATTCAAAAGTATATAGATGCTGCTAAACTTTATGATAATGATTTTCAACTTAAATTTGTAGTTCAAAATCCAGGAGATATTGAAGAGATTGAAAATGGCTTCTTAGCTCATTTAACAGGATGGACTGCAGATGATGTAGTATTGATGCCAGAAGGCACATCTTCAGATATGTTAGCTGACAGAAGCTATTGGGCAATTGAAGCAGCAATCAATAGAGGTTGGAGATTCACACCACGTTTACATATTGAATTATTTGGTAAAGCAAGAGCAGTATAAGTTATGACAAAGAAGCAAAGAAATAGATTAGAATTAGTTATGCCCGGCTTTGCCAATGGCATTTCAACTCAATTGGCAAAAAAACAAGCAATATTTGGACCTGATGCCCGATTAACAGATGAAGAAAAGTCCGTAATCATTGATAAAGCAGCAGAGCATTATGGTAACTTTTTGACTGCTTTAGGTGTTAAATGGCAAGATGACCCAAATTCATCTAATACTCCAATGAGAGTAGCAAAAGCATATGTAAATGATTTATGGCAAGGCCGCTACGAACCAATGTCAGACATCACATCATTTCCGAGTGATGGGTATGATGGCATTGTGCAAGAATCAGGAATACCATTAACGTCAATGTGTTCACATCATCATGAAACAATAATGGGTGTAGTTAGTATTGCATACATTCCATCGGTTGATGGGGAAGTAGTTGGATTATCAAAATTGAATCGTGTTGTTGAGCATTTTGGTAGACGCGGATCAATACAAGAACAACTTACAGTGGCAATACACAATGCCGTTAACAATTTGTGTGTAGGTAATAAAGGCGTTGCTGTAATGATTAACGCAACACACAATTGCGTTCAGTGTCGTGGTGTAAAGCATGTTGGTGCATCTATGCAAACAGCAAAGCTATCAGGTGCGTTTATAGAAGACCCAGCAGCACGAGCAGAATTTTATAAAAATATTGATATTTCAGGTTGTAAACATTGATACATCATTATCTGTTACAGTTTTTTGATGGTGTCTACATATTTATTTTAAAGGATGAGTATGATAGAATGTATGATTTGTAATAAAAAGTTTAAACGAATAACAAATACACATTTGAAACATCATTCAATAACGTGTGAAGAATATATGGAACGATATCCAACTGCACCAATGATCACTGAAGAATTGCGTTCTCAGATATCAATAGCTTCATTTGGTAAAACATATGAAGAACGATATGGTAAAGAAACGGCGTCAAAATTAAAACAAATCAGAAAAGCATCTGCAGTTAAACAGTTTTCTGATATTGAACAGCGAAGAATTCGTTTTCAAAACAACTGGAAAGGATTTGGCGATTTATCTGGCGATCATTGGAAAAGAATTGTTGAAGGTGCCAAATCTCGTAACTTACCATTAGAAGTAACGATAGAAGATGTTTGGATTTTATATGAACAACAAAATGGCTTATGTGCGTTATCAGGTATTCCAATATTTTTGCGGGGACAAACAATTGGGATGACGTCAAAAGAAGTACACAAAAAGACAACAGCATCGTTAGATCGGATTGATAGTACAGAAGGATATGTTCATGGAAATTTACAATGGATACATAAAGATTTAAATCAAATGAAAAGTAATAGAACTCAGGATGAATTTTTGGAATGGGTTCGCAAAGTTTATATTTATAATCACAATTAAAAAAGGAGACAATTATGTCAAAACAGGAGTTATTTGAAGCAATGGAAACGTATTGGGATACATTTGTTGAACAACACAATGGTACAACAAAAAAATCTCAGACAGAAGCACGTAAAGCAATCGGTGAACTAAAAAAATTAGTAACTGATTACAGAAAAGCATCTGTATCAGAAAGCAAGTAATTGAATGGGGGGCGTTGCCCCCCTTCTTTACGTTTAAAAGGAAACAAAATGAAAGAATTTTTATATTTTTCGGCAACATGGTGCGGTCCTTGCCTGCAATTAGGACCAATAATGAACGAATTGCAAAGAGAAGGATACAAGGTACGAAAAATTGACGTAGACTCAGATCCGAATACACCATCACAATACAACGTACGTAATATTCCAACTGTTGTCTTGCTTAAAAATGGACAAGAAGTTGCGAGGCAGGTTGGAAATCAAACAAAAAGTCGTTATATTAATATATGGGAACAATCATAAAAGGTTAATTATGGCAAGATACTTAAGCACAAAACTATTTGATAATTATTCAGTTGCAATTAGACAATGGAAAGCACAACATTCACATTGTCAGTTACTACACGGCTATGCATTGAAGTTTAAAGTGTGGTTTGCATCTAATGAGCCGGATGTTGAAAAACAATTAGATGACATGAACTGGATTGTAGATTATGGAGGATTTAAAACACCCCCGCAAGGCAATGGCATTAAGGATTGGATGAATGATATGTGGGATCATACAATGTTAATTGAAAAAGATGACCCATACATGGATTTGTTTCAGTCAATGCAAATGGAAGGTTTGTGTAAATTGGTTGTAATGGATAAGATCGGTGCAGAAAGTGCAGCTCGATTAGTTTATGAAAAAATTAATGACGTTTTATCAAAGACAGATGGCGGCAGATGCAAATGTATTAAGGTAGAATGTTTTGAAAATGACAAAAATTCAAGTATATATGAAGAATAACATTGAACACCAATATCTAAAACTTTTAGATGATATTCTACATAATGGTGTAGAAAAAGAAGACAGAACAGGTACAGGTACTATTTCAGTATTTGGTAGACAGATACGACATAAAATGAGTGAAGGTTATCCTTTACTTACTACCAAGAAAATGGCATTCAAAACTATGGTAACAGAGTTGTTGTGGTTCTTAAAAGGAGATACCAACATTAAGTATTTGGTGGATAACGGATGTAACATTTGGAATGGTGATGCTTATAAGAAATATAGACAAGATATTGATGAGTGGGTAAATCAGCTCAATCAAGAAGAATTCATTAACAAAATAAAAACAGATAATAAATTTGCTGCTAGATGGGGTGATTTAGGTCCAATTTATGGTAAGCAATGGAGAAGTTGGACTAACTATCCTTCTGATGTTTATGTACCTGATACAATAGACCAAATCGCAAACCTAATCAACGACCTTAAAACAAACCCAGATTCAAGACGTTTGATGGTCAACGCTTGGAATGTAGGTGAATTGGACAATATGGTTCTTCCACCTTGTCATTATGGATTTCAAGTTTATACAAGAGAGTTGAGTGCTAAAGAGAGATATGATTGGTATTTTTCTGGTAAGCATGGTAGTGCTGTAAAAATGATTAGCTTAATAGTAAACGAAAATGAAAATGATAACCAACATATACATAACTGGATAAATACACATGCATCATTTACCCCTAAACGAGCAATCTCTTTAATGTGGAATCAGAGGTCGGTGGATACACCACTCGGTCTTCCGTTTAATATCGCATCATATGCACTCTTACTAGAAATATTTGCTAAGATGGTTAATATGGTTCCTGATGAATTAATTGCTAATTTAGGAGATGCTCATATCTATAAAAATCAAATAGATGGGGTTAAGGAACAATTGATAAGAGAACCAATGAAGTTACCTAAGATTGATATACATCCTGGTATTCTTGATTATGAACTTGATAAATTAGAAGTTGATATGTTTAAGTTAGTAGATTATCAATCACATTCGAGTATAAAAATGCCACTTTCTAATTAAAAAGTTATGTTAGAATTTATTAGACACGCCTTAGGAATTTGTGGTGAACATTGGCACCCAAATTTATTCAATATATCAATGTTAGCAGCATCTATTTCTAGTGCTGCATACTACGTTAAAATAAAGTTCTACAATATTTATAAGAAATAGGATATTTGATATGAAAGAAATGGAAAAGTTATTATCATACTTGATGCATTCAAGAACACAAACTCATGTATTTCATTTACAGACAAAATCATATGCAGAACACATGGCACTAGGTGCTTACTATGAAGGCATTGTAGATTTAATTGATGGTTTGGCAGAAACCTTTCAAGGTAAAAATGGAATCATTGAAAATTATGATAACTTTAAATTAGAAGCATATCAAGACAAAGACCAACTCATCAAATACTTTGAATCTCTAGGAAAGATGGTTGAGTCAATACAACCTAAATTTAAAGACACCTACATTCAAAATCAAGTAGACACTGTGTCTGAACTTATTTATTCTGCAAAATATAAAATTGAACATCTTGGATAACGCATTCTTTTTTATTATATTATAAATAAAAGAGATGAGTCGAATTAAACGTTGGATTGAAGAACAACTAGATCAAGGAATTGATGTGTTGCATCCAGAACAGTTAGACAAAGAATATTGTTATTACAGCGGACTGCCTTCTCCAGCCGCATATCAAAATGAGGACCAAGATGAAAACGAAACAAGAGATTATTCAGAGACTGCTTGACGAAAAGCACATTACGGTTGAAGAAGCAATGTCATTAATGGAAACTACTCAATATGTTCTTCCATTTCCTGGCGGTTATTGGACATCTACTGTTACAGGGGCTGACAAAATGATGACACAAGATGCAATCAATTCAACAAACGAACAAGCTCGTAAAACTATATTGAATGATTGAAATTTTAGGATGGGTTGGAACTGTATTAGTACTAATTGGTTATTGGGCTAATTCAAATTTACGGCACCGTTTAGCAATGACAACATGGATTGCTGGCGACGTCATATGGATTACATATGATGTATTTATTGAAAACTGGAGCCATATGGTTCTGAGTTTAGTTATTATCGGAATAAACATTTACGGAATATATAAAATTATTGCAAATGGCAGATTATCAAGATGATGAAATACTCATAGCAGAGTATCAAATTGACCGAGGCATTGACAGGGTCGCTCGTCAAATTGCTTCAAGCAGAAAAAACATAGTTACAGACACTCCAGTTATTTTAGGAGTACTCAATGGGGCATTCATGTTTACTTCAGAACTTGTTCGCAAGCTACATATTGAATGTTATGTAGATTTTTGCAGAGTATCAAGTTACCCTGCCGGTCCAGACTTAAAAAATCAACCACAAATTACATGTCCACCTAAAATTGATGTTACCGGCAGAGATGTATACATTGTTGAAGATATTGTCGATACTGGCGAAACTGTAGAGCATCTAAAAGAATTTTTAGCAGAAAATGGTGCAGCTCGAATCTATGTTGTATCATTAATAAAGCGAGAATCAGATACTAGAAGTTTAATTGACTTTTTTGGCGTCGAAATTGATGACAGTTGGGTATATGGTTTTGGGCTAGATGATAATGAATTAAGAAGAAACTACAGAAACATTTATAAAAAGACTATTGACTAAAACAAATGTCTAATTATGAATTTACTGTAAAACGAAGATTAGCAATTGCAAAATTAGAACAATGGATGTATGATGTTTATGTCAAAACTGATTTAAATCATTCATATGAAATTTGGCAATGGCTCAAACAGATATATACAAGTACTAAAACAAAACTTACAAAAAAGGAACTAGAATCATTACATGATTTATGGGATGAATATGTAAAATATATCAAGGAGCAAGATGGGCGATAGAGAAGACGCATACCGACAACTATTTAAACAAAATACAGAAAAGATACCAACGCATGACCCGCAAACTGGCGAATTGAATCCATATTATGAAGAATTAACGGGTAAACTAAACCCTATGAAAGAAACAAAAAACATCAAGTCAATGCCAAATCAGTATTGGCATAGAATCATTTCATTTGTAAAATCAGGTGTAAGACTTACTGGATACGCTTTTATTCCATTTGACTTGTTAGTTGCAACATTAATTCTTATAATAAGTGAAATAATTGGTATAGTAGAGGAATTAGTATAGATGTATCACAATATTCATTACGACGGACGAAAAGATCAAATTCATTTATGGGATGATAAGTTTGGTTATCAAGTATTCAAATTCAACCCATATGGATATCTTCCTAGCAAAAATGGCGACTATGAAGCGTTAGATGGAACGAGATTAGATAAAGTTCCTGGAGTCTACAAGGATAATCCAACTTCATATGAATCAGACCTGAATGCAGAAATGAGAACGCTCATTGATTTGTATTATGAATCTGACATGTCTTCTACAGGACATAGAGATTTCTTTTTTGATATTGAGGTTGATATATCAGAAAAACTTCCTACGGTAGAAGAAGCAGATTGTGCAATTACATCTATTGCATATCTAGACAAAGTTACCGGCGACAGAGAAGTATTGATATTAGACATTGAAGGACGTTTAAAAGATATCAATACAGAATATTCAGTTCAAGTATTTCGTGATGAACGTGATATGTTAACACATTTCATCAATCGCTTTGCAGAAATACAACCTACAGTAATTACAGGATGGAATACAGATGGATTTGATATTCCATATCTTGTTAATCGAATCAAAAGAACAATGGGGTCTGGCGCAGTTAAAAAGTTATCGCCAGCTGGAATTGTTGAATGGCTAAAACATCGTAGCAAATACCGAATTGCCGGTGTGTCAAGTCTCGATTACTTGCCATTGTATAAAAACTTTACATATACAGAACTTCCTAATTACCGATTAGACACAGTTGCTCGAACAGAGGTAGGAAGAGGTAAGATTGAATATGATGGTAACCTCAATGATTTGTTTGAAACAGACATTGCAAAGTTCATTGAATATAACATGGTCGATGTGGATCTTGTATATGAATTAGATGAAAAGTTGCAGCTATTAAATTTAGCACGAACAATATGTCATAAAGGACACGTTCCATATGAAGATGTGTATTATGCATCACGATATCTAGATGGAGCAGCAGTTGTTGATTTAAAACGTAATGGTTATGTTGCCCCTAATAAACAATTTAAATTTATTGAAGAAGAAACAACAGCTGATGCATTAGCAGGAGCATATGTTATGCCTCCTGTGCCGGGACTATACAAATGGATATATGACTTAGATTTAACATCTCTGTATCCTTCTATCATTATGACATTGAATATTTCACCTGAGACAAAAGTTGGTGTTATTCAAAACTTCAATGAAGAAGATATGTTGAAGCCAGATTCTTTTGCTAAGACTGTAAAACTAGGACGAGATGATGTTGAAATAGATGATGTGAAAGGATGGATTGATGAGAATGCCTATTCAGTTGCTAGCAATGGAACTGTGTATGAAACACAGAAGAAAGGATTTCTGCCAGAAATTCTTGCAAAATGGTTTGATGAACGAGTTACATATAAAAAGAAACGAGACACCTTTGAAGTGGGTTCGGAAGATTATAAATTTTATGACGCACTTCAATTAACACAAAAAGTTTTGCTTAATTCATTTTATGGGGTGTTAGGATTAAAGACTTTTCGTTTCCATGATTTAGATAATGCAGGAGCTATTACAGCAACAGGACAAAGCATTATCAAGTTTTCAGCAAAAGTAATCAATAAATACTATGAAAAAGAAGTTGGACAAGACCACTTCCTCAACGAAAATGGCAAGAAAGCTGAGTTTTCATTCTACACTGACACAGACTCAACGTTTGTCAGTTCTCTACCTCTCTTGCATAAACGATATCCAGGATTTGACGAAACGGATGAGCAATTCATGATTGAAAAGACCAATGAAGTTGCAGC
>Ga0208547_1000787_pt1 | contig 17917 bp, 23 predicted proteins | sample DEB08_DNA_5_FD_185501 | JGI IMG/M metagenome (GOLD analysis project Ga0208547, IMG submission 185501) | Aqueous microbial communities from the Delaware River and Bay under freshwater to marine salinity gradient to study organic matter... | ecosystem: Environmental > Aquatic > Marine > Coastal ...
GTGTCTGTGACTTTTAGCCTGTAGGAACGTCTGTTGAACTCCTGAACCGCTTCTGTTACTTCTTCTTCTATCTGCTCTAAACCACCAAGTGATATGTCGTTCTCGGTTGTTCTGTCTATCTCCATAGAACCTGCGAAATAACCTGCGTTTGGGAAACGTTCGTCATCTAGGAACCTTCTCAATAGTGCTGACGGTGGTGTGTCTTGATAAGTTCCACCGTGCTGTATCCAGTTATTTAAGTCAAACTTATCATCATAGAGCATTTTAGGGTCTTCTTTCATTTTCTTGATGGCGTCTTCTTGCTCGCTCTGGGTCCACTTAAACATAGTGTTTACAAGAGCGTCGTTTAGTCCTCGGTTGTCTCCGTAGACTTCGATGTCTGGAACAGCAATAGTCATGTCAAACTTTGGTGAGGCATACTTTCTTATTCTCACTCGGTTTATTGGTGTAATGTCGCCTTCATTTCGGTAGTCGTCATAGAAGAACTCTTCTCCGTAGCGTTCGTAGTCGTCTAATAAACCTTGGTAGTCTCCTTTGTCTAGTTCTCTGTCCTCTATTTTTTCATCCAAGTCTTCGTTGCGAACAAGATAAGCGACAAGTCCGTGCCCGTGTGCTTCTGCTACGGCGCAAGCATAGTAAGAACCTCCACCACTATCGCCTCGGGAGGGTGGTGAGTGGCAGGACTGGATGCGGTCAAAGTCGGACATTCTGAAAACGTCAAGTGGATGTCTCGTAACAACAACGGTGTGCCCTGACTTTGTTGCGCCTCGCTTTTCCCAGATTTGAATTTGTTTTTTGAAATCGTCTAGCGCATTTATTGCGCTGCCTTCAGAACCAACGGACGGAGCAGCGAAGAACTGGTAGTATTTTTCTCTCTGGTCGATGTCGTTTACTATGTTCTCTAAAAAGTCCACACCTTTTTTTAGGAGTTTGCCTATCTTCATTTGACGGCGACGAAGGTTCTTTTGCATTTGTGCTATTTTCTCTGGGTCGGCTTGCCGTGGTCCACTCAGGTTTGCTACATTTATTTTGCCCTCTGGGGTTACATAAGATTTTTGTTGGTCTCGTGTAAGTTTTCTTGTGATTTTGCGGTCGCCTTCACCGCTGGAAAGAGTGTAACCAGTTGCGATGCCTGTTTTCATATCAACATCGTAACCTGCTTCATTTAGAAACTTTTCTGTTTCTGTTCTGATGCCTTCGGTGCCGAGGGGAACGGCAATTCTTGTCTTGTCGCCAAAGATATTATTGAATGAAAGGTCTTTTGGGTCAAGGTCTAAAAGGATATTATCAAGGCTGGCTATCTCTTCCTCTGATGCTTCCTCAATAGGTTGTTTGTTTTCTGTTAGGAAGTTGCCCCAACTCTTCATCCAATCTGACATAAATGTGCTCCTCAAACTTTGATAATAATTAGTATTTAAAAATACTTAATGCGTGTCTTGAAGATCCAATCCCAAAGGGGAGAAGTCACACCCCAATTCGCATTTTGGTTTCTACCCATGTGGTGGTCATAGTGCCAAGGAAAGTTATCTAAACCCCAATCTGGGTCCAAGTGAGACTTCCTATGAATGTAGAAGTAGCGACAAGTAAAATAAAGAAGCGAAACATAAAACGTAACACTAACGAAAACAAGAGGTAGATGAAGTAACGCCAATAGGACAAGCGAACCTACCTCTTGTCTTACGGAGGGATGTGGCGGGAAGCCGTTGTAACTTATGTCTTTGTACCCATTCTTTCTAACTATTTTATGATGGTGGTGCCAATGTGTAGAAAAATAACTTTTCTTGTTCTTACCTAAACCGTGGAAAAGGTATTTATGGATTACCCATTCAAGCAGGTTGGAATAGACGAACGCTAATCCAAACAGCAATGGGTAAATAAACATGACAACCTCCAGTATGTAAAAAAAACAAGTGTTCTAAAAATAACTATGTTAGAATAAAGCGAAAAGAAGGTTTAATCAAGATTTTTTTATTAATATTCTGAATTTTCTCTCTTGTAGGGCAAGTTTCATTTGTTTTTCTCTTTCTTCTCTTGAAGTAAAGTAGTCTGCGTCTTTACTTGCTTTAAACTTTTCGTCTGCTTCTTCTTCTGCTTTTTGCTTTTCTAGTTCTGGGTTGTAGATAAGTTCATCTTGTTCTAATGATTTTATTATATCAAAACCAAAAGATTCTTTATTACCGATAGCACGATCAACGCTCTGTAATTCTTGTAATATACTATCAAAAACATCAAGTTTATCAATATCACTTGCCGCATCGTATCTTACGCTAAAATTAACTCTTTCTGGGTCGTCATAATCCTGTTCCACATCACCACCATAAACATAAAAACCAGCATATTCAAGAGCAGTATATACTGCGTCAAGAGCATCCGATGCGTGTTCGTCATCAAGTGCTTCTTCTACTCCTGGTTTCCATTCCCAACCTGTTCCTTCAAGGTAGTCATTTATGTCGATAGTGCCGCCTACATCAAGAGTTATTGTTTCATAACCACTATCGTATGGGTCTTCAAGCGTCACGTAGAAGTTTTTAAAATTGAATTTTTCTAATATCTCGTCATACTTTTCTATTGGTATTCCAGCGGGAGTTGCGGTAACACTTTCTCCTGCTTTGACTTCCAAATCTGATATGTATTCTATAACCTCGTCGTCTATTGCCATGACAAGATTTTCAACGGCATCTACTGGATCAATGTCTTTTCCCATGTATTCTGTAACACCAAGTAACTCTGCTGCTTTCATTATTTTATTTGGATCAAATTCTACTTCTTCTGGAAAACGAGTATCTTTACCTGCCTCAAAGGATGCGATATCGTCGTTCAACTCTTCACCTATCATAGTTTGACGAATGGCTCTTACGAACTCTTGGTAAGTCATACTATCGTCTAGTGCGTCATAGTATTCTTCAAAGTCGCCTTTGTCATTTATAACTGCGGCAATCTTTTTATTGCGTTCATCTACATCTTTTTTCTTTGCTAAAAAGAAAAAGAATGCTTTGCCTTTTCCTGTGTATTCATCAAAATAGTTTTGGGAGCGTTCTGCTGAAATACACCATCTTGTTTGGCGTCCAAAGTAACAAGAACCTTCTTTTGTTAGAGGACGAACAACTTTGTGATAAGGAGTGTCTGCTACAAACTCGGTGCCCTTTACTGCTACTTTCTTTGTTTCTTCTTCTCTTGCTTTCTCTTGCTCTTTTGCTGCGCTTTTTTGTGCTGCTCTGTCTATGACGGCTCGAAGAATGTGATATGCTTTTATTGCGTTTATGTCTTTAAACTTTGCGTCTTGATCACGAATAAAAGGCATTAGTTTATGATACCTTTGTATCAACTCGGCAAAGTTTTGAACCGCAGCACGAGCACGGTCGGTTTCTCCGGTTTCCATATATCCTAAATCATCTAACAAACCAACTGTAAGTCTGGCAGCGCCCATAAGATACTTTTGGTTTCCAGATGGGTCGGCGTCAATAAGTATATCAAGAAGGGTTTTCCCGTCCAAGTCCTCTTGTGGTTTGTTGAGAGCAGGATACTTTTTTCTTGCGTCTTCAATACGACCTTCTATAATAAGTTGTTCTTCGGTGAGGGTTGAAAACTTTTTAAAGTTTTCTAATAGCAGTTTCATTTCCATAAGACTATTCTCCGTGTTATAAATAGTCTTTATTTATCGAAATGTTCTTTGAGGTCGGTATATCCACCGATAAGTTTTTCCATTCCGTCTTGGTTTAAAAAAACGATAGGAACTGTTGGGTGCTCGTGAAAGTCTTTGAGACTTTGTAGACCAACGGGGTCATTATCCATAATGTAGATAGTGTGATTTGCTCCTTGACGAAACAGTTCGTCTTTTGCTTGGACGCAGAAAGGGCAGTCTTTTTTGATATAAAGTGTGTAATGCTTATCCATTTAGTAGTTGCCTCCCTGATTTTAGTTTTGCTTCTACCATTCCAGGCGAACCAACTACAATAAACTGTGAACCTGTTGTGCCGTTGTCTACTGTTATTCTTGTGTATTGTTGGCGAGGGTCTATTCCTTCAAGGACTTTACCTTCGTTTATAGCAGCACGAGTGGCGTAGTCCTCTCGTAGCATTACAACGTGTCGAGGGTTTACAAAAACTTCCCTCAACTCATAACTTCTTGTGTTTTTAATAACTTCTACTAACTGAACCATTTGTTTCCTCCGTGGAGTCTATTTTTCTTATGTCTTTTAGTCTTACTGATAGTTTCTCGTCGTTGCGAAGAATGATGGCGTCCCCGTCAAAGGGACTGCCATCTAACCCAATAACCAAACCATAAGTAGGCACTCTTGTCCTAGCAGAGACAAAGATAGTGTCTAATGGGTATTTTATGCTGGTGTTGGCTGGAATCCAAACCAAATCACCTGGAGTTATATCACGCATCTTCACTTGGTTGAGGTTGAGAAACTGGTGGTTGAACATCACCGTCTTTGATTCCCTTATAACCTCTCAAAATGCTTAGGATTTCCGCAACTTTGGTTTGGTGGTCGTGGTAAGCCTCAATATTGTGCTCTAGGGCAGCAATAATGTGCTCTACCTCTGCTTCGTTGAAACCACCTCGTAAGAAACTATCATAAATGTTTAGTTTGCTTTCCAACTTTCCCTGTGATTTATAATAAAGATTAGACATTTCTTCTAGGACTTCTTCTAGTCCCACTGTATAACGAATATTTACTTTCATTTATACCTCCTACGGATATAATAAACTAACTGATGTGTTTTGTCAAGTGCTAAAGAAGACTTTTGTAAATAGTAGCGACGGAGAGTGAGACAACGGCGGTTATAATCATCCAGATAATGCGAGAACTAGTTTGTTTCCAGTTCTCCAACTCACGGAGACGGGCATAAAGTCCGGCGTCTGGGTCGTAAACGGCTTCTTTGATTTTCGTAATGTCTTCTGCCATTTCATCCTGTTTATCTTTAACAGTATCCAACGACTGAATCATCTTGTCGAACTTACCATTCATCTCTGCCCACGCAACAGCGTTCTTTGTTGTCTCTGCTTCGCAATCGCCCATTTCATAAGCCCTCCCGTGCTCACTCTATAAGTAGTATCACATTTCAACAATAGCAAAGTTTGAAGTGATAAGAGTGCCCGCAACTGACACGGAATTTTGTAGAGCGCAACGGGTCACACGAGCGGGGTCTATAACCCCTCGTTCTACAAGGTTTACCATTTTGTGTTCGCCAAAGTCATAACCAAAGTTTTTTTCTTGTTGGCTTACATCGTGGACAATAATGTCTGGTGACTCACCCGCATTGAGACACATTTGTTTTAGAGGTTCACGGACAGCACCTTGGACTATCTTTACTCCTAATGCTTGTGTTTCGTTCTCTACTTTGTCTCCCAAAAACTCTACCATTTTAGAAGAGTTTTGGACCAAGAACGAACCTCCACCGGGTAAGACACCCTCTGCTTGGGCAGACTTGACTGCTTCCAATGCGTCTTCAATTCTGTGCCTTTTCTCAATCATTTCGATTTCCGTAGCAGCACCAACACGAATAACTGAAATGCCTGATGCTAGGCGTGTGATTCTCTCTTGGATTTTATCACACTCGTGGAGACTTTCTGTGTCTTGCATAATGGCTTTTAGTTTTTCTATCTGGTCTTCTACTGATTCAAGGGTTCCTTTGCCTCCAAGAATAGTAGTCCAGTTCTTTCCAACCTCAAGTCGCTTTGCTTTACCAAAGTCTGTGAGTTTTACTTCTTTTAGTTTCTTTCCTGCTTGTCGAGAAACAAAAGTTGCTCCAACTGAAAGGGCAAGGTCTTTTAGAATATTTCTTCTTTCCTCGCCATAACGTGGTGCTTTGATGCCACACACTCGCATAGTTCCTCGCATAGCATTCATAATGAGAGCGGCGAGTGCTTGACCTTCTATGTCTTCTGCTACGACAACAAAGGGGCGACCTTCTCGTGCTGCGATTTCAAGAGCGGGTAGGAGTGTTTCTACGGACTCAATCTTTTCGTCTGTGACTAAAATGATAGGCTCGTCGTAACTTACAACGCCACGCTTTTCGTCGTTGATAAAAGCGGTTGCTAAATAACCAGAGTCAAAGCGGAAACCTTCTACGAGGTCTAAACTTGTTTCTACGGAGCGTGCTTCCTCAATAGTGACCGACCCGTCTTTACCAGCAAGGTCAACTGCTTTTGCGATAAGACGACCAATAACTTTATCGCCGTTTGCTGAAATAGTGGCGATAGATTCAATGTCGTCGATAGACTTGATAGGAGTTGCTTGGTCTTTTATCTGGTTTACCAAGTAGTCAACGGCAAGGTCCATTCCTTTTTTAAGTTCTACCGGAGCAGCACCGGAAGCAAGATACTTTTGTGCTTCACGATACATAGCATAGGTAAGGACGGTTGTAGTTGTAGTTCCGTCTCCTGCTTCTTGGTTTGTCTTTTCTGCTGCTTGCTTTACTATTTGAGCGCCAGCATTTTGGAATGGGTGCTCCAAGTCAATAAACTTGGCGACTGTTACACCGTCTTTTGTTGCGATAGGCATTTTGCCTTTCTGATGTAGGATAACTGTGCGTCCTTTTGGACCGAGAGTAGAAGCAACATTACGTGCTATTGTTTCTATTCCTTTTTCTAACTGACCTCGTAGGTCTTCGGAGTTACTAAATTCTTTCATAAAAACACCTCTGCGGATTATTATAACAGGTTATTGGATTTTGTCAAGTGGTTTTTTAAATAATTTTAAAGTGCTCTTGGATTAGCACTTAATCCTCTTCTGGGTTTGGAAGGGTTGGAAATATTTTTTCTAATGATTTTGTAAATCCAGGTTTACTATCTTTTGCAAAATCTGCCCTTAGTGCAACTGTGTAAGAATAATTGGGACCATGATATTTTATCCTAAAGAGAGCGTATGCTCTTTCGATAGCACTAGAAAGTTGTGGCAAATCTGCATCTTTATCTTCTACTAGTGAATAAATGTCATTCCCAAGTACAGCGTATGTATCACCTTTTTCTCTGTAATATTCTTGTATTAAATTTTTACTTATTTCAAATTCCCTGACATCCCCACTTAAACTTTTTTTGCCTCTGGGTTCTCCAAGGGTATTCCAAAAATCCTCTGCCCCTTTGCTATTAATCATTGGACCGGTTGGGAACGGTTTATTTGTTGCTGGTCTTATTTCAGTGTTTAAGGAAACTTTTATTTCATCAAACACTTTTTTCATCGTCTCGGTTTCTTTTCTTCTTTTTTTCGGGGCTTTTACCCACTGACCTTTTTTACCTTTTTCGTTTTCGTATTTTATTGTAAACTGACCGAGATCTACTCTGCTACCTTTGCTTGTTTTTGTTTCAAATGAAAAAAGTGTTTTGCCCGTAACTGTATCTTTAATAACAACATCGCTTTCTCCACTAGATCCACCCTCGGCAGTTGCAGTTGCATCAACTATAACACCAGCAATAAAATCATCTTCTAACATTCTATCTGCCAGAAAAGCATTGATTTGATTTGCAACTGTTTTTTCAAAACTATCGCCTTTGGAAGCAAGTGTTGCACTACCGCCGTGCTTCATAATTAATTTTATAAACTGCTTTTTTCCACCTTTTGTAAGAAAATAATAGTTTGTAAGACCATCTCGCGACAGTCCCGCTCGGTAAGGTTCTGTCTCTGATACAATTCCTGCTTTCATAAGGTCTTTTATTATTTTGTCTCTATTTTTAAGTGGTCCGAAATTATCTAATGTGATTGTACGATTACCTGATTTGTATTTAACATCTTTCGGAATTGAGGATACTTGTGCTATTTTTCCTAATAGAATACTTGCGACTTCTTCACCGCTCAAAGACGAGTCAAGTTCAAAAGGATCTGTATCTTGTTCCTCTTGTTCTCTCAAAACCTCATCAAATATCTCATATAACATTTGTTTTGTCAAGGTTTTTGGTTTGGGAGCGAAGTAGTTTTCTACGAGGGTTTTAAGATCGGACATATTATAAATAGTTCCTTATACGATGATATCGGCAATTCCGTATTTAACTGCTTCTTCTGCGGTTAGGTAAAGGTCTAGGTTTTTACCAAGCATTTTCTTGAGTTGTTTCTCGGTCAAGTTTGACTCTTCTACTAGTGCTTTGATAAGTTGGTTCTGAATCCAACGGGTTTCTACCATTTCGTTTTCGAGTGAGTGAATAGTTCCAACGTGACCGCCACGAACGGAGTGCATCATAACTCGGCAGTGCTTACCAATCTTACGCTGTCCTTTTGTGCCTGAAGCGAGAAGTAGAACACCAGCAGACATAACCTTGCCCAATCCGTAAGTTGTGATAGGGCACTCGTCACGGATGGATCTGATAAGGTCGTAAATGCCAAACATTCCAAGAGCGTCACCACCCCAAGTTGAAATGTAGAATGTGATAGGTTTTGGTTCTGGTTTTTTGGGTTCTTCGTCTTCGCTTTTTTCTTCCAGGTCTTCTGGTTTGCCTAGTGGGAAGTCAGTATTGACGTTTGCTGTGTGTTTTAAATAAAGAAGACCAGAGCAAATGTCCTCAACTTTTTCTTCGTCCAAGTCTCCGAAAAGACCAATGGTTCGTAGAGGTTCTGGTGCGTTAGCAGCAGCGGCTAACTGTAAGTCAGCGAGACTGATTATCTCTTTGCCGTCTTCCATTTCTTCTTCTTTATTGTTTCTAGTCTTCAGCATCTATATTGCCCTCCTTATTGACAATGTAATCACCCTCTAGGATACCATTATAATGATTTCCAATAGTATCCACAATTGTGTTCCAACCATCTATCTTAAGGGCAGAGCGGTAACGAGGGGGAACGGACTCGTTAAGACCTTTGACTGCTTCCTTTTTCCACTCTAATAGGTCCGCTTCGTCCGTATTCTTCATTATTTTAATTTCTTCAGCATCGTGCTCATTTAAATCCAAATAAATGTACTTAGCGGCTGTAATTGCTGCCCACTGTTGGTAGGCATATCCAATAAGTTTATAGGAGAGGTGTTGGATGTCATTTAAAAACTTTACCTTCCTATAAAATGTGATGGCTTTGTCTACCATTAGATAGACGAAGCCACCCAAGAAAAACCAAAAGATCTCTTGCATCTAAATCCTCAATTGGAATGTCATAGTAAAAAAGATTACTTGGACTTTTTTAACTTGTTAAGGCGGCGAGCAACACGACGGGCGACCTCATTTACCATGTCGTCCATCATTGGCTCCTCTTCCATCTCTTCTTCGGCGTCTGCTGGTTCGACAGGTTCTTCCATTTCAGCGTCCATTTCGACACTCATGTCTTCCTCGTCGCCCATGCCCATGTCTGGTGCTGGGAGTTCTTCAGCAGGAGCGGCAGCATCCATAGCAGCACGAACTTTGTCGGCTACTTTAAGGAATACTTGAGCTTCTTCGTCAGAGAGAGTGAGTTCGCCCATATCACCGGCGTCCATATCCACTTCTTCTTCTGATTCTTCGCCTTCGTCTTCGATTTCAAGATCGTCAACCTCCATTTCTTCATCTTCGGGCATCTCTTCTTCCATTTCGTCGTCCTGCATAGGAGGCATCATTTCCTCTTCCATTGGACGATCTTCGTCATCTTTCATGCGATATCCACCTTCTTCTAGATCCTCGTCGGCAGCATACATTTCATTAACGAAGCCAGTTCCAACTGCTTCCATGTTAGCAAGTTTCATAAAACGGCGAACTGTGCCCTCTTCAAGTAAAGTCTTCTTTTTAGACATCTCAATCTCCTTTCTAGATGCTTGGCATCTTTTGGTTTAGGTTATGTGTTATAAATAGTGTCTTCTAAGTCAAAATTTTTCTTTTTTAACTTCTTAAATGCTTCTTTTTCTATTTGAGAAACACGGACATATGATATACCTAGTCTCTCGCCAACTTCTTTAAGACCTAATCTACCATTCTTTTTTACAGAAATCAAGGTGCAATTTAGATCTTCATTGTGTTTAATCCATAACCTACAATCTTCTTTATTGCATATACTGTCGTTCTCCAAACTATCTGTGGCACATTTCCTCATACTATTCCTCACTTTCTATTAGGTCAAAGATATCTTCTATTTCGTTTGGGTCTAATCCAAACTTGTTGATGATTTCTTTTTCCTTTTCGTATAGTTGGCGATTCTTTTTTAGTTTTCGTTTCCTCGCCATAATGCTTGTTTCTTTTACCTTTTCTATGAAGGGTTGAAGAAGCGGGTCATCCAAGAGATAACCTTTAATGTATTCATTAAAAAACCAAAACTTTGTAATGTCGTCGAACTTTAGTTTTATTCTCAAGTTGGTGTCTAAGGTTTCCAGACTATCAATAGTTATGGTTTTCGCTTCTTCAGGTTTTGCTTTTCTTTTTTTCATTTAGTTAGAATGTGGGTTCTACTTTCTGTTTGACCGGCAGCGGTTTGTCTTGTCCATTTGGCATTAGTTTGTAGTCCCTTGATAGTTCTACAACCAGAGTAGGACAAACCAGACAACATGCCGCCACGGAGGTCTTCTAAAACATTTACAACTGAACCTTTATATCTAACAAAAGCACTAATGCCCTCGTTGGAACTATAAGATCCACGCCAAGCAAGTTGAGCGTCTTTTGACGCCATTCCACGATAACTCTTCTTAAGACCTTCCGGTGTTGCTATAGTTTCTCCTGGTGTTTCGTCTGTTCCTGCTAGAAGAGAACCTAGCATTACAAAGTCGGCACCAGCAGCAAGTGCTTTTACAATATCGCCAGCAGTTCTAATACCACCGTCTGCGATAATGGCAACATCGTGCTGGGTCTTGGCACAGTCAATAATAGTTTGTAGACCGGGTAGTCCGTGTCCTGTTTGTATCCTTGTAGAACAAATAGAACCTCCACCGATATTACAACGGATAGAATCAGCGCCCCATTTAGCAAGGTCGTTGATACCTTCTAATGTCGCAACATTACCTGCCATAATGTGAACTGCTTCACCAAAAGACTTTTTGAGTACACCAAGTGTCTCTTTCATTAGAATGTGGTGCCCGTGTGCTACGTCAACACAAATAACATTAGCACCGTTTTCTACAAGAGTTTGTGCTCTCTCAAAGAAATCACCGCTTACACCAATAGCAGCACCAACATTATCAGCGCCAGCATTTACCACTTCGGCAACTAAACCTGCTTGTTCTTCTATTGAGTTGTAGCGGTGGATAATCCCTATGCCTCCTAGCGAATCCATTATGTAAGCCATTTCTGACTCTGTGACTGTATCCATAGGAGACGAAATGATGGGGAGTTGTAGAACTATATTATCGTCAAGAGCGGAAGTTAGGTGAACTTCGCTGCGACTTCTAATATCTGAAAACTGTGGCGTTAGTAGAACGTCGTCATAAGTTAGTGCTTCTTTCATTTAGTCTCCTCATCATTCGCCATTCCTAATAGGGCATAACCACAAATATCTTTCCAGGGACTTTCACCAAAGGCGTCTTTCCTTGTTGCTAATCTAAACAACTTATCAATAACTCTTGTGATAGCAAGAGCATCATCATAAGAGTTTGGTGGGATGCCCTCTGGGTAGAGAATTTGCAAAATGTCCGATGCTTTTGAGAAAGAATCACCATAGGCTTTATTTTTCTCTGCGGTAAGTTTACCAATTTCAGATGCTAATAGTTCGTATTTATTCATCCTAACTCTGCCCAAGACCCCTCAATAACGTCAATATCCATCTCTTCCATAGTTGCAATAAACTTTTCCCACTCTTCAGGATATTGTTCTTCAACCCAAGTATCGAAAAGAAGGTATTCTCTGTCCCAATCAAAACCTTGCAGACCTTGAACGTATCCACCTTTTTTCCACTCGAAGTCTTTTGGATACTCTGGTTCTACGCCATATTTCTCGTTGAATGCCTCGTTGAAAGGATCGTAGTCATAATCCTCTTGATAGAGTTGATACTCTTCTAGTAGTCCAAGTTGCTCGGCAACGTCCTCATTAAGAAGTAAACCTTTCATTGTCTTAGGGTAATACTGCATCTTTTTCCTCCATATAATCTTTTACTATTTGTTGTGCGTTGTCCCAGCAGTCAGGACAATAAAGATGAACTTTTTCTTCCTGTTGTCTTACAACAACATTCCAACTCATTACTTGTTCTCGGTTTAGTTTATCAAAAGGTTGTTCACAAGTCAAGCATTTATTGGGTAAATTTCCAAAAAGTGCAACTTTTGTTGCTAGTGCTTTGTTTGCGTCTTTCTTTGCTTTGTGTGCTTGTTTGCGTCTTAGTTTTCTTTCAAGACTCATTATGGAGCCTCTTGCAATACTTTTGATAAGAAATCTTTAGAAATTGGTGTGATTTGATCTTTTCTATATTCTTCTAATCTATGGTCTGTGTGTGTTAGTTTCTTACGAAAGTCCATTGCTTCTTCGTAAATATTATCGCTATGCCAGTTTACTTTATAAAAAGCCCAACCTGTTTCATCAACTCGTTTTGAACTTATTGTTCCAAAGCGTAGAACGCCGTGATAGTTATTCCAAACTAATTGTCCAATATTCATTATCCCTCCGTATCTTTCTTATAAATCTCTATTGGATGTAACCAAGAAACCACGTCAAATGATCTCCCATAGAAGACGCCCTTGTAAGGACTTTCATCTCTTATAAACTCTAAAAGTTCGTTCCATTCTTCGCCTTTTCTCAAACCATAAACAGGGTGTTTGATTTGTTTGATATAACCCTCTGGGTCTGTTTTCAAGTCATAAATCTGATCTGCTGGAACTTCTGTTGTGTAGAGTATTCTGCCTCCAACAACTATCTTTTCCACGTCTTCATTATTGACATAAAAGAAAACTCTTGGAACTGAACTTGTTTCCATTTCTTGTGTTGAGTGATAAGACTTTCCAAACTTTGCTGGACTTAACTCAAACTTTTCTGGCGCTTTTTCACCATATTCTTCTTCCAAGTCCCAAGGGTTGGCGTAATGATATAGGGTAACTTTTCCTCCCTCATTATAATCACTAAATGGCGCTTCTGTCAAGTATTTTTTAAAGTTTTCTAATAGTTTTTTCATTACCATTCAAGTCCTTGTTTGCTTTTCTTCATTGCCTCAAACCAAGATTTAGGTTGTGAAGTCTTTTTACCTTTGTTTCTGCGCTCAACAATAGACTTTACTGCCATTTTTGAGTTTCTTGAAAGGTTTTCATAAGTTTCTAACTCTTCGTTTATGTCTTTTGGGCTGAAAGTGTAAGGACGACCACCAACACGAGACATAAACTCTGCTTCATCACCCATTTTTAGAGCGCCGACTGATTCTTCTTTGCCGTATTGTGGAAACTCACCTTCTGGTGAGGTTCCTAGAAGATAAGCATCCTCTGCGCCTTTTGGGACGATAAGGACTGAATCTTGGTTGAAATCTTCGCCAAGTCCAGCGATTTCATTTCTAAAGTTGGGGTCGTCTTTTCTATTTGAGACAAAGAAACTTTCTTCTGCGACTTCAACTGCTTTTGGTGTCTCGAAGTTCTCGATGTAAGAACCTAGAATGCGAGTAACACCATAACCTCTACCGAGAAGTTCTGCTTTTAGTTCTCTGTTTCTTTCTAGGTTTTCTTTTTTTGTAAACTCATTTCTAAATGCTGAAAGAGCAGCACTATCGTGCTCCTGCATATGTCTGTAAAGTCTTGATAGTGAGGATTCTTTTAAGAACCTTTTCCACTCATTCAGTATTTCTTTCATATTATCTACTCCCTGTGCTTCCTAACGCACCTTCACCTCTGGTACTATCTTTATTTAGTTCGCTAGGGTCAGAAACTTCTACAATTTCACAGAGATTTACGGGAATAAGGACGCCTTGGGCAACCTTGTCGCCATTCTTAAACCATTGTGTTTGCTTGCCTACGTTGTGAAGATTTACGAAGATTTCACCGTCGTAACCAGAGTCAACAACACAAGCGCCAACAAGAAGTTGTTTCTTTGCGGCAATGCTGGATTTGTTTTTTACTTCCAGCATAAAGCCTCTTGGGATTTCTGCCTTGATTCCTGTTGGAAACATTTTTGTTTCGCCTGGATAGACAGGGACACTATCCGGTCCACCTTTCTCTGTGCAATAATAAAGATCCATTCCGGCATCACCATCGTGTGCTCGGGTTGGTAGTTTAGCGTTGCCTCGTAAACGAAATACTTTAAGTTCCATATTAACTCCTTATCCTAATAGTTTCCAGTTTTGTAATCCACCCTTAGAAGAGAAACCCCATTGCTCATCAAAGTTGAGTTTCGCCATGTAGGGGCGGTTAATAAATAGTGTGTCTTTCTCTGGGTTTACACCCCAGCAGCGAATATCATTCATTACGCTGTTTTTATCTATTGTCTTTACAATATAATAAGAGCGACCTTTTGCTGTCTTGCGTTGGATAATCTCTCTTGGAATAAACCAAGCGACACCAAGGTCATGGTCCCAGTCTGAAATAGTTGGGACTTTGTAATAACTTAACCTCTGAACTATATCATCAGACACAACTAATGTCAAGGGGAACATGCCGGTTATGTCTGTTTTTGTTTGGATATATTCGTCTCGGGTAAAGTCCTCGCAACCTTTGCTTTCTTCTATGTTCTCGCCAAGTTTCTTCTTTGTCTTTGGTCTATTATCTACGACTGATAACCAGAAGTGTTTAAGATTATCAAATCTGTCGTCCATTAGTCCCGTGACTGCTTCTGCTTTGACAAGAACGTCGAGTGCTTTCTTGTTGAGTTTAGAATAAAGAATCTCTTTGCTAAAGAGAAGTTCTTCAATAGTGTTAAATGGTCTATGTTCGATGATTTGTTCAATCGCTTTATCTCCCAAACCTTTGATAGAAGTTAGAGGCTGAATAAGAGTCGTTTCATCGTCGCCAATGTCCCAAACCACACCAGACTTATTTATGTTTACTGGTTCTATTTGGAAACCAAACTTCTTTGCTATATTGATTGCTTTTTCTTTTCTGCTCTCTGGTTCTTTATCCAAGAATGCTGCCATCCAACAATCGGGGTAGTAGTTAAATAACCAAGCACATTGAAAAGAAATAATAGAATATGAAATAGCATGAGACTTATTGAATCCATAACCAGAGAAGAACTCAAACTTCGCCCACATTTTCTCTGCCCATTCTTCTGTTAATCCTTTTTCTACACAACCTGCAACAAACTTAAGTTTTATTTTATTTTTTTGTTCTGCTGCTGCTCCTGTGCCTTTCTTTGTTAGCAATTTGCGAAGTTTATTTCCTTCATCAAGTGAAAGGTCTCTGCCCAACTTATGTGCCAACAAAGCGATTTGCTCTTGGAAAATAAGAAAACCATAGGTTTCTTTTGTAACTTCTTTTACAATATCATGTCCGTAGCGAATGCCTCGTGGATTTTCTTTTGCTTCCACAAAGTCTTCGTGAACATTCGCTGATAGGGGACCAGGACGATAGATAGAAGTGATAGAAGCAATATCAATAATGTTCTTTGGTTTAACCCACTTACAGAAGTTCTGCGCTCCTTTTTCAGCAAACTGAAAGATACCAGCCCACTTACCTTCCCAGAAAATGTTTTCATAAACCTTCTTATCGTTTAGGTTTATTTTATCTGGGTGGAGGTGTTTGTCGTAGTATTTTTTAATGTCCTCGAAAGAAGGGTTGGGGTTGCCTTGCTTTTTGAGAATGTGATAGACTGCCCCCTCAATCATTTTGAGTGTTGATAGACCTAGAATGTCAAACTTGATAAAACCCATAGGTTCTAACTGTCGGACGTGTTGCCCTTCGGACCAAGGAGTTTGAGTTACACCGCCACTATTGATAAGCGGCATGTATTTATCTAACTCTTCGCCAATAACAACACCGCCAGCATGACGAGACACAGAACGGACCTCACCTACAAGTGCCTCTACGTGTGTTTTTATCTTTGGATATTTTCGTAAAAACGCTTTTAGAGAATCAGAAAACTCCATTACCTCTTCAAATGTAGGAGTGTAAACACCCGCTTTAATGCCGTGTTTCTTTTTAGCAATAGGCGTTGCTTCTGCCATCATTTTAGAAGTAACAGAGTTTGCCTCCACAAACGGAACCTCATAGAACTTTGCAATGTCCTTGATGAGAGAGCGAAGTTGTAGTTTATTGAAGTTAGAGATAGGCACAACTGTGTTGCCGCCCCACTCTTCTATCAACATTTCTTTTAGTTCCATAGGAGAAGACACATCATAGTCAATATCTGGATAGTCCTTGGAATCTTTCGTCATAAAACGAGAGAACAGAAGGTTGTATTTAATAGGGTCAACTTGTGTAATGCCGAGAGCATAAGCAACCAAAGAACCAGCAGCAGAACCTCGACCGGCACCTGTAAGTTGGACTTCTGTTGCTTTGTCCGCAATAGACTTCATAGTGAGAAAGTATTTACTGAAACCTCGCTCACTAATAACATTCATTTCTTCTTTTAGACGCTCAACGTATTCTGGTTTGTTGGTTAGACCAAGACCTCGTAGACCATCCACACAAGCAGCGACAAGTGCTCTATCTGGAGTTTGACCTGCTGGAACAACGAAGTTCGGGAGACGAACAGTGTTGTCTGGCATAAAACGTTCAATTCTTTCGTGAGCGATTTGATGCGTTCTTTCAATAGATTCTCGGATAAGATTATCATCGTATTCTACTCCTGCTTTTTGGGAATATTCTTTGTATGCCTCCCACATTTGGTCGCCATTCTTTGGGAATAACTCATAACCAATTTCTTCAACGCCTTGTGGAAGTTCTGTGTTTGTTGCCCACTTTGGCATTCCTTTACTCAACCAACCCAGTCTTTTGTAAAGTTCTCGGTCTTTCCAGGCAGTTCTGTTAGGATAGTGACTATCAGCGGTAGAAATAAGTTTAACGCCAAATTCACCACAAACTTTTACAATTAGGCGGTTTAATTCATGTTGTTCTGGAACATTGTTCCATTGAAGTTCACCATACCAACGGTCGCCAAAGATATCAACCATATTCTTGGTTGTCTCACGCATTGCTGATAAAATAGCGTCTTCGCCTTCTTCTTTGTTCTCCCAGAAGTTTCCAGCATAAACACCACCGAGACAAGCGGAGGCAGCAATAACACCTTCGTTGTGCTCTTTCAGCATAGCATAGTCAATACGAGGGAAACGATAAAAGTTTTCTTCTCGGTAAGACTTTGAGACAAGTGAAAAGATGTTGTTTAGACCTGTCTGGTTTTGTGCTAGAAGAATAAGGTGTCGGCGTCTGTTGAGAAGGTTTTTGACTTCTCGCTTGTTGCCTTCGTCTTCGATAGTTGTGCCGGAAGCAGAGTTGTCGATAGACTTCTTTGCTTTCTTATCTTCTTTTGCCTTCTCTAACTCTTGTCGCCACTCTTCAATGCTGGGAAGAAAGTAAGCCTCTACACCAAAAATGGGTTTGAAGTCTTTGCCTTCTTTCATCATTTTTTGAGCGTGTTGGACCTGATAGGCAAAACCATTCATGTTGCCGTGGTCCGTGAGTGCGAGGGCGTCGTTGCCGTTTTGATAAGCGAAGTCCATGTGTTCGCCTGGATATCCAAGTCCGTCGAATGGACTACCTGTTCCGCTGTGAGCGTGTAAACCTACGAATGGAATGCTACTTTGTGTTCTTTCAGTCATTTATTCTCCAAGTGATTTTTACCTGTCTATCATAATAAAATAGATTAGATTTGTCAAGCAATAATCACTTCTCTTTCTTTCTGCTGAATAAGTGTTGAACTTTATAACCAATAGTGTAAGCAACCAGAGCGGTGTAAAACACTACAAGGTAAAACACTTCACTCATTATCTTCGTTAGTTTCTTCATTTTCTTCCTCCTCAAAACGTTTAACAAAATCTTTTCTCATTTCATCTTTATCAAAATATTGCTCGATTTCATCAATAGTCCCATCATTAATCCATTTCTGAAGATTGTCTTTGAGACTAAAGTGTTCTGAACCGGGTGTTGCGCTCATAAACCGATAAAGTTTCCATTTTTCTTTACGTTCCAGACCTCGTATCCAG
>Ga0208547_1000789_pt1 | contig 17907 bp, 19 predicted proteins | sample DEB08_DNA_5_FD_185501 | JGI IMG/M metagenome (GOLD analysis project Ga0208547, IMG submission 185501) | Aqueous microbial communities from the Delaware River and Bay under freshwater to marine salinity gradient to study organic matter... | ecosystem: Environmental > Aquatic > Marine > Coastal ...
AACGTGTCGCATCCGACCCCGCTCCCAGATGCGATGCCGCTGCCGTCGATCAGTCCTGCCGGCTCCACGCCCCAGCCGGCCGTCATCTCGCGAACCGCAGCCGCGCCCGCCGCTCGAGAACCTTCCCCGCTGCGGCCCACACCGAGATGGCGCAACAACGTTTCGGCGACGTCAGCCGACGGCAGAACCGATTCGGCGGTCCACGCGGCAGTTGCGGTGGCAAGAGGCACCGAGCCCACCTGCGCAATGCGCGTGGCGTCCGGCGGTGGTGCAGCAGCACGCGCAGCGGTGGTCGCTGCGCCGCGCACGACAACATCACGCACCGCCAACATGTCGATCAGGGTACGTGCCGCCGCCTGCACCGGGTCGAACGCAACGTTGCGTGGATCAACCCATATTCGGCCGCTATCGATCGTGAGCCCCGCAATACGACCAGCCTCTGAGAGCGGAACGGTGTCGGGCCATTCAGCAGGCCGGCGCTCACCGTCGAAGTACCGACCATCGCCGATGATGTCGCCGGTGATCTCTGCGATGCCCGCCACCGCGAGCGCCGCAGCGAGCGCATCGGCACGGGTGGGCCGCACAACGCCATCGGCGCCCATCAACGCCGTGACCCGTTCAGAACCGAGCAGGGGGTCGCCGCCGCCGATGAGCCACACATCACCGTCGATAACACCATCGATGGGTGCCGGGGCGACAATCTCGGTCGTGAACCGATGCGCCGTGCCCAATTCCTCGACGGCGGCAGCCAACACCACCAGCGACTGTGCCCGACCGATCTCGGGTGCAGGATCACCAAGGCGCAGAAGCGGTAGATTCGCCACGCGTATCGCCACACACATGCCACTGGGCACCGTCGCCGCAAGCTCGGCTTCACGAGCAGCGAGATCGTCGGCGAGGCGATCCGCTATCACCGCCTCCGCCCCACGCCGCCACGTCACCACCGGATCGACGCCGCTGCTCACCGTTGCTGCATCGGCAACGGTCGCAATGATCACCCGCGGCTCTGAGCGGGCCCGATCTCTGGCCACGTTCCATCCAGCGGACAGCACCAACGCGCCAGCGACAGCGACTGCTCCAGCGACCTCAATCCGACGGCGCGATGCTGTACTCATCGCGGCCCGAAGTCGGCCACCGTGTACCCATCGGGACCCGTGTCCAAAATGTCCAGAAGTTCACCCCACAGCGGGCGGTACCGCGACTGGTCATCGATCTGGTACTGGTTGAGGATGAGGGCAAAACGCATGGACTCTGCGGTGTTGCCCATCAGTAATTCCCCCACGAGAGCCTTCACCGCTGGGGGGTCCTGGTCATAGGGCGGGTTTCCCAGCGTGCCCGTTTTTGCGCGGAGTCGACCGTCCCACTCGGTATCGGCGTAGACGTCGATGAGCGATCCGCTGCGCCCCGCGACCGCGAGAGCATCGACGACGGCATCGGGTGCCGCGGCCAGCACCGTCAACAATGCATCGCAGGTAATTCTGTTTCCCGGAGCAAGGCCGCTGCCATCGAATAATTCAATGCCTGACGTATCGAGGCCCAGGCCAGCAAGAACGTCGAGCACGACCGTCGTGCCCGCGGTGGTCGTTCCTGCGCCCGCGGCAGCCAGCCCGATCTCGCGCAGAAGCATCTCCGCGGTGTTGTTATCGCTGGTGTGCAACATCTCGGTGATCACGTCACGCAGTGCCGCAGAGTTGATGTCCGCGATCGTCGACGCAGGTGCGGCGGCGGCCACCGCACCACCGTCGATCACGATCCCGGCGCGTTGCAGAGCCCGTTCGAATTCGATCACGGCTGCGGCCACGGGATCGTCGTAGCGAAAGGCACCACCCTCGACTCGGGCGTCATTGACGAGCAGCGCGCCGATCGGACCAGCTTCGATACCGGCGACGCCCTCGGCCCACGCCGTGTTGTACCGCTCCTCAGGCCAGCGCGACCCATCCCCCACAACGACGCCCGTCACCCGTTGCACTCCTGAGGCCGCAACCTGCGCAGCAAGCGCGTCCAACGAGGTGTGGTTGAACACCGGGTAGCGATCGAGCGCACTGGAGGGGTACCAATCGCTCGACAGCAGCGGATCACCCCCACCGACGAGGGTGATATTGCCGTTGACCACACCATCCACGGGTGCCGGCGCCTGCACAGCGGTCGTGAAGCGGTGATCGGCACCGAGCACTTCAACCGCGACCGCAGCGGTCAGCACTTTCAACGAACTCGCTGGAATCACAATGCCGTCACGACCAGATTCCGCGATGACGTCGCCGACGGCAACGCGAACACATGAGCGAGCATCAAGGCCTGCAGCGAAATCGTCGAGGGCCGTATCCAGCTGACCGAATCCCTGCCGTTGCACGAGTTCCACAGCCGACCGACGCAGCGACATCACCGGCGTCTCTCCAGCGACAGGGACCACCACCAGTTCGGACACGCGATCGACTGGCGCAGTGGACCCAACCGAGTCCGCACCGGCACGAACGATGAACAGCGCGACGGCGACGCCCGCACACATCCCCGCGAGAACCAGCACCGGGTGGTGCCGCGAGCGCGGACGTGCGCGGTCAGCGGCGCCCGTCACTGCTCACCGTCCAAGGAATTGGGCATACCGAACCAGATGGCCAAGCGCCCGCACCGCGCGATCGCCCGTCGCGTAGCACATACGTCCGGTGGCGCGCACCGCGGCAGGGCCAGCATTTTCCGGGTCTGCAACAGCAAGTTCGGTCGCCACGAGAATCGGCTTTCCGGTCTCGTCGCTCAACTCCGCCGCCGCCTCGGCAAACCGCGCATCCTGGCGTTCGTGATACTCGACGATCCGGCCGATGCCGTGATCGGGATGGAACTCGCCCTCGCGCATCAGTCGAGCCTGATTCGACTGAATACCGAGCCCGAGGTAGATCACGGCGTCAATGTCCCGATGACGCGCGATTAAGCCCATGACGGTGGGGATGGTGTCGCGGGTCTCCCCGCCAGCGCAATCCACCGGGTTATTGCGACTCCACCGCGATGGCAGTTCGGCATCAATAGCCACGAGGAGGTCGTCAGGTAGATCGGCCAGAACCAGGTCGCGTTCGCGTGTAATGGCGTCGGCGGTGACCACACCCCAACCGCCGGCGGTGGTCAGCACTGCTACTCGCGGACCCTGTGGAAGTGGCTGCGTTGCAAAGGTTGCCGCCACGTCAAACGCCTCCTCGACCGAGTGAACGCGCGAGACGCCTATGGCTCGGCACACGCCGTCGAAGACACGATCATCGGCCGCGAGCGCACCGGTGTGACTCGCCGCAGCCCGGGCACCGCCCGCGGTCGCTCCGCCTTTGAGCACCACGAGCGGCATTTTCGGTGTCACCTGCGACAACTGCGACATCAGCGCCCGCCCATCGGTGATACCTTCGAGGTAGGCCAAGCCCACCGACGTCGCCTCATCATCGGCGTAGTAGCCGAGGTAGTCGCCGACCCCGACCGCTGCGGCATTGCCCGCCGACACTGCGCGGCTCACGCCCACACCAGTCGCTCGTGCAAGGTTGAGAAAGCTCGACACGAAGTTGCCGGATTGGCTGGCAACCCCGATCGTGCCTGCTGGCGGATATGGCGCGACGATCTGGGCGCACAGCGACGATGGCGTCGACACCACGCCCTGCCCATTGGGACCGGCCAGCAAAATGCCGAGTTCATCAGCCAACGCCACCAATTCAGCTTCAGCCGCCCGACCCTGTTCACCGGCTTCGCCGTACCCGGCCGATGTCAAAAACGCTGCGCGGACCCCGCGCGCTGCCAGTCCCCGGAGCAGGTCCGGGTTGGTGGCTGCGGGGGTACACACGAATGCAAGGTCGGCTGCGCCGTCGGGAATGTCGGCGACATCGGCCACGGTATTGATACCCAGCACTTCTTCGCACTTCAGATTTGTGGCATGAACCGCACCGCGGTACCCCGACGCCAAGATGTTGTGAAGACTCACAAATCCGAACTTGCCGGGATGCGTCGATGCCCCGGTGATGACCACACCCTTGGGGTCAAACAAGGCGGCAAAACGCTCTGGATCGATACGGGGGCGTTCCGCGGCCGGTGCCACCGACGCGTCTGCCATCTCCACAAGTGCGTCCACCGCGACCGGTTCACCCAATGTGGTGATGATGACCGGGTTGAGGTCGACACTCGCGATATCGGTGCGGTCATGAGCCAGCGATCCAACCGCTACTAACAGGTCGGCCAGCGCATCACGGTCGAGAGCCGCATCGCCGCGGAATTCGCCGAGGAGATCCTGGAGAGAGAGGTCGTTGATCAGCTCGTGAGCAGCGGCCACGTCGAGCGGCGCTGGGCGGAATCCGACGTCGGCGATCGCCTCAGCGAGGACGCCTCCGATTCCGAGCATCACAACCGGCCCAAACTGGGGGTCGTGCACCATACCCACGATGAGTTCACGCAGCCCAGCGACATATTCGGCAATGAGCAGATTGACGTCACCGTCATCGGGGCGCACCGCAGCAAGGATTTCCTCGGCGGCGCGACGCACGGCCTCGTCACCGCTGACATCAACCCGCACTAGACCGCGCTCCGACTTATGGGCGATCCGATCCCCATTTAGTTTGACCACGACGCGTCCACCCACCTGCTGAGCCGCCGCGACGGCCTCTTCGGGTGTCGTGGCTTGTCGCAGTCGGGCAAATCTCACACCGGCCTGTGCAAGGAGATCTCGCGACTGGGCTTCAGACAGCGTGCGGCCACCGGAGGGTTCGTGGTGTGACATGGGACCCACGCTAGCCAGCACGTCGCGTGCACAACCGGTCACCGTTTCATGGTCCGCTGGCCCCGCCCTCTGAGACCAGCGCAGCCCGGAAGAACGAGAGCACGTGTTGACGCCGTTGGTCGAGCGCTGCCGCCTCCATCGGGTCACGATCGAGGAGCCCATCGAGGAAGGCCGAATCAGAAAAATAGGTGAGCAGAGCGCCGTATCCGGTAATCATCAGTTGCCGCGGATCATGGTGGGTGAACTCACCGGACTCCATCGCTGCGGCGAAGTAACCGGCAGCTCGATCGAAGAGCGGACGCAACACCCCAGATAGATCGATGGCGAGATGCGACCCTCCGTCGATAGCAGCACGTCGCACTAAGCGGACATAGTCCGGATTCGCCGCAAAAAAATCGAAGCCTGCGCCAAGGAGCGCTTCCACCCGGTCCCAACCGGTCAGCGGCTGGGTTGCCGCAGATTCAACACCGGCGAACCAGTCCGAGAGCAGTCGCTCGAACACCTCCTGGTAGAGGATCTCCTTGGACGCAAAATGATGGAGCAGGCTCGGACGACGAATCCCGACGCCAGCCGCAATGTCATTCAGGGAGCAACCGTCGTACCCGTCAGCCGCGAAACACTGCACTGCCTCAGCCAAGATCTGCTCACGCATGGGCCGCACACCACCAGGGGTGTCGTCGGAGCCGCCCACGCCGTGTACGTGAGCTTCAGGGGGAAGCACCGACGACATCGTCGCATCGTAGCGCAGGACTACCTACTGGTCGGTAGGGAACCTGCTACTGTCGGAACTGTGTTTGATGCGGTTGATTCGTTCCTCGGGCATCTCATTTTCGGCACGGTGATCGGTGTTGCCATCACCACCGCCGCCAATCTCGCCACCACGGTGTTCCTCCATCGCGGATTGTCGCACCGCGCCATCACATTCTCGTCGCCGGCGCGTTGGGCCTTCACCGTTGTCCTGTGGCTGACAACCGGCATTCGAGTGCGCCAGTGGGTGGCCGTCCACCGCAAGCATCACGCCCATACCGACACAGTTGACGACCCCCACTCGCCTGCTGTCCACGGGTGGTGGCAGGTGCAGTTACGGAACTATGCGATGTACCGCCGAGCGGCCCGAGACACCACAAACGTTGCGCGTTACGCCCGTGACCTTCCCCCGACCCGCGCCGATCGCATCCTCTTCGACCATGCCCTGCTCGGACTCGGATGCGGTATCGCCATCTTGGTCATGTTGGTCGGCCCGTGGACCGCGGCGGTCGCCGCAGTGGTGCACATCAATTACTACATCGCCGCCTCATCGGCGGTGAATGCGATCGGCCATCACTTCGGCCGTCGCCCATACGCGAACTCAGCCACCAACCTCCAGTGGCTGGCCCTGCTGACGGCTGGCGAAGGGCTGCACAACAACCACCATGCGGCGCCCACATCGGCCAAGCTCGCTCACCGCTGGTACGAGATCGACCTGGGGTGGCTGCTCATCAAACCGATGACCTGGATGCGACTCGCCCGCGTGCGCCTCGACGGCATACGCGTCGCCGCCGACACCTGAGCCCACTCCATCGCACGACCCCCAGCGCACCCAACACCGGACACGACGATGCCCGGGGCGAACCCCGGGCATCGCGTGAGTATCAGTTCAGTCGCGGGCCGGCAGTGGGCACCGCACCATGATCAGGCGGGGGGATACATCCCCATCTGCTGGCCCTTCTCGGTGGCCCAGAAAATCTCGGCAATCTCATCGATGTAGGCAACGAGTTGCTCGCCCACAGCAGGGTCCATCGACTTCTTCGCCTCACCAGCTTGGTGGATGGCCTTCCAGAACAGATCGTGCAGCTGCGGGTACTGCTCGAAATGGGGCGGCGCGAAGAAGTCGGCCCACAGCACCATGAGGTGGTGCTTGGCCTCCTCGGCACGCTGTTCCTTGATGAGGATGCAGCGGTCGCGGAACACCGCATCATCAGAGTCGTGGTACTTCTGTGCGGTCTTGACGACCGACATGGCCTCGATACGAGCCTGAGCGGGGTCGTAGACACCGCAATACAGGTCGCAGTGCGCGTGAACGGGTGTGGCGGATGCGAACAGTCGTCCGATCATCGTGTTCTCCTCGGGTGTGTCGGGGGCAGCGCCGCAGCGCTGTCGTTGTCGTTGGGCACACTACCCTTCCGTCGGTGGCCATGCATCTGCTGCGTCGCCTCCGTCGTGTGTGTGCCCACCTCGCATCGATGGTGTCCAGCGACCGCTTCCCCATCCGACGTTTCATCGTCGTCGAGGACTCGATGCGACCCGGTCTTGAGCCGGGCCAAGGGGTGATCGGTGTCCGCTGGCCGCGGGCACGGCCCCATCAGCGGCGAATCGTCGCGCATCCCGACAACGACATGCTCCTCGTGAAACGTCTTGGCTACCGATGCGACGACGGCCGGTGGTGGGTGACCGCCGACAATCCGCTCGGGCGCGACTCGGCAGACTTCGGGCCGGTTTCCCTGCAGCCCTCGTGGCTGGTCATCATCGCTGTCCCCCGCCGTTGGATGTGACCAAAGCCGTTGCGAGCTGTGCACCGCTACGGTGACGGTGTGCAGATCATCTCCGCCCTCTTCGCCGAGAACATCGACCTTCGCCAGGTTGACGGACCATCGACTCGTATCGATCTCACCGGCATCATGTTCTCGTTCGCCTCGCCTACCCCACCCCCCGTCAGCGTCGAACCGCACCTGATTGCCCTCATCCACTGCCCACCCGACGGTGACGGGTCTGGCGTGTTCGAAGTGACCGTCACCCGCGACCCTGACCCGGCCACGGTCACTAACGCAGAACCCATCGCTCGTAACGTGGCACCGTTCACCGTGGAACCTGGACGCTTCACCTACCGCCTGGTCAGGGCAGAGATCGTCTTCGATGAACCCGGCACCGTGTACGCGCATTGCCGCATTGGGCATGGCGCGGTCACCACCGTTCCGCTCACCCTGCTGGACACGGCCACCTCCTGAGCCGTGTAGCGCACGGGTGCTGATCTCACACAGTCACCACAACTACGCTCGCCCGAGTGAGCAGCGACGCCCCTGACCGACTCGATCCAACTATCGACGAACGCGCGGTGGCCGTCATCCGCGGTATCGCCATGGACGGGCCGGCTGCGGCCAACAGCGGCCACCAGGGCACAGCGATGGCTCTCGCTCCGCTTGGCCACGTGCTGTACAGCCGTGTGATGCGCCACGATCCCAGCGACCCGACATGGCGTGACCGCGACCGTTTCATCCTCTCGGCCGGACACGCCTCGATCCTGCAATACGCCCTGCTACATCTGAACGGCTACGCCGTCAGCGCCGATGACCTGCGTGCCTTTCGCCAATGGGGGTCGGCCACACCTGGCCACCCCGAAGCGGGCCATACACCGGGGGTGGAAGTCACGACTGGACCGCTCGGCCAAGGCATCGCCAACGCGGTCGGCATGGCAATGGCCGAGGCCAACCTCCGGGCGCGCTACGGCTCCGACCTCGTGAACCATCACACTTGGGTCATCGCCGGTGATGGCTGCTTGATGGAGGGCATCAGCCACGAGGCCGCCTCCTTGGCCGGCCACCTTGGCCTCGACCACTTGGTGTGCGTATTCGATGACAACCGCATCACCATCGATGGACCAACGGACCTCACCGTCGGCGATGACGCCGCAGCACGTTTCCGCTCGTATGGATGGCACGTCATCGACGCGGGTGAAATCGGCGAGGACCTCGATGCGCTCGAAGCCGTCCTGAACCAGGCTCGCGCCCACCGCGGCGCGCCCACTCTCGTCGTATTGCGCACCCATATCGGCTTCCCCTCCCCCGACCACACCGACTCCGCAGCTGCCCATGGCTTGGCATTTGGAGCCGAGGACGTCGCCCGCACAAAAGAGGTCCTCGGGCTCGATGGCACACCTTTTGAACTCCCGGCCAACGTCGTCGATGCCACGCGATCGCACGCCATGTCACGCGGCGCTACCGCGCGTGCCCAATGGCAACAGCGTGTCACTTCAGCGGACCGGCCATGGAACGAACTCATCCATCGATCGCCACTCGATGCCGCCACGCTGCCCACGTGGTTCGCGGGCGACAAGGTCGCCACTCGCAAAGCGATTCAGGCATGTATCGATGCCTCCGTCGATGCCCTGCCCGGGCTGCTGATCGGATCTGCTGACCTCACCGGCAACACGGGCACCAAGGCTGCGGCCTTCACCCCGATGACCCGTGATGACCACGCAGGCCGCCAGATTCATTACGGCGTCCGCGAACATGCCATGGGCGCCGCCATGGTCGGCATGGCCCGCCACGGCGATATCTGCGCGGTCGGTGGAACCTTCTTCGTATTTGCCGATTACATGCGCCCCGCCATCCGTCTCGCGGCCCTCTGCTCAGCACCGTGTGTGTTTGTCTTCAGCCACGACTCGGTTGCTGTTGGCGAAGACGGCCCCACCCATCAACCGGTCGAGCATCTCGCCTCGTTGCGCGCCATGCCCGGCCTCGAGGTCATTCGGCCAGCGGACGCGAACGAGACCGCTGCTGCATGGGCGATCGCCGCTCAGAGCACCGGGCCGGTGGCGATGATTCTGAGTCGCCAGGACATCGCTGTTGTGACCGACGGAAGCGCTGTGCACACCGGTGCCGGCATCGTGGTCGATGTTCCCGACCCGGCCGTGATCCTCATCGGCACGGGTGCCGAGGTGTCGGTCTGCGTGGATGCTGCCGCGGCCCTCAACGACAAGGGTGTCGCCACGCGGGTCGTGTCGATGCCCAGCTGGGAACGGTTCAGCAACTGTGATCCTTCCGAACAGGCAGCCATCCTCACCCCGGGCATTCCGACCGTGTCGGTCGAAGCCGGCGTCAGCTTCGGCTGGGAACGCTGGTCCGACCGCCACGTCGGCATCGACCGATTTGGTGCGAGTGCGCCAGGTGGAGAAGTACTCGAACGACTCGGCATCAGCGTGGAGGCCGTTACCACGGCGGTCGAGGATGTTCTGGGGCACGCGTGATGGTCGATCTGCACGCGCTCCATCGCGACGAGGGCCACAGCATTTGGGTGGACGACCTCTCCCGCTCGATGCTAAAGACCGGCCGACTCGATGCCCTCATCGCCGACGGCGTTCGTGGACTGACGTCGAATCCGGCGATCTTTGCCGCGGCTATGGCTGCCGGTGACGAATACGCCGACCAGTTCCGCAGTCTGGTCTCGATCGGGCACAGCGTCGAAGAGGCTTACTGGGACATGGTGATTGATGACATCACCGCAGCGTGCGACCATTTTTCCGCCCTCTACGAGACCTCAGATGCGACCGATGGGTTTGTGTCGGTGGAAGTCGACCCGCGACTCGCCCACGACACCAACGCCACCATCGCTGCAGGCCGGGACCTCGCTGCACGGATCGCTCGACCGAATGTGATGATCAAAGTGCCCGCAACACCGGCGGGACTGGCGGCGATCACCGCACTCATCGGCGACGGGATCAATGTGAATGTGACCTTGATCTTCTCTCTGCAGAGATACGCCGAGGTCATGGAGGCCCATATTGCCGGACTGGAGATGGCCACACGGGCCGGTCATGCCCTGTCCCGCATCGCCGGCGTGGCCAGTTTCTTCATCAGCCGCGTCGACACCGAGGTGGACGCTCGACTCGGTCCGTCTCATCCGCTGCGAGGCACTGCTGCACTCGCCCAAGGGCGACTGGCCTTTGCCGCGTTCACGTCCACCTTCGATGGGCCGCGATGGGAGAGCCTCGCGACCGCAGGGGCACGAGCCCAACGACCGCTGTGGGCATCTACGGGCGCGAAAGACCCCGCGTACTCCGACGTGGTCTACGTCGATGGCCTGATTGGACCGACCAGTGTGAACACTCTGCCTCCTGCCACCCTGGCGGCGTTCACCGACCACGGCACGGCGCGCAGAACCATCGACGCCAATCCCGAGGACACAGCACGCACGTGGTCAGAGCTTGCTGATGCGGGCATCGATATGAGCGAGGTTGCAAACCTTCTTGCCGACCGCGGCGTGAGTGCCTTCGTCGACAGCTTCGACGGCATATTGGCAACGCTGCGCGATGCCGCACCGGGTCCGGATCGCTGAGCTCCTCGCGGCATTCGATGCCGCACAGCCGCTTACTCCTGATCCGCCGCAAGGCCGGACAGGAGAATCGCTGCTTTATCCACGGCGCGACGCGCACGCACCAACACCCGGTCGGCATCAGGTCGCTCTGCGCCGTCGGCGGCAGCCTCACGCAAAATCTCAAACGACAGGTCCTCGATCGCTTCAGCAACAGCTGCGAGTCGCTCCGACAGTTCGGCGGCGGTGGATGCGATCTGTGCCATCAGGCGATCGTAGGCTCGCGTTGTGACAGCGACCGAGCCCCACAACGCCCCCGACACGCCAACCACGACCATCGATGCCGAGTACGCACGGCTCCGATCAGCCGCCGACAACGGTGCGATGCACGGCCATGACGACCGTCGCCGAGCACTGAGAGCCCTCCGCGACATGCTTGTCACCAGCACCAGCGATGCCGAGACTGCTCTTGCCGCAGATCTCGGGAAGTCGGCCATCGAGAGTTGGATGACCGAGATCGGATTCACCATCGGTCAGATCGACCATGCGTTGGACCACCTCGATCACTGGGCGCGACCGCGTCGGGTGCGCCTTCAGATGACCCTGCGGCCGGGATCGGCCCGCATCGTGCCAACCCCACTCGGTCTGGTCGGCATCATCGCGCCCTGGAATTACCCGCTGCAGTTGACCCTTGCCCCACTCGTCGCTGCGATCACAGCCGGCAATACCGCCATGGTGAAACCGTCGGAACTGGCGCCGGCGACATCGGCTTTTCTGGCCGATCGTCTCCCCGCGGTGGTCGGTGACCATGTTGGGGTTGTGACCGGCGGTGTCGAGCCGACGAGCGCGATGCTCGAACACCGCTTCGACCACATGTTCTACACCGGTGGGGCCCGGGTCGCCCGAGTCGTTGCTACGGCAGCCGCCCGACACCTCACCCCCACCACCTTGGAACTGGGTGGGAAGTCCCCGGCGATCGTCACTGAGTCGGCCGACCTGCGCATCGCAGCACGTCGGATCGCCTGGGGGCGGTTCGTCAACGCTGGCCAGACCTGTGTGGCTCCCGACTACGTGCTCGTTCCTCGGCACCTTCGCGACGGCCTCGTGCAGCACCTTGTCGATGCTGTTGGCGACCTCTATGGCCCCGACCCGTCAGCCTCAGAGGACTACGGCAAGATCATCAACACCCACCATCTCTCACGCCTCGTCGGCTATCTCTCTGAAGATGGCGCTGGGCAGATCGTCATCGGTGGCAGCGCCGACCCCGACCGGTGCCATCTCGACCCGACCGTCGTGATCGACCCGGACCCATCGTGCGCATTGATGACCGACGAGATCTTCGGTCCCGTCCTGCCCGTGGTGACCTACGACGACCTCGATGACGCCATCGCCCAGATTCGGTCGCGCCCGCATCCATTGGCGCTGTACCTGTTCAGCACCAATGACGACCAGATCGCGCAGGTGACGGCGCGCACCACGTCGGGCGGCATGCTGGTGAACCACACCCTGTTGCATCTCGCAGCCGAAGATCTACCATTTGGTGGGGTTGGCGAGAGTGGGATGGGCGCGTATCACGGCCAAGTTGGTTTCGACACCTTCAGCCATCTGCGATCGGTCATGCGACGCCCGATGCGCCCCGACCCCTCGCTGATGTATCCCCCCTATGGGCCTCTTGCGCGACGCCTGTTGCGCCGTTTGTTCTGACGACGCCGAACTATCCGCGGCGTGTCAGCGCGCGGTCCACGGACCCGACGACTCGTCGATCCAACTGAGATAGCGGTGACGGGCTTCGTTCACCGCATCAGTATTCGATGCCGCTGCTCGAACAGCCAACACGGTGGCGGCCACGTCGCGAAGTTCAGCAACGGCCAGAGTAAAACGATCCGCTGAGAGATTCATCCCGTAGCCGCTGGCGTACTGGCCGTACACCGATGACGGCACGCCCCACCGGCGTGTCTGGGCCAGCATCGGCCCGTGATCCCAGCCTCGCGGGGCCATGGCCAACAGATCCCAATCGATCAGGACAGGGCCTCGGGGCCCCATCAACACATTTGCTGGTTGGAGGTCGCCGTGGCAGATCACCGCGTCGTGGTCGACCTCGTCACGCCACCACCGGTGCCCATCGACCACTAGGCCCAATTTGGCGCGTACGCGCTCATCGACATCGTTGGCGATGCCGAGACACGCCGTATCGATCTCGCCAACGAGTCGCTCCAACTCCCACCACGGCAGGCGGCGGGGATCCGCTACCGGCCATCCATCTGGAAGCCCATCCATACCGACACGATCGTGAAGTCGCGCAACAATGCGTCCGGTCTGCACCCAGTCCACCTCAGCGCGCGCGGCGACATACGCCATGGCCGTGACCCGACGGCCATCTGGAGCATCAAGTTCGTCAATGATCTCCGCAATGGGAATACCTGCATCGCGCAGCACGTCACCTAGTTCTCGCGTCGCCGGGGCTCCCGGTACCGGTCGCCCAACCCTGAGCACCACATCACCGCAGCGATAGACGGCATTCATGCTCATCCGCACCAGAGCCGGTGCGGGCAATGACCACTGTGTTGCGACATCGACGACCCAATCTTCGACAGATTCTCGATCACCGAAGGGCGCGCCGATATACGGCACCCCGACCACGGCGCCCGATGCTGGCTCACGCATGTTCGCCGACCGCCGCGGGGCCGTCAGGCGTCGCGCGATGCACGGTCGCGTAGGACGACAACTCGCGACGACTCCACGGGTTGGCCATCGACGAGAACCTGATCGCCCGGCGCGATGCGATCACTCAGCGACTCGGCACGACCATCGATTCGCGCGCTCAATGCCGCTTCGGTATTCGCCTTGGCAGCGCGCCCCTCCGCAACTGCTGAGCGCACACCATCGACACGTCGCCGCACTCCATCAGCCGCCGCGCGGCCCACGTTGGCGGGAGCCAGCCGACGAGCGGTCCGGCGCAGTCGGCGCCCGGTGTTACGCATGATCGCCGCACCGGTTGCTGCACCGGTGACAAACCACAGAACTCGCCGCATCATCGCCGCCCATCCTCAGTACCGGTGCGCACGATTTCAACTCGATCAGCCCCGCGCAATCTGCTCACCGTTCGACGCACACCGGTGACGGTGCCCACGGCTTTGATCACCGGGGTGGCAAATACCCGGCGGGCCGCGCGACCCGAGGTCTCCACAGCGTCGGAAATCGCCTCTGCCGAACCCAGCACTCGGTCGAAGCGCTCGAGATCGCGGCGGGCATCGGCAACTGCACCGCTCGCTTCATGCGTGCTGCGACGCAATTCGTCGATCAGCGGCAGGATCTGTGATCTCATCTCGCCGACTTCTCCGCGCAACTGACGCAGTGCATCACCGACGCGCATCAGCGCCACCGCGAGTGCTGCAAATCCGAACGCGCACAGCACCACCGCTGCAACGAGGATCACATCACCGGTCGTCATTGCCTGCCTCTCTCTTCACCCGTGCCGCGAGGTGCGGCTCGTCGCCGATCGTACCTGGGGCATACCACCGGCGCTGCCCGAGAGCGGCGGGCAGATACTCCTGGTCCAACCAACCATCATGATCATGCGGTGATTGATACGTCGTCCCGTGTCCAAGCTGGGCAGCACCGCTGTAGTGCGCATCGCGCAGATGCGCCGGCACCTCACCCACGGTCCCCGCGCGAATATCGTCGCGCGCCGACCAGATCGCTCGCGACACCGACGGGCTCTTGGGGGCTGTGGCCACATGCACCGCCGCCTGCGCAAGATTCAACTGTGCCTCGGGAAGCCCGACAAGTTCGAGAGCCTGTGCAGCAGCGACGGCCACCTGCAACGCCGTCGGGTCAGCCATCCCAACGTCTTCGCTGGCAGCGATCACGATGCGCCGGGCGATGAAGCGGGGGTCCTCGCCGGCCTCGAGCATGCGCGCCAACCAGTAGATGGCCGCGTTCGCATCCGAACCGCGCATCGACTTGATGAACGCCGAAATCACGTCGTAATGGTCGTCTCTGCCATACCGCAAGGCACTGGTACCGAGCGCAGCTTCCACATGTTCGATTGCCACCGGCGTGTCACCGGCAAGGGCAACCGCCACCTCCAGAGCGGTCAGGACCTGACGGCCATCACCACCGGCACGCTCAATGAGGAGATCCAGCGCATCGTCGTGCGCAGTTGCACCCTCCGCGGCGAGACCCCGTTGCAGGAGTTCGCGGATGGCCGATGGATCAAGCGGCTCCAATCGAAACAGGGTCGAACGGCTGCGCAGCGGAGCGTTCACCTCGAAGAACGGGTTCTCCGTCGTCGCCCCGATCAACACGATGGTGCCATCTTCCACCGCGGGCAACAGCGCATCTTGTTGGGACCGGGAGAAGCGATGAATCTCGTCCAGGAACAAGATCGTGCCCCGACCATGCTCGCCGAGACGGGAACGTGCGGCGCCGATCACACGGCGCACATCAGCGACTCCCGCGGTAACAGCACTGAGTTGCTCGAATGCCGATGACGTGGTTCCAGCAATGGCGAGCGCCAGAGTTGTCTTCCCCGTGCCCGGAGGACCCCACAATATGACCGAGGTCAAGCGGTCCGTTTCGACAAGGCGTCGGAGCGGTCGACCCGGTCCAACGAGATGCGCTTGACCAACAACATCGTCAATTGTCGACGGACGGCATCTTGCCGCGAGCGGTGAACGTCCACGGAGTCGCTGGGCCGCTGCATCAGAAAAGAGGTCATCGGCCACGGAGCACCTCGTCATAGGACCGCCGCCGGAACTCCACCACGCCGTCCACGAGTTCGTCGACCGTCATCCACTTCCACGACGAGAACTCAACACCATCGCAGACCGGGTGCACGTCATCTCTGAGAACGTGGAAACCAAACCAGCGGTGAGCTTGGCCCCACACCTCGCCGCGCCGATAGTCCTCAGGCAGTTCATATACCGTCCAATCACCGAGCGGGCCGTCGAGGGCCACCTCGCCGGGCCCGAGTCCGGTTTCCTCGGCAAGTTCTCGCCAGGCAGCCTGCTCTGGTGTTTCGCCGCTATCGATACCTCCCTGGGGAAGCTGCCAAGCCCCAGGCGCATCACAGCGTTCGAACGCCATCAAACAACCAGCGCTGTCGCGCACGGCAATGACGACGCCAGCGCGGAATCGAGGGCCTCCCACAATGCCGACCCTAGTGCTGGATCTGACCAGCGATCACCGCCGACGGCCCCGACCGAGGGTGCGCAGTCGGTCGGCAACGTCGGCAAAGGCTGGGTCACCCGCAGCGACGGCCTCGAACCACTTAATAGCGCCGCTGCGATCACCCGCCCGGTCGTGAAGATCGGCCAACACATACCACTGACGCAGATGATGATCTCGAACCCGCGTTGGGCGACGCGCAGCGGGTGCCATGACCGCCACGGCGCCCTTCAGGTCACCGGCATCGGCGAGAGTGCTCGCTGCCACGATCCGACCTTCGGCCATGATGTCGTGCGGTGGCGACGCCGCTTTCAACTCGTTCCAGAGTTCGGCCACCTCGCCCCGACGACCCATTGCCCGCAGGCAGTCCATCAGCACCGGCCACAACGTGACATCGCCAGACAGTGACCTCGCGCGGTCGAGTGACGCCGCAGCAGGCCGCCAGTTGCCCATCCGGTAATTGGCCAGACCGATCAGTTCGTGCACCGCAGCAACATCGCTCAGCTCTTTCACAATGGAGTTACCGATACGCCGGGCGTCGCCGAAGCGCTCCCGCTCGAGCGCACCGAACCCGTCGATGAGACGTTCACGCATCCGCGTTGCGCGGGCAGACGACGATGTGGTCTCCGCGATTCTCGCCGCCGTGGCCGGATCGAGTTCACCACGGTCGGCAATGGTGCGTGACCGGCGCACAGCATCGGAGGCTGCAGACCGCAGGGCATCGTCTGCATCCGCGCTATCGACCGCCTCATCGTGCCGCCCGACCTCGTCGATCGGGCCAAGGTCCTCCCAGCGCTCCTGCTCGGGGGGCCCGGACTCATTTTGTGGTTTGCGCACCCCGCCGCCGCGTGCACGCACTTCTGCCGCGCGCCGCTCGGCTGCCGTGCGCGGTTCCGGGCGCGGTGCCCGCGCTCCATCGCGACGGTCGCCACCACGCGCCCCCGCATCACGACCGCGACCTGCGCCACGATCACCACCACGGGCATCGCGCGAAGATCGCCCGGGGCCGCTGCGCCCGCCGCCTGTCGGGCGTCCTCCACGACCGGCACCGCCACTACGCGCACCACCGCTGCGCGCGTCGCTCGGTGCCGCACCATCGGGACGTCGTGACCCGTCGGAACGTCGTGACCCATCGGTGCGTCGTGACCCATCGGTGCGTCCTGGTCCCGACGCGGATCGGGACCCGCCACGTGTTCCACTCCCGGGACGACCGCCGCCATGGCCTGCGCCCGAGGGGCGCCCACGACCATCTACGCGTCCGTCACCACGCATCGCCGGGCCACTGTTGCGACGGGCGCCATCGCGACGATCACCGGAACGACCCCCATCCTCGCGGCCGTCGGCGCCTGAGCGCCGAGGCCCACCCGGACCGCCTTCGTCGCGACCACCCGCGTCACGTCCGCCAGCATCACGTCCATTCGGGCGACGGGTGTCACCACCGGTACCTGTCCGACGCGGACCTCGTGCTCCCCGATCACCGCGAGGGTCATCGCTGCCTGGCCGACGACCAGCCGACGCCCGGCCGCCAGGGCCACCACGTCCAGCCGACGTACCACGGCTCGGTGCGCCATCGCCGCGCGGGCCTCGAGAACCACCACCGCTCCCGCGGGCGCCACCTGGACGCCGATCGCCTCCACGGCCATCAACGGACCGGCGTTCATTCGCGCGACGATTGTCGCCACCGCGACGGGGACCCTGCTCAGCAGACATTTATCCGAGCCTAGGGCCTGAGGCGCTCGCACCAACCGTGGACGAAAAACGACGAAAGGGCGTCGGGTACAACCCGACGCCCTTTCGAGCGATGAAATCCGGCGGCGTCCTACTCTCCCAGGGGATCTCTCCCCAAGTACCATCGGCGCTGACAGGCTTAACTTCCGTGTTCGGGATGGGAACGGGTGTGACCCTGTCGCCATGGCCACCGGAAACTTGTTGTCAAT
>Ga0208547_1000792_pt1 | contig 17875 bp, 20 predicted proteins | sample DEB08_DNA_5_FD_185501 | JGI IMG/M metagenome (GOLD analysis project Ga0208547, IMG submission 185501) | Aqueous microbial communities from the Delaware River and Bay under freshwater to marine salinity gradient to study organic matter... | ecosystem: Environmental > Aquatic > Marine > Coastal ...
TTCGACGACGGATCGACGAACCTCGCCAAACTTCGATGCCGAATTTCGCTTCGAAGTTGACGCTATGTCGATTGAATGCTGGCTCACGAGGCCCCCTTTTGAACGTGGTCGAGTGATGTGGATCACACGATGCTCGAAGGCGTCTTGACAATCGATAGGTCGATCGACCCAGATGATGGCCACGACAATTCCGCCTTCGGTAAGGACCAGATGTGGCGTTCCCCGCCCACTTCGGGCGCCCGCACTCGTGCAAATCTCCCAACAAAAATGGCCAAAATCGCGCACTCTGTTGCGTTAACCACCACTGGGGGTTATCTGCGCAACAGGGTGGGCGGATTCGTGAAGTCTGTAGATTTGGTCAAGTGGGTCTTGACGAAACACTCGACGAATCAGCCGTGAACGGCGCAAACGGAGCCTCTGCAGCACCCTCCACTCCGGCCGTTCTCCCGCAGTCGAACGACCCTTGTTGGTGCGGATCAGGTCGCAAGTACAAGCGCTGCCACAAGGGTTTGGAAGGACGAGTGATTCCCGGAATCGTCTCGCCCATGCGACCCGTTCCCGCACACATTGCCCGTCCGCCCTATGCCGACACCGGCAAGGTTCCTCGCTGGAACGAATCTCGTGTGAAGTCGCCTGAAATCATCGAGCGCATGCGTGTGGCGTGTGCTCTCGCCGCCGACATCTTGCGTCAGGCCGGCGAGTTCGTGAAGCCCGGTATCACCACGAACGACATCGATGTTCTGGTGCACGATCTCACCATCGAAGCCGGTGCCTACCCGAGTCCGCTCAACTACCACGGATATCCGAAGAGTGTGTGCACCTCGGTCAACGAAGTCATCTGCCATGGCATCCCCGATTCCACCGTTTTACGCAATGGCGACATCATCAACCTCGATGTCACCTGTTTCCTCGATGGAGTGCATGGTGACACCAACGCCACGTTCTTCGTAGGTGATGTCGACGACACCAATCGCAAACTCGTCCGCGTGACCGAGGAGTGCATGTGGAAAGGCATTGGGGCCGTCAAGCCCGATCGCCCTCTCTCCGACATCGGCCGAGCCATCGAGGATCACGCCCACAAGCACAAGTACGGCGTGGTGCGATCCTTCATTGGCCATGGCATCGGCGAGCAGTTCCACACCGACATCCAGGTGCTCCACTACTACGACGCTCGCAACAACATGATCATGAAGCCAGGCATGGTGTTCACGATCGAGCCGATGATCACGCTCGGCACCTGGCAGCACAAGATGTGGGACGACGACTGGACGGCCGTGACGGCCGACGGCAAGCGAACAGCCCAGTTCGAGCACACCGTTCTCGTCACCGACGACGGTGTCGACGTGCTCACGGCCGGCGATCGAGCCGTGTCCCCCCGGGCCCCCACCTCCTGACCAGGTCGTCGGAAGGCACTTTCGTCCCGTAGCGTCGGATCTGTGCCGGAGCGCTACCTGACCTTCGACCGGGAGCTCTGGGCGTCCCTTCGTGCAGCCACACCGATGACTCTGCGCGAAGACGACCTCGCCGGACTGCGCGGTATCAACGAGCGCATCGATCTCGACGAGGTCACGGCGGTGTATTTGCCACTCACCCGACTGCTCAACCTCTACGTCTCGGCCACACAGAACTTGCACAAAGTCACCGCCACCTTCCTCGGGAAATTGGCCCCCAAGGTGCCTTATGTAATTGGTGTGGCCGGATCGGTAGCCGTCGGGAAGAGCACCTTCGCCCGAATTCTGCAGGCTCTCCTGTCGCGTTGGCCTGATCATCCCAAGGTCGACCTCATCACCACCGATGGGTTCTTGCACCCCAATCGAGTGCTCGAAGAACGCGGCATCATGAACCGCAAGGGATTTCCCGAGAGTTACGACACTCGTGCGCTCCTTGCCTTCTTGCGCGAGTTGAAGAGCGGCCGAGCTGAGGTGTCGGCTCCGGTCTACAGCCATGTGGTGTACGACATCGTCGACGGCGAGAAGGCCACGGTGTGCCAACCAGACATCTTGATTCTCGAGGGGCTCAACGTCTTACAGGTCGGCGCTCCCGGAACCGAAAGCACTGAATTCGTGAGCGACTACTTCGACTTTTCCATCTACATCGATGCCGAGGAGTCAGACATCGAATCGTGGTACGTCGACCGATTCTTGTCGCTCCGCGAGTCGATCTTCCAGGATCCGGACAGCTTTTTCCAGCACTATGCCCACCTGTCACACGACGAAGCCGTCGCCACAGCCCGTTTCATCTGGAAAGAGATCAACGGTCTCAACCTCCGAGAGAACATCGAACCCACTCGCGATCGCGCCTCACTCATCTTGCATAAGGACTCCGATCATCGGGTGGACGACGTTCGACTCCTGAAGCTGTGAGCACTCCGCCCCACTGTCACACCCGTCTGACAAACTGACCAGGTGGCCAGCAAGAAAAAGCGCGCAAAACGTCGATCCAAGTCGTCGTCCAAATTGCCGTTCGTCCTGCTCGTGGCCGTGATGGGTGGTGTCGGTGCCCTCCTCGTGGTCTCGGCCCAGAACTCGATCACGGGCGAGTCGCCCTCTGGCTCCCCAACGGCCACCTCCCCAGCCGAATCTCCTTCCGTCTCCGACTCCACCGCTCCTAACGGCGACTCCACAACGCCGACCGTCACCATCGGTTCGGTCGCCCCTCCTGTTTCCATCACCACCGACGACGATCACGACGACGATGGTCATAACGACGCCGTCTTCGTCCTCGACGACTACACACCGGCCGAAACTCCCGAACCACCGTCGTCACCACGCACGATTCCCAGTAACTCGATCGTCAACGGACGAGTGACCGGCGCACTGTCAGACGGCTTCTACCTCGGTTACCTCGACGGTGTCGCCCCGTCCTCGGCCCTTCTCGTCCGCTTCGACTCGTCCGATGGTCCGCTCTACACGGCTCCGGTCGACGACTTGCTCTTCGTTTCACTCCGCGTCGACGCCCGAGACCCGAACCATCCCGGAAGTGCCGTGGTGGGTGCCGACACCCTCCTTCGCCTGGTCGAACAAGGTCGAAACGCCTACTCGATCCCCGAGTCCGACGACTTCGTGATCGTCGACGGCACCTATCTCTTCACGATCGCCGATGGGCAACTGGTCGGAATCGAAGGACTCGCATGATCACAACCATCAAGTCTCGGAGCGTTGACCTCACATGAACACCGTCCTACTCGTCGTGGTGATCGTGCTGCTCGCCGCAGCCGTCGCCCTCCAACTCCGCACCAAACAACATCCCGTGGTCGAGCAGCCCGTCACACCAGCCGTCGACCCTGCGTTGCTCCAGGCTCAGTTGTCACAATCGGTGTCCACCGCTCTCGCTGACGCCCTCGAACGCCTCAACGACGAAGCCCGAAAGACCCGAGACGAAACGGTCCAACTCGTCACGAAAGCCGGGGTCGAACAAATCGGCGCCAAAGGGGAGATGATCAACCAAAGCCTGACGAACGTTGCCGACCAGGTGGCGAAGAAGATGTCCGAAATCGATCAAGCGCTCACGTCACTCCGCGAGAGCACCTCCAAGCAGTACGGAACAGTCGAACAAGCAGTGGCCGCTCTCACCCGGCGCACCGACAAGCTGAACGACGTCCTGTCCAGTTCGCAGGCCCGAGGTCAATGGGGTGAACGACTCGCCGAAGACATGTTGCGGGCGGCCGGCTTCGTGGAAGGAGTCAACTACTCCAAGCAGGCCACCATCGACGGCGGCGGCCGCCCCGACTACCGCTTCGACATACCTCCCGACCGCGTCCTGTTCATGGACGTGAAGTTCCCCCTCGACAAGTACGCCGAGTACGTCGCGGCGGATACTGATCAACACAAGGCAGTCACCAAAGAAGCTTTCATTCGTGCCGTCAAAGACCGGGTCATCGAGCTCGCCAAGCGCGACTACGTCGACAAGGCTTCCGACAACACGGTCGACTACGTCCTCATGTTCATTCCGAACGAAAGCATCAGCGGATTCGTGCACGAAGCCGATCCGAAGATCCTCGACTTCGCTCTCGAACGCAAGGTCGTTCTGTGTTCACCGCTCAATCTCTACGCATTTCTCGCCGTCATTCGTCAGGCCACCGACGCCTTCCACACCGAGAAGACCGCCGCCGAGATCATGCAGATTGTCAATCGGTTCCAAAAGCAGTGGGACGACTACCTGAAGGCCGTCGACAAGGTGGAAAAGTCCTTCCATTCCCTCGAGTCCGACCTTGCGTCGATCAACACCGGCGGAACTCGTTTCCGCATGTTGAGCGCTCAGGTGAAAAAGATCGAGAAACTTCGCCAGAAACAAGGGATCCCCGAGCTCCCTGCGGCTCTCGACGACGATGTCGTCGACGCCGAAGAAATCGACGACTGATTCACTCGTCGCGAATGTGGCCGCGCTGACGAGCCTCGTCGATGATCGACTGGGTGTGAGTCCACAAAGCCTGCGATCCATCACCGATCGGTGACAACCGCTTCACAGCCTGAGGCAAAGTCACGCCGTGTTCTTTCCAGGTGGACGCCTCACCAGCCACGTGATTCAGCACGGCTGGCTGCATCCGATCGACAGCATTGGCAAACCGGCTCTCGGGCGTCTCCATGGCCTCGTACTCTTCCCACAATCGCCACAAGTAGTCGGCCTGATCGGGTGGAAGAAGACCGAACAGCCGTTCAGCCGCACGACGCTCCCGCTCTTCTTTGTCACCATTGGCCGTCACGTCGTAGGCAAAGGTGTCACCGGCATCGATCTCGACGATGTCGTGAATCAAGCACAGAGCGAGTACGTGGAAAAGATCGACGTCCTCGTTGCTGTGCTCGGCGAGAACGAGGGCGTACATCGCCAAGTGCCACGAATGCTCGGCGGTGTTCTCTCGCCGACCGGCTGCGATTCGGGTCTGGCGTTCGATGTCCTTCAGGCGGTCGATCTCGACCAGAAAGTCGAGTTGGCGACGAAGACGATCGGCGGACATGAGCGATTCAACCCGAGATGAGCGAGGCCAGCGACCACACCGCTGCCACCAATCCGACGACGGCCATCACCACACTGCGCATCACGGGAGCGCGTGCCAAATCTCCTTCTTTGGCTGCCGGCGGCGGTTTCACCACCGCTAGGGCATTGCCCACGAAGAGCGCTCCGCCCAGGGCCAACACCAGCCAGGCGAGCAGATCTTCACCGAGGAACATGCCACCATTCTGCCAGCCGACCACTGGTCGGTCCCTTTCGGCGTCGCCAGTGGTCCATCGAAGCGGTAAGACTGATCACATGGGTTTCCACCACGTCGCCATCGCCATCCACGACACGGCCGCCAACTACGACTTCTACACCCGAGTCATGGGTTTCGAACTCGTCAAGGTCGTGACCGCTCCCACCCCCGAAGGCGGCTGGAGCAAGCACTTCTTCTACTCCACCGGCACCTCACCGTCGGGAGAGCAAGGAATGATCGCCTTCTGGGAAATCCACGACGACTCGATCGGCACCGAGTTCGGCACCAACCTCAACAAGAGCGCCGGTCTGCCGTGGTGGGCCAACCATCTCGCCTTCGACGCACCCACTGCTGACGACCTCGAACGACATCGCGAACGCTGGCGCGACTGCGGCCACACCGTTCTCGAAGTCGATCACGAGTTCTGCCGTTCGATCTACATCCGCGATCCAGAAGGAAACACCGTCGAGTTCTGCCACACGGTTCGCGACTTCACCGACGAGGAGAAGACGCACGCCATGGAGCTACTCATGAATCCGCAACCTGAGATGGAAAAGGCGTTCGGCGCCAAGATCTGGCAGCCCGAGGGCGAACCAGTTCTGCTCCCGTCGAGCTGACGTCGGCCTACTCCGGATCACCCGGCTCATCGGGCCGACTGGTGATACCCCGCGCCGCACTGCGGAACAGGGTGAACTCGCCCTGGAACACCAACTTGAGGTTGGCAAGTTCACCAGCTCGGTGTTTGGCCACGATGAGATCGGCCATGCCGCGTAGCGACGGGTCCATCGAGTCCTGTTTGTACACCTCTTCACGGTGGATGAACATGACGACGTCGGCGTCCTGCTCGAGGGAGCCCGATTCACGAAGGTCGGCGAGCTGTGGCTTCTTGTCGGACCGCTCCTCGAGTCGGCGGCTCAACTGGCTGAGCGCCAGGATCGGTACGTTCAGTTCACGGGCCAGAACTTTGAGGTTTCGGCTGATCTCACTCACTTCGAGCTGCCGGTTCTCGGCACGAGTGTTGCCGCCCATGAGCTGCAGATAGTCGATGACGATGAGACCAAGGTTGTCGAAGCGAGCTTTCAGTCGACGGGCCTTCGCTCTGATCTCCATCACCGTCACGGCCGGGTTGTCGTCGAGGAACAACGGAACTTCCAACCGACCGACAGCGTTGTTGACGTCGCTCCATTCGTTACCGGTGAGATTGCCGGTCCGTAATTTCTTGGTGTCGACGCGGGCCTCTGACGACAGGATTCTCTGCGCCATTTCGCTGTGGCTCATTTCGAGAGAGAACACGAGCACGGGCTGACGCGTGTTCTTGGCCACGTGCGTGGCGATGTTGAGCGCGAACGCCGACTTTCCCATGGACGGGCGGGCACCCACGATCACCAAGGACGCGGGCTGCAACCCGAGCAGCACGTTGTCGAGGTCGACGAAGCCGGTCGCCACACCGGTGACGCCCACCTTCTCGGTGTAGCGACGTTCGAGTTCGTCGGTGGTGAGGCGCAGCACGTCGCGAATTTCGGCCACCGAATCGACTACTCGATCGTCAGCCACTTCGAACACCTTGCTCTCGGCCGTGTCGAGGGCCTTGGCCACGTCGTCGGGTTCGGAGTAGGCGATCTCGGCGATCTCGCTCGCTACTCCGATCAGTCGACGCAAGGCCGCCGTGTCGTTCACGATCTTGGCGTAGCGGTGAACGTTGCCGATCACTGGTGTGGTGTTCTGCAGTCGCAGCAAGAAATCCATACCACCGATGTCGTCGAGGAGACCGGCCTTACGCAGTTCGTCGGCCACGGTCACGGCGTCGACGGGTTGACCGCCGGCCAGCAACGCGCGAATGGCATCGAACACATGCTGATGTGCCGCCCGATAAAAGACATCGGGTTGCATGCCGAGCTCACTGATCGTGTTGACGGCATCGCGCGACAACAGCAACGCGCCAAGCAATGACTCTTCGGCGCTCAGATTGTGCGGTGGCACGCGATCTGACGCCATCGGGCGTGATCCGTTGCCGCGGGCCGTCCGCCCTGACGAGGAGAAGGTGTCAGTCATCGACTCCACCTTCCCCGATCAGGCCTGTTGATCGCTAGTGGTACATCCCTGTGAGGATCCTGTGGACAACGTCCGGGATCCTGTGGACGAACCCCACACGGGGTCACTGAGCAACGACGTTGATCGTGAACGAGAACTCGACGTCGGGGTGCGGGTGCGCGCCCACCGAGTACTCGCCCACGGTCTTGATGTGGTCGGGCACCGAGATCTTCTTGCGATCGAGTTCGACGCCGGCTTGAGCCGAGACAGCTGCAGCCACGTCGGCAGCGTGAATCGAGCCGTACAGACGGCCCTCCGGACCGGCCTTGGCCACCACCTCGATGGTCTTGCTCACCAACACGGTGGCTACGGTCTGGGCCGACTCGCGGTCGGCGGCGTCACGCAGGTCGCGACGACGACGCATGGCGGCGGCCTGGCTCAGCGCTCCGTCGGAGGCCTTGATGGCCATTCCGCGCGGGAGCAAAAAGTTACGTCCGTGGCCCTCGGCAACCTCGACGATGTCGCCGCGCTTACCAAGACCCGAGATGTCGGAACGAAGAATCACCTTCATGATCAGGCCTCACCTTCTGCATCGGCACCGGTCTCGACGGCTTCGGTCTCGACCTGGTCGGTCATCTCGACCTCGGTCACCTGATCGTTGACCTGCTCGACGGCCTCAGGGGCCGGCCCGCGACGCGGACCACGTCCCGCCGACGCCACCCGCTTGGTGTACGGCAACAGCGCCATCTCACGGGCGTTTTTGATGGCCGTGGCCAGTTCTCGCTGCTGCTGAACCGTGTTGCCATTGAGCTTTTGGCCGCGGATCTTGGAGCGGTCGGACATGAAACGCTGAAGCAGGTTCACGTCTTTGTAGTCGACGTACTGGATTTTCTCGGCCGACAAGATGTTGGCCTTCTTCTTGATCTTGCGTCCGGCGTCCTTGGGAGCGCCACGACGAGGGGCTTTTTTACTGTTGCTCATGAGGGAAGTGTCCTTGTGCTGTGAGGGAGATTGTGACGATCAGAAGGGTTCTTCATCGGGGTAGGAATCGGCAGCCGGGGCCGGACTGGACGAGCGGCCACCGCCGCTGTATCCGCCGCCGCCGTCACCGCGACCGGGTGTGCGCTCGACCGAGGCAGTCGCCCACCGCAAAGACGGGCCGATTTCGTCGGCCACGATGTCGACAGCGGTGCGCTTGCCGCCATCGCGAGCTTCGTACTCACGAACGTCGAGCCGGCCGGTGACGAGCACGCGGCTGCCCTTCGTGAGAGAAGCGGCGATGTTCTCAGCGAGTTGATCCCACGCGACCACGTTCATGTACGAGGTCTGCTCCTGCCATTCGCCATTCACCTGATAGCGGCGATTGACGGCAAGACCGAGAGTGACGGTGGGCTTCCCTGATTGGGTGAAGCGAAGTTCGGGGTCGCGGGTGAGGTTCCCGACGACGGTGATGGAATTGGATGCCATGGTGTCCTCCTAGCGGTGTGACGGTGACCGACCGCGCTCAGGCCGCAGTCAGGCCTCGCCGAGCCGCTTCGGCATCGGGGAGACGCAACAACTTGTGGCGCAGGATGTCGTCGGAGATCCGCAGCGAACGCTCGAACTCATCGAGTGCACCTGCGGGAGCGACGAGGTTGAACACGGCGTAGTAGCCGTCTTCCTTCTTGTTGATCGGGTAGGCCAAACGGCGCTTGCCCCACCAATCGGGCTTCCCGTGCACTTCGCCACCGGCCGCCTTGACGGACTTGGTGACATCGGCTGCCCATCGCTGGGCCACGGCATCGTCGACGGTTCCGTCGATGATGATCATCAATTCGTAGGCACGCATGATCTGCGTGAACCTCCCTTCGGTCGCGAACCGGGGTTCCGGCTCGGGGCCCCTTGCGGAGCAGGGTCTATATGGACTCGGGAAGTGTACCGGCGCCCGTGGTCGACCCGACCGGGAGTGTGGGACGACGAGCGAGGCAACGGCACCACATGATCATGACCAAGGGGTGTGGCAGGGGGTCGGTGGCCGACCGACTCGACTGCACCTATCGGAGCAGGTCAGACGGGTCGAGTCAGCCGCACGATGGAGGCGGTGATCAGGCCGACACCGGCCGACACGGCCCCGCGTTCGGTGGAGAACTGCCCACCTCGGCGCAACAAACCGGTGACTGCCTGTTCACGCTCTCCCTGCACAACGAGTGCAGGCCCGCCCATGTCACCGAGACCCCACCACAGGGCAATCACGCCCAGGAGGATGGCGGCCACACAAAACGGAACGGCCAGAGTCTCCTGCGGCATTCGCGACGAGAGCAGCAACGAGAACACGGCACTCAGAAGAAGGAAGACTCCCACCGATCCGAGCGCCACCAGAACGTGCCGAATCACACCCGAGAACCCGATGTTGGCTTCGTTACCGCAGTCGACGATCGGTCGCATCGGAGTGGACGGGTCGTCGGGAGAGAACACTTGGAGGAGTTGGCACTCCTTACCGTCGGCCACCGGCACACCGTCGACGAATTGCACAGCGAACGAATCGGTGAAGGCGCCGATGAGGAGCAAGCCGATCGCCGCCACCAACACCATCACGATGCCGGTGAGTGCATCACGTTGTAGGCGGCGACTGGCGTCGTACGGCAGCCAGCGATTGTTTCGAGACGAACGAGACGACAAGCCGAGTCGGCTCATTCCCGACGAACCGGTGAGATCACGTTTGTTCACTGTCGATCAACCCACCTGTCGACGTCCGCGTTGGCCACCGATGGGAAGAGCTCGCACGAGGTAGTGCCAGCGGCACGAGCAGCACGCTTCGACCACATAGGCCGTGTATTCCTCGGCGCGTCGGTGAAAGGCCGCCAATTCATCGTTGTCGGCCGCCAAGCGACCGTGGGCCGGCAAGCGCGGTCCGAACACGTAGGTGACCAGCACCAGGTTGTCTTCTTCGCAGATGGGACAGATCGCCTCGGTTCTCTTTCCCACCGACCGGGCCGCCCTCATCAGTTCGGGGTGAGCGTCGCACACCTCTTCGCGCCCGAGACGTCCGCGCTGAACCTCGTTGATCGTCGCTCGACGAGCCATCCGATGATCGACGAGCCCGCCACGAAACGTGGACATCCCCCGGAACGAACTCGCACCGAACGACTCGCGCATCGAAGGCAGGTTAGCCCTGTGCGACACCCGCCTGGCGCGCCACCCACCAGTCGTTCAGACGGCGGCGGATCTCGTCGTCGCCCACCAATCCTTCGTCGAGTCTGATCTCGAGCAGGAAGGCCAAGGCCTCGCCCACATCTCGCGACGGACCGATACCCAATTGAGTCATCACCTGGCCACCGTCGAGCTCGGGGCGAATCGCCTTCAATTCCTCCTGGGCCGCCAAAGCGTCGATGCGCTCTTCGAGTTCGTCCATCCGCCGCGACAGCCTCGCGGCCTTTCGCTCGTTACGGGTGGTGCAGTCACAACGCGTCAGAACGTTCAACTCGGCCAGCAGGTCGCCGGCATCGGTCACATAACGGCGCACCGCCGAGTCGGTCCATCCCATTCCATAGGTGTGAAAGCGCAGATGCAGACGGACCAGCTCGGTGATCCGCTCCACGTCTTCGTTGGGAAAGCGAAGGGCAATCAGTCGCTTCTTCGTGATCTTGGCGCCCACCACGTCGTGCATGTGAAACGTCGTGCCTTTTCCTTCGAGATAACCGCGTGTCTTCGGTTTGCCGACGTCATGGAACAAGGCAGCCAGTCGAGTCACACGGAAATCGAAGTCGTCGCACGCGTCGGGTCGTACGTTCTCGATCACCGCAAGAGTGTGGGTGAGGACGTCCTTGTGCCGATGGATGGGATCGTTCTCGAGTCGCATGGCCGGCAATTCGGGAAGAAACAGGTCGGCCAGACCTGTCTCGACGAGGAACCACAGTCCGGTCGTCGGCGAGTCGACCACGATGAGCTTGTTGAGTTCGTCGCGGATGCGTTCAGCCGACACGATCTCGAGCCGATCCTTCATGTGGCGAACGGCCTCGACCAACTCCTGGGTCGGTGTCATCTTCAACTTGGCGACGAAGCGAGCCGCCCGCATCATTCGCAGAGGATCATCGCTGAAACTGATGTCGGGATCGAGGGGAGTCCGCAGGGTCCGCGACATGAGATCGGCCACCCCAGCGAACGGATCGACGAGCGTCGGATCGTCGGACGTCACCTCCAGAGCCATCGCATTGATCGTGAAATCTCGTCGCGACAGATCGGACTCGATGGCATCGGCGAACTCGACATCGGGCTTGCGGGTATCGGGGTGATAGGCCTCAGCCCGATGCGTAGTGATCTCGTAGACGCGTTCACCCTTACGGGCTCCGATCGTGCCGAACTTCTCGCCTTGCGTCCACACTGCGTCGGCCCACGGAGCGATCAACTTCTTGATCTCGTCGGGGCGAGCGTCGGTCGTGGCGTCGAAATCGAGGTCGGTGGTCTCGATGCCGAGCAACAGATCACGAACCGTTCCCCCCACGAGATACAAGCGTCGATTTCCCGCACGGAACAGAGCAGCCAAGTCGGCCACTTCTGCGAGTACGGGTGCAAAGCGCTCAGGGATCACACCGGCAGGTTACGAGGAACGGCCGTTCAGGTGCTTGGAAGTTCGCGTTCTTGCCACCAGCGGGTCACGGTTCGGACCATGTCGAACCCTGATGAATCCGGTGGGCTGGACGTTGCAGGCTCCGGCCGACACGCACGATCGGCGAGGGCACCCAGACTGGCCATCGTCGACAGGCGAAGCGCGTCGAGGTCGTAGCCGCCTTCCAACATCACGAGTCGTCGGCCAGCAGGCACGAGAGTGAGTAATCGTGACATCACGTCGAAGTAATCACCTGCCGACAACGCCAAGTCGGTGATCGGATCTTTGCGATGCGCGTCGAAGCCCGCCGACACGATGAGCCATGTCGGGTCGAATGCCTCGCATCTCGGAAGAATCAATTCGTCGAGCGCAAAGCGATACACATCGCCCGTCGTACGCGGGGGAAGCGGAACGTTCAATGTGAATCCGACTCCGTCGGCTCGTCCGATCTCGTCGTACCAACCCGTTCCCGGGTACAGCGGCCATTGATGGAGTGACACGTACAGAACCCGAGGGTCGTCGTAAAAAACATCTTGGGTTCCGTTGCCGTGATGTGCGTCGACGTCGACCACGACGACCCGTTCACCTCGATCGGCCAGAGCGGCCGCTGCCACAGCCACGTTCGACACCAAACAGAATCCCATCGAGTCATCACGAGTCGCGTGATGGCCCGGAGGACGAACCGCGCAGAACGCGGCGTCCCCACGTCCGGAGGTGAGTTCCCGAATCGCCGTGAGCCCGGCGCCGGCGCCGAGACAAGCCGCTTCCCACGATCCAGCCGATGCCACTGTGTCGGGGTCGAGACGACCACCACCTGATCGAACGATCGATTCCAGACGATCGACCAGTCGGGGCGTGTGCACACGAAGCAGATCTTCTCGAGTGGCCGATTCGGGTTCGATCGGAATCAGACCATCGGCGACATCGGCGTCTCGCGCTCCTGCCAGCACGGCGTTCAACCTCTCGGGCCGCTCGGGGTGACCTGGTCCGGTGAGGTGATCGAGGTACGCCTCGTGTGTGGCGAACAAGATCGACATCGAAGCAAACGCTACCGTCGCAGGTGTGATGGCCGGATTCCGACTTCGTCGAGACAGCGGTCCGCCTCGCATGCTCGATGACGGTCGGGTTCGTGCACGTCTGCGCACGTGGCCCCATCAACCCGGCGTGGCTCAAGTCGTCCTGACCGATCACACCAAGTCGCCGTCGTACACGACTCTCACCGACTGGCTCGGCGTGCTCCGAAACTGGCACTACACGCGTGTACGAACGGGTGCTCTCGCCGCTTCCGCAACCGACGCGTTCGTCGAACACGGATTCGAAAGAGTCCAGACACTTGCCCTATTGAAAGCAACTGTGTCCCGTCGGACCGAATTCGACTCCCCGGTTCACGAATTACGATCCATTCGGGGTCCGCAACAACTGTCGGTTGCCGCACGTATCGATGCCGAGGCCTTCGAAAACGGATGGGAACTCGATACAACTGCCATCGTCGACGCCTGTCATGCCACACCGCAACATCGCATCCGACTGGCCGTCACCTCGTCCGACGAACCGGGTGGCTACATCATCACGGGTCGAAATGGATCGGCTGGCTTCATCCAACGGCTCGCCGTACGTCCCAACCTGCAAGGACAACGAATCGCCACGTCACTTCTCCTCGATGGTTTGCGATGGCTCCAGCGAAAGGGTGTACGCGAAGTTCTGGTGAACACCGACTTCGGCAACGAACGCGCTCTCGATCTCTACCGTCGATTCGGCTTCACACTGCTTCCCGATTCGTTGCAGGTTTTCGAGCTTGCACTCACCGAGGACACTGAAGATCAGGAGCTGAGATGAGAGCACGTCATCTCGTTCCTCTGCTGATGGTTGCTCTTGGTTCCTCGCTCGTCGTTCCGCCGGTCGGAGCCGAGGAATACGCCCGGGTCGGCTCCCTTCTGTCGCAGGACCAGTACGTCGCCGGACTCGAGGGATCCTCGTTCGCGATGAGTCTGTTCGTCGAAGGCTCCAGTTCACTCGGTGATCGGGCCCCTACATCACTTCTCGTGACTGCACATCAACCAGTCGAGTCGCGCCGTGAGCTCCACGAAGTTCTCCTCGGAACGCTGCCCTCCAATGTCGACGCGCTCGAATTCGACATCGCCGGACTTCGCGATGCGTCAGGGGTGATCGACCTGGTCGTGCCCATCGAAATCGGAACCACGACCAGCGAGAAATTGCAGATGTCGGCCACCGGTATCTATCCGGTATCGATCGCCTTGGTGGTCGGGGCCGAAGTCACCGATCGAATCGTCACCTTCGTCGAGCGCCTCCCTGAAGGAAGTAGTGAACCCGAGACTGCAGCTCCCCTCCCGACAGCGATCTTCGGATCAATCGACGGAGCTGTCACCCTGCAACCCGACGGCTCCACCACCGTCACCAACAATGACCGGTCTTCTCTCGCCGATCTAGTGACGGTGGCCGAGGCGTTGCCGGGATTTCCGCTGACCGTCGCCGTTCGCCCTGAAACAGTGGAGGGACTCTCGAGATCGACGGGCGAGGACGCTCAATTACTCGCATCGCTCCAATTCGCCGACTCCATGTCCTTCCTGTCGATGCCATACGTCGGCCTCGACCCTGAAGACGTGGTCGGAACTCGCTTCTCTGACGTGTTCGTCGACCAACTGCGTCTCGGTGAGGACTCACTCTCGGATTCGCTTCCTCTGACGACGACACGTCGAACGGCGTGGGTCATGGATCGTGCACCCACAGCCGCCGAGGCGCAGCTCCTTCGCGACCTCGGCTTCCGATCGATTCTCATGCTTCCGAACGCACAACGTGACGAAGGAATGGAACTTCTAGGATTTCTCGACCCGACCCGCCTCGTCGATCTTGCGTTCGAGGGACGGGGGGCCATCGAAGCGCAAGTCGCCGATCAACGAATGTCTGACCTGCTCACGCAGGCCTCTCGACTGCCGACGAGCGATTCTTTCCTCGTGGCCCAGCACGTTCTCGCCGATCTGAAATTGCTCCGGCGCGAGATTCTCGATCGAGGTGAGTCTCTCAGTGGACGCTCGCTCGTTCTGGCCACCAATGACGGTTCGATGATGTCGATCGAACTCCTGACTGCGGTGGTCGACACGCTCAGCGCATCGCGTTTGGTCACCCTCGTCGACCTCGACGACGCACTGTCTCGAACCGCCGTCGGACTCGCCGACGGACGTCCGATTTCGGTGACCCTTCCCATTCGGTCCGACACCGTCGATGAGAGCCCCTTCGTCACCCATTCACTGATGTCCTCGAGGGTTTCGGCCTACGCCTCGATGCTCCCCGACGGTGATGAGCGTCCCACCTTGTGGCGTCGACTCGTTGACGTCCTCGTCGACCAGAGACTCGATAGTGCCTCGAGGCAGGACTATGTCGAGGTGATCGTCGCCGACACTGCGATGGTGGCCGACGGCCTGGTGGCGCCCACCCCCGCAACATTCACTCTCGGGGGACGTTCGAGCCAACTACGACTGAGTATGCGCAACGACGGCCCCACCGATTTGACGATCCGGCTTCGACTGGCGTCACCAAAGTTGCTGTTCCCTGATGGTGAACCGGTGGTGCTGCTGGCCGCCGGATCGCTCACCCCTATCGAAATCGACGTCGAAGCCCGCTCCAACGGACGGTTTCCGGTGACTGTCCAAGTGGTGACGCCCGATGGTGGAGTGGCCCTCACCGACCCGATCGTGTTCACGGCCCGCGTGAACGCCCTGGCCGGACTCGGCCAGGTGGTCACTGGTGTGGCCCTCTTGCTGCTCGCCACCTGGTGGGTTCACCACTGGCGCGGCCAATACCGCCGCAAGCAGGCCGAAGTCCTGGCCAGCACGGTCCGACACCCCAGTAGCGATCACCTGGGCTGAGCAGGAAGAACGGTCGAACCGAGGCTGGTCTCCGCCAGTACTGTTGTCCCGTGACCTCTTTCGCTCCTGGTGTCCGCATCATCACCGACAGTGCCTGCGACCTGCCCAACGACCTGGTCGAACAGCTCGGAATCCGCATCGTCCCCCTCTACATCCGCTTCGGTGACGACGAGCTCGTCGATCGCGACGAGTTGTCGACCAGCCAGTTCTGGGCTCGTTGTGCCACCGAGGAGGAGCTTCCCTCGACTGCGGCGCCCGCGCCCGGTCGCTTCGAGACCACCATTCGGGAACTGGCTGCCGACGGTGCCACTGGCGTCGTGATTATCGGCCTGTCGGGGGCCTTGTCGGCCACGTTGCAGAGTGCCGAACTGGGCGCTGCTGCTGTCGGCGACCTGCTTCCCGTACGCGTCGTCGACAGTCGAACGGTGTCAATGGGACTCGGATCGATCGTCGTCGCCTGCGCCCGAGCCGCACAGGACGGCGCGTCGATCGACGACGTCGAGGCACTGGCGCGCGACCTGGTGGGTCGCTGCCAGGTTTGGGGAGCCCTCGACACCCTCGAGAATCTGAAGAAAGGAGGGCGGATCGGCGGCGCAAAGGCCATGTTGGCCTCGGTTCTGTCGATCAAGCCCATCATCGAAGTTCGCAATGGCGTCGTCGAAGAAGGCGGGAAACAGCGAACTCGCTCGAAGGCCATCGCTTTCCTCGTCGACAAGGTGCGACAGAACGTCGAGTCGCCCGGGATCAGTCACCTGAGCGTCCTCCATGCCGATTGCTCAGACGTCGATGCATTTGTCGATCAACTACGCACCGTCTATGACGGCGAAATCTTGGTCGGTGACATCGGTGCCGTGATCGGAACTCATGCCGGACGCGGCACCATCGGTGTCTCGTACTTCACTGTGTGAAAACGCGTCGTTCCTGGCCAATTCCCCGGAACGACTGTCCTGCACAACTAGCGTTTCCGATCGAACATGTCGACGTCGGACAACACCCCTCGACCGGACACGGTGATTGCCGGTCGGTACAAACTCGAGCGCCCGTGGGCGCACGGTGGGATGGCCGACGTCTGGAAGGCAACCGACCTGCAGTTGTCACGCACGGTCGCCGTCAAACTCCTCAAAGCTCATCTCATCGCTGATTCGACGGTTGCCGAGCGATTCCGGCGTGAAGCCATCGCCGCCGCCAGCCTGAATCACCAGAACATCGTTGCTGTGTACGACGCCGTCGAAGACAGCGGTCGTCAAGCCGTCGTCATGGAATTCGTGGAGGGCAAGTCACTGCGAACCCTTCTCGACGAACGGCGAACCCTCACTCCCCGCCTCACAGTTCATATCGGAAGCGGAATCTGCGCCGCGCTCGACGCTGCGCACGCCAAAGGAATCATTCACCGCGACGTCAAGCCGGGCAACGTTCTCGTGACTCGCGATGGACGGGTGATGCTCACTGACTTCGGAATCGCGAAGGCATTGGGGACTGGCGACGACCTCACGAGCGACAACATCATGATGGGGACCGCCAAATATCTCTCTCCTGAGCAGGTGAAGGGAGACGAACTCGATCTTCGAGCCGATCTCTACTCCCTCGGCTTGGTGCTTTATGAATGCTTGGCCGGCAAAGTTCCCTTCGTCGGCAAGAACGACACCGAGACCGCACTGGCCCGTCTTCAGCGGGATGCAACCGACCTCGGAACGCTGCGAACCGACGTGTCGCCACAATTGAGCGCCGCCATTCACCGCATGATCGAGCGAGAACCCACACGTCGTTATTCGAGTGGTGCCGAGGCTCGAGCCGCACTGCGCGCCGCGCACGCGAGTGACAGCGTCGACGACAAGGTGTCACACGGGCACCCGAGCGGTGACCGTACGCCCACACCGGGAAAGGTCATCCGCCCCCAGGGTCACACACCCTCTGGTCCTGTTCGCCCTCCCGGTGATCGCTCCGCCTCCTCACCCGCGTCACGACGACCTTTCCGAGTGTCACCGATCGTGTGGATCGGTGCTGGCATCGCCGCACTCGCCGTGTTGGCACTCGTCGTTCGCCTCGTGGCCGGCGGTGACGACGAGAGCTCCTCGACTCCTCTCCCGTCGGCCACCACCAGTCCTCCGGCACCGACCGGCCCGCCGTCAATCGCTGGTGTCACGACGTTCGATCCCGAAGGTGACGGCACCGAGAACGACGGCGATG
>Ga0208547_1000793_pt1 | contig 17867 bp, 13 predicted proteins | sample DEB08_DNA_5_FD_185501 | JGI IMG/M metagenome (GOLD analysis project Ga0208547, IMG submission 185501) | Aqueous microbial communities from the Delaware River and Bay under freshwater to marine salinity gradient to study organic matter... | ecosystem: Environmental > Aquatic > Marine > Coastal ...
AAATCGTTTATAACTGATAGATGTGTTTTAGATGGTATTGTTTATACTGAATGGTTAGCTAATACTGATAGGATTCATAGTAATATTCTTAGTTATGCAAGTAAGATATTCATGGATGTAAAAGATAAGATAGATATTTTATTCTATTGTGAACCTGTTGAGTATAAGGATGATGCTGATAGAAAATTATCTAAAAGAGATCATGAGATAATTTGTAATTTATTTGAGTCTTATATTGGTATGTTTGATTTGAATCAAGTAGTAAGACTTAGAGGATCAGTTGAAGAACGATTGAAGATTATAGATAACAAACTAAAATTTAACAAAGTTAAGTTAACTACAGAAGATATTTTATTATGGAACAACTAGATAACACAAACATTAGTACGCACCTAGGTCAGAGTAGTCAGTATAAGTCGCAATATGACCCTGGATTGTTAGTAAGAGAGCCTCGTCAAAGTAATCGTTCATATCTTAATATTCAAGATGACAATCTACCGTTTGTAGGTTATGATGTATGGAATGGTTATGAAGTATCTGCTTTGACTAATAACGGTAGACCAGTAGCTGCAATTGCAAAAGTAATTTATCCTTGCAATAGTAGTTATATCGTTGAATCAAAGTCAATGAAACTATATTGGAATAGTTTCAATATGACTAAACTAGGCGAAACATCTCAAGATGTTATGGGTGAAATTGAAAAGAGAGCTATTGAAGATCTATCAAACTTTCTAGAAACAAACGTAAGTGTTCAATTATTTTTTGATGATACAGAAATTGAAGAAGGTTTAGACTTTTCTGTTATTGAAAATATCGATATTACGGTTGGTCAAGACGTTGTATTTGATACTTATAACGAAACTCCTGAACTGTTAGAAGTAGAAGAGCATGATGAGCCTCAAGATATTAATTATATTTCTGGATTGTTGAAGTCAAATTGTAGGGTAACTTCGCAACCTGATTGGGGTGATGTATACATTTACATGAGAGGTAATAAAGTACCTACTAAAGAATCACTTCTAAAGTATATCGTATCATTTAGAGATGAATGTCACTTTCATGAAGAGATTTGTGAATGCATTTATAAGAGGCTATGGGATACTTTCTCTCCCGAAGAGTTATCTGTAATGTGTTTATATGTTAGAAGAGGTGGCTGGGACATTAATCCTCATAGGTGCTCCCATGAGCATCTTTATAATGAGCTTATATTCGATATAGGTAAGATCTTTCCTAAGCGTCCTAGACAATAGTCCGTTCCATAAACAGGTGAAAGACCCGGGGTTCGAAACCGGGTCTTTCTTTTTGCACGCCTGCGGGATCGGGGTCGACAGGAGTAAATTAGATATATCCTAAATGATATTTTCTTCTTCTATTAGGACCAACTGCAATATTCTGACCAGATAATGCATCATGTGTTGCATTACCGTTGGTAATGGTGAATGGAATACCATAATTGTCAGTTGTAATTAAGTAAATTGTGCTACCTCCTGGTAATGCGGTACTAACAACTGTATCATCTGATCCTAATAAACCGTCTGAAATAGTAATAGTACTTAAAGAATAGTAAGTTGTTGCATTATCAAATAATACACCTACAACTTGATGACCATCCCAAGTACCAGCTTCATGCAATCCCATAATAGGGTCAGTACCGTTGAAAGCTGATAAACTGTAATTAGGTGCTGGGGGAGGCGTAATCTGTGTAGTATCGTAAACTCCGTTGTTTAATCCTGTTGCCATGTATATATTTATTGCTCTCCATAAAAAAAGCCCGACCTTTCGGCCGGGCTGTGATTAATAACTGTAAATTTCGATTAGAAGTATACAGCCTGAGAACCTGGTGTGAAGGCCTCACCAAGATTCTTAACAATGATAACGTGGTAGTACAAGTTAGCACCGAAGATGTTGTCAACAACACCGTAACGGGTTAACAAGCCAACACGTGGCGAGAAGTCGTTAGGACCAATCGTTCTCTGAACCATAACAGGAATGTATGGACAGTAGATAATACCAGTGTCATAGAATTCAGGGCCTTTGTAACCAAGCAATGCATACTCAACGCGAGAGGTACGAGCACCGGAAGGTGTGTAAGTACCCTGATCAGGCTGAGTGATATAACCTGCATTGTTTTCGTACTGAGCTTCTGTGCGGGTGTCACGGTAAACGTTGAAACGACCGCCGAGGTTACCAACTTTGGCAACACCAACAGGCTGGGTGTTAACGTTACCCTGAACGGGTACCCACTGGAACTCAGGCAACATCTCGAGGATAGCTGCAACTCTAGGTGTACAAACGATGAAGTTAGCAGCACCACGTCTGTTACGAATAGCAATTCTATTTGCTTCAATAATGATTCTCTGATAGAAGTCTCTGTTACGCTCAACTAACCAGCGACCGTCAGCAGACTGAGGAGCCCAGATGGAATAACCATTTCCGGATCCATTATCAAGAGCAACCTGAACCATACGCATCAACATTTCACGATCGATCTCAGCCTGCAACTCGTAAGACATTGCATTGGTGAGTTCGGTATCGATGTCAATACCATTCATGTTCTTAAGGTCCTGCTCGAGCTCAACAGACCAACGAGCGGCCAAACGACGTGTACCAGCTTCAACAGCTGTCTTCTCAAAGCTAACAACGACCTGAGGAATACGTCCGGTCAACTCAAAGTTAGCAAGAAGTTTTGCAACACCTTCGTCCTGATTAACGAATGGGAAGTCTGAACCAGCACCTAAACCAGACAATTTGTCGGAAGATGTACCGGTGAAACGTGTATCTAAGAACTGATAACCTAATTCCTTACCATCGGCATTGGATCCAGAACCGGAACCTCTACCAGAAGCAGGGTTGTTAGCAGTGTTTTCAGCAGTACCGTAAGTACCCTGACCGATACCGTCAATACCATTACCAAGAGCGTCTGTCTCGTACTTATAACGCAAAGCAAATGCTAAGCCAACGGGACCACTCATAGGCTGAACACCAACGATTTCGTTAGTAATCAACTCAGGGAAGGTACGACGAATCATAGGAATAAGAATCTTAGGCAAACGGAAGTCACCGGTTGCGTATGTGTCACCCTGACTGTAAGAGTTAGGGATCTGATTACCATACTGACCGATGTTAACACTACCATTGCTAAGAGCAGATCCTGTTCCGCCTGCAAAGTTACCATTCTCGTTTAAACACCATGCCTCTTGGTTTTCCAAGAGCATAGCCGTACTCAGACGCTGATGGTCGTCTGTGATTTCTTTGACATTGTCAGATTTGTAGTCCAATACAGGACCCCATTTTTCTAACAACGCTTTAGCCCTATTCTGATCGATATAGGCTTCTGAGGGTTTAATAGTATTCATAGTTTTATGTATACGGGTTTGTAAGCACTCTACCAAGAGCGCTGGAAATTCTTATAAAAGGGTATCTATCAATGAGATTAATACTTACCGAGCTCGCCTAAGTAAGCGTTAAAGTAAGGATTCTCAGATTTCTCAGACTGTTGCTTTGCAGACTCACTAATAACTTGGGTAGGTCTGTCAACGTCCTTAGAAACGGAATTCTGTCTTTTTGCTTGCTCATGCAAAACTTCAAGATGCTCTTCATGATTTTTATCAAACATCTTCAATGTATAATCAAAGTTCTCATTAATAAACTTGGCAGATTTGCCAGAGAGGACTTTCTTACAAAACGCAGCTTTGTCTTCAGATAATTCGGAGCACTTACTTTCAAGTGTCAACTGAGACTTAAGTCTAGCATTTTCTTTAGCTAATTTTTCAGCAGCAGAGCTGATTTCATTAACTTTAGCAGTGGATTCGTCAATTCTAGCCTTACCGTCAACGATTGCATCTTTAATTGCATTCTTCTGTAAAGCAGCATCAACTGCAAGTACACCACGTAACTCAGATAGCATTTTAGCTGATCTCTTATTCTTAACTGCCTCATTAATACTTTTCTGAGGAACAAGTTTCTCAAGATAGATATCAAGGTATTTGCTTACCTTATTAACGATATCGCTCTTAAATTCAGAAGCTTCTTCTGTGAGAGCTTTACTGTATTTCTCAACCACTGCAATCATTTTTTCAGAGTGGTTCTTATCAATTGCTTCGACAACTTTGTCTAGCTTCTTAGAGTGGTCAATATCAATGGCTTCAAGCAAATGCTCAAGCTTGTTAGCATATTCGTCATCCTGTTTGACGAGAGCAGCCTCAACATGAAGCTGAACCTTCTTGTTAAACGCTTCTTCAATCTGCTGCAATGTTTCCTCAGTGAGGATGTCTTGAGCTTTTTCTTGGAGTATATCTTTGATGTTTTCCATATTAAAATAGTTTCTTTTTAGAAGCTTTATTGATCTTGTGCTTCATTTTGTCTTCTACAACAGATCGTAAATTATCATGAGCATTTTTATATTCGCCATTGATAATATTCCTTACAAAATTTTTAATTTCTTTACGCTGTTGAATCATAAGATTTATATCTAATATTTATGCTTTACCGTCCAATTTTATCTAAAAAGTCAATAATTTGGTCTCTTAAATAATCATTTAATTCTTTTTTAGGTAAAGTTTTAATACTTTCTTCGAATGTATCATAAGACTCTTCCCATCTTCCATCCTTAGCTAACACAAATTGCTTTGATTCTAATATACCATTAACAAATGCTTTTGGGCAAGAAGGATCGGATACACAATCAACTGCAACCAATCTCATTTCAGAAACTCTGCTAACACCAGGTCTGGTTTTTTCTTCAGATAATTGACCTAATGCCCTTGAGCTCATTCCGACTTTTACGCCGTCATTAATTAAACTCTTAACGATTTGACCACATGGAGTGGAAAGTACTTTTGACTTACCATAAAACATATTACCTTCTGACCATAAGTCAGTTACCATATGGCAAGCACGTTCTAGGTCAACTTCAGCAGACGTTGGATGGTTTAACTCACCCATACTTCTGTTTTCATTAACCATTTCTCTCATATAACGATCAACTTCACGTTGTAGTTCGTCTCTGGGATAGAATCGTTTGTTACGGTTAACGTCTTCAGCCATCATGTAAGGGCCTTTGATATAAAGCGTTTGACCTGAGCCAGTGCTTTTCTCTTCGACGATGTACTCAAAAGCCTCTTTAGGCGCCGGATTTTCAACTAATAATCTGAAAGACATCTTATTTATTATTTATACTATAATTTAATTTTTTCAGCAATTAAGCTCTTTTTCTGTAAGTATTTTGAACTCAATACCTTTTTTCTTAGCCCATTTTTCTGCTGCTTCCCACTTAGCTTGATTAACAACCCACGTTTTTTGCTCGTAAAGCATTGTACTTTTACGCTTATATTTTTTAGGTTGAGGAGCTTTGACTTGTGATGAAGGTTTGATTTCAATTAGGTAAGTTTTGGTACCTGTTGACTCTTTTATAGATATAAGACCATCAACAAAATAACGGTGAATCCTACCATCTAACGGGCTTTGATAAGGGATAATTACACCTTCACTGTTCCATGCAACAATGTTTGGATTACAGTCACACCAACGAAAAAATTTTAATTCCCACCCTGATCTGTAAACTGGTAAGGACTTTCCTTTATATTTTTCCCTCAGTTTTGGTCTAAAAACTCCTTGTTTAAAAGGCATATTTTTATTTAAAACTATCCAATTAAGAACAAGGTCGGTTCAGCATCACCCATACCAGGAGACGCTCCAGTATAGAGTTGCTCTTCTAATTTTTCTTTTTCGGTTCGGCCTTCCTCTAAAAGATCATAATTGAGAACACCGCCTCCAAACAGCTGAACATTACCGTATTTACCTCTTACCCTACCTACTACAATTTTGGATAACGCAAGAGCGTATTGGTAAACCCATTCTTCTTTTATGACCCATGCAATGGGTTTTTCTACATAACATTCTAAAGTACCCCAAAACTGTTCATCTTTTGGTTCTGGGTACATTTGCATCATTTGGGTACGGTCATTAAAGTTTATAGCTTTTCTCAATGCTAACATTTTCTCTCTCGTATCAAGCCAATTCTTAAGAGTGTACCAACTAATAAGATCAAATCCATAATTACCCATAGAGTAACTGAAGTATGTTTGTTGAGCTAAAGTTTGTTCAATTGTGAATAAAGTGTTAACCCCATCAGAGGAACCTACTTCAAATCCGCGAACTGAAACAACTTTTCTATAATCATCCAAAAGATAATCATAAGCTTGATTTAACTCTAATTGATTAGGTTTTAAATTATCACCAACTTGATAAATGTAGGGGTTGGCAGCTTCGCCAATTACCATTTTGCTCAAACTATAAAGAGGAGCAAATTGTTTACCGCATTTTTCTTCGTATCTGAAATTAAAATTAGGATTTAATTTTTGAGCTTCTGTTGTGGCAATTTTTGTTTTGTAATCGGAAAAATCTGAATCTCTTCTTGCAGAAAATAATACATCCATTCTTATACCCTTACCTCTTTCATACAAGTCAGAGTTAAAAATAATATATTCTCTAGTAAAACCAGCAAACTTTGTAAACATTTCAACAGCTATACTAATATTTTCATAAAGCTGATCTTGATGAATTTCTACGTTAATTAATGGAGCTCCTAAAGATCTTGAAATACGTTCTCCTAACCTACTATAACCACAAATAACATTGTTGAGGTTAGTAGAGTAAAAAGAACTCAAGGGCATTGCTTGACTGCAGTCGATTACGGTTGCCATAGAAATATTTAAGCAAACGACTCTATTGTTACCGACACGGTATGAGTTTCTCTATCAGTATCTGGACAATATTTAGTTATTGGTAGTTTGTTAATTTTTTTATTCTCACCATCAACTTCTATTGCCATTGCAATATTGTGATAAAAATTTTGATATTCTGAATCTGTATTAGGTGCAAAAAAACTGCGCATAGGATAAGTTTCAGTATTATCTTTTACAATTTGATCTCTCCATACGTATGAATTAACATCATCGCTGCTAGGGTTGGTACCTATCATAGCAGTACCTAAAATTCTAGTATTATTTTTACCATTCCAGTAAATTATAAATTTAAAATACGATACATTTTCTGCACTTTCTGAACCATCACATCTACTATGCCTATATGTTACTATAGATTTAGAATAGTTAAATGTTTTGTTAAAAAGCAAACCCCAATTACCTTCATCTCTTGATGAACTTTTTGATGATATTACTACTACCTTATTAGTAATAATATTATTTCTTGTAGAAGCAATAGGAGTAGTACTTTGAAAATAACCATTATTATTATTTTCTGCTATATCAGGACCAATAGACATAGCAATTGAACCTATAAATGTATCAACTTCTGATTCTACTCTTGTTTTAGGTAAAATTTCTATAACATTACCATAATTATCAAAAGTTACACTTTCAATTTCGCTTTTTATTTTATTTGAATTAAAAACTGAAGACCCTGTATTATTATAATTTATATATGTATTATTAAAAGGTACAGCAAAAATAGAAGTTGAATAATTTTTAAAATAACCAACAAAAGATTCTGTGTTAAGATTATAATTAAAATCATATGGAGCGGTACCAATAAAAAGATCATTATATGAAATTTGATCTTTAGATGCTGATAAAAGTTGTGTAATACTCTGTCTAGGCATTAGTAATAGTTAGTTAATATTAAACTTACATTAGTATTATTATTAGTATATGTAGAACCATTTTTATTTGTACCAATTGGTAACCCTAAAATCTTTTTAGTTGAATTGTCAATAATAATTTTAGGTGTTGCAACATTAGTTAAATTTGTTTGAGTTAATGTACCTAAAATTGTTTGTGTACCTGAAGTTAAACTTTGACTAAAAATGACTGAAAAATTTACATTTGCATAACCGGCTAACATACCCGTACCTATTACTTTATTTTCACTCCAATATATAAAAATATTAAAATTACTCACTATTAATGGAGATACAGAATTATCTATACCTTGGGTCATTTCTATTTTAGTAGTAATTACATTTTCATAAGTTTTGTTAAATAGATATGTCCAATCGTAATCGTTTAGCCTGCCATTACTGTAGCTTATTTTTTGAGCATTTTGAGCTGCACCTCTACCTACTTTAGGGTTCCAGTAACTATATTGATTAAAATAACCAGCGTTATTATCACCAACCCCTACCGTATTACCGGTTAAACTTGCTGGTTGCGGGTTGTTAAAATTTTCAGTAATTCTAGTTTTATACCAAGTAGCAGCTGACCCAGAAGCCATTAAAATTTCTTCAGAAGCATTTGGTTCTGTATCACTAGTATAATCATACACTCTACCATATTGGTCAAAATTAAATGCAGCAACATCAGCTAAGTTAACTGTTTTACCAGCTACTTTTGATGATATTGGAGTTTTTACTCCATTTATATATGCATCCGTTTCTAAAAACTGACTGTTAAATGGAATAGGGAATAAATTAGTGTATTCTTTAAGGTACTGACCAAACTGATCAAAAGTTACTTTTTTGTTTATATTTTCAACATTAGTTTCAGATACGTCTACAAAAGTAAGAACGTCGCTTGAATCTATCTGATCAGCGTTAGCAGAATCTAATTCTGATATTTTTTTATTAGCCATTTTTTATTATTTAATTTATGTTCTCTGATACTACAGCATACTCTTGTAAAATAAAACTATCATCACTACCCTCTAATTCAAAATGAGAATCTTCAACAGCATCCCACGTTTCTAACATTAAACCAGTATATGCTCTATTATCTGATTTTAAATATACGGTTCTTCTTGAAGGTAATTCTATGTTAGATTGAAAAAGTTTAAGTAAAAGTGATTGTAAAATAAAAACTTCATTTAAAACTCTGTTAATTACAGCTCTAGAAAAAATTTCATTAGTACCAATATAATTATTCATACTAGTTTTATAATTAGTAATATTTAAATCATTTTCAGAAAAATAAGTCACACCATTAAATTTAAAACTACCATCTCTTAACATTTGTGAATTAATTTTTCTATAAACAAAATTTCTTAACTGTAATGTATTTTTTAAAATTTTGTTTATAGATTTGTTATATGCAAAACTAGATGCAAATTCTTCCTTTTTTAAATGAAGTTCATCTTTACTAAAAATTTGAAAATTATAATCTGAAAGTAATTCAAAAAAGAACTCATCCTCTTCAAATACAAATAAAACCCCTCTACCATTATTATTACTATATACATAAATTACATCTTTTTTATCTATAGTTTCTATATAGTTAAAAAATTTAAAAGTTATATCTGAATAATTTATATTATAAGGTTCAAGATTGAATTTACCAATTATTACCTCGGTATCGGTATAATATTTGTATATGTTATTTTTTGTTAAAACATAAAAATTATTGTTAACTGGTGATATAATTAAGTCTATAAATTCATCAGTATTGTTAACTGCAATACTTTTTTGTCTTAATAAATTTAAATCTAAATCAAAAATTAATAATGTACCGTCTTTAGTTAACCAATAAAAATTATTGTTATAAACTTTAATTGAAGCCGGTGGGTAAGTGTTATAAGTTTGATGTTTTCTTAAAGTTTTTACATAACCCAAATCTTTATCATAAATTTTAATACTTTCATTACCCTGATCTAATACATATAAATAATTGTTATAAAAATCTATAATTTTAGGTTTATCAAATGAGTAATTATCTCTTATTTCACCTTCACCTCCTATAATTTCTGTCTCATAATATTTTGTATTTCTATGATCATCGTTAGTGGTAAATCCTGAAATGTTTAATCTTACAATATTATTTCTACCTTCATCTGAAATATATAAACTATTTTCATTAGTAGCTGAACTGTTTATTTTCAAAAAATTAAGTTTATTATTTTCACCATAAGTATCAGTATAATTTGAAAATATAAATTCATTATCGTTTATATTTGAACTTAATGATTGTACCCGTGTATCGGAGCATAAAAATAAATTTTTAAATTTTGGTAAACTAGCTTTACTTAAACTTAAATTATTCAAATTATCAAAATTTGAGGGGTTAGATTTAACAAAAGAAGGGCTAATAGTATTACTTGTGAAAGTTATATCTCTAACACCTTGTTGTAAAATTACAGTTGATTGATCACCAAAAATATAGGAATATGTATCTGGAGATCTATTACCAAAAAATATTCCACCGTTTTCTTTCGTTGAAATATATAATTCAAATTTTGATGGATTATAACTTGCAATAAAATTTTCTTTAATTAAAATTTCTACCACTCTATTACACGACAAATCATCTCCGTTATAATCACCAGATATATCAATAATAAAATTATTACCCACTGGCATAAAAACAACTTCAGGGTTATAAATGCCGTTATAAGTAAAAATAATATTTGTTATTTGACCATTATAGTTTGTTAGATAAAAATAAGGTATTAAATTTGATATTACTTCTCCGTCGCTATTAAATTTAAGACCTGATCTAAAAAAATTACCCTTTATTTTTATATCTAAAGGTTTACCTGTTTTATCATCACTGCTACCAATCCAACCCTTATAATTTCTAGGCAGTTCAGGATTAGCAAATTTTGAAACAGAATACAAATACATTAAATTAGATTGTAATAAATCTAAACTGTTGTTAAAATTAACTCCGTTTGCAAGTTCATTTACGCCAAGTTCAATATCTTTTTGTTGAAAAGGTAGTTCAATAATAGAACTTAAACTTCTATTAAACGAATAATTATAATTTTCAAATTCTGTTGAAATATTAATCATCTTTTTCCCAAACTATTTTGTTAAGTTTTGTATTAGCAGGTAAAACATTATATATATTTGAAATTATTTCTTCAGAAATATCCGTTTGTAACGGTTTATCTGTAATTCCTGTATCCTGAATTGATATGTTTAATAAATTACTTTTTCTACCTGGTAATTTATTTTTAAAGAACTTGTCAATATTTTCTATATAATTTCTTTTACCGGTAGGTATTTCAAAATATAAATCTTGAATTTTATAATTACTTCTTATAATATTAGCTATATCATATAGATATAATGGTGTATTATAAAAATAAAAATTCTTTAATTTAAAGTTACCGTAATTATAATAATTCACATCATTTAAAATTTCATTTAATTTATTATTACCGTAACTTGGTTCGGTACCAATATAAATTGAATTATCAAAAATAGTACCAAAACTGTACTTACCGGAATCAAATGCATATTTGTCTACTGATTTACCGTCAATATAAAATTGAAATAATCCATTTATCGAATCAAAGGTAATTGTAAAATTATGGTACCCGGGAGATAAATTAGATAATGGGTAAGTTAGAGTTGCCGTTTCATAAGTTTGAGTATCATAAATGTTAGGTAATTTTATTTTACTAACTATATTTTCCCCGTTATCAAAATTATTTCTCAAATAATCATAATTATTAATATTAAAATTATTTGAGAAGGAATCTATATCAAAATATTTGTCATTAACTAATAAATTTTTACTCTCCGATATATCTGTTTTTAATCTTGAATAAATTAAATGACCTTTTGTTAAGTTAGCGCTTAAACTTACTATTGACAAATAGTTATCAATTTTTTCGTTACCATAAAATTCATCAATTATATCTAAACCTTTACCGATTGCATTATTAAAACCGGTTATAGCTGATAATTTATAAAAATTTGAGTTTCCAAAACCTATTTCATTGTCAAATTTATCTACTACTGCTAATTTATCTATATCATATAAACAATAAATATTACCTTCATTATCAAAAACATAATCTAAAATTTCCCCCTGCAATTTAGTACCTATGTTTGATTCTAAAATATTATAGTAGTTTAAAGAGTTTGAATTATAAAAATAAACTTCATCATTATAAATTTTAGGGTTATATCCTGATAGTAAATAAACATTACTACCTTTTACTGCTAAACTTAATGGGTTACCACCACTTATATCAATGATATTATAATTAAGCTCATTATTAGTTTGATAATTTAAAGTATTATTATCTACCCTGTACCAATTATCATCTGTAAGAATGAAAGTAAATTTTCCGTAACTATAAAAATTATTTGTTGTACTATCTTTAACAAAAGGTAAAAATCTTTTATCTAGAGTTGTACCTATATAATTATATTTTGTAACATATCCTTCATTGTCATAAACTAAAAATATACTATTTGGTTCAAATTTTTGTAAATTTAAAATATTATTTTCAGTTGTTATTGTTCTTATTAACTCACATTGAGTGTTTATTACATAAATTTTATTTTTGTTAAAAGCTAAAGAGTAAGGAGTTATTTTTCTGTAATTGAAAATACCAAAACCTTTATCAGCATAATTACCTAAAATTTGAGATCCAAATGGTTTATTCCAGTTTTCATTACTTATATCAAATGATACGCTAAAGTTATCAAACGGTGATATAGAATCTAAAGGTTCGGAAAGTATTTTTGTAAAGCTGTTGCTTTCAAATATAATTTCATCCTTAGCAATTTTTCTATCATAAGTAAGTGAAAAATAATAATCAATTTTATCTATAACTAAATTTGTAGATAAAGCATTTACAAAAGTTTTACTATTTTCATTTCCTACATGGTGATAAGCATATAATGCTCCTTTCTCAAAAGTTAAATTACTAGTGACATCATATAAATCATATGTATTATTATCGTTGTTTGTAATTTGAGATAAACTATCAAAATTGGTTTGAAGAAACCCATTATAAGGAGTAACACTAACTAAAGCATCAATATAACTTAACTTTGACGGGTTATAATATCTATCTAACCAAACCCCTTCATCATTAATATCATTACCCCCAGATAACCAAGAGCACAGATAAGCATTAGTTTGAGTATCCGTTACATTACCATAAGGGGAACTATATTTGTAATCATTTAATTTTTTAAATATTTTATCTGAATAATATGGAGTATCACTAGAAATTGCCCCTGATATAACTAAACTACTATCGTTAATGTTTAATTTTTCATATGGGTACATATCATAAGGCATATGAAAATAACTTAAAGCGTCACTTTTTAAAGTTTTAGTTATTGTATAACTGCTATACCCTAACCCAATATTAGAATTTCCTTTTTCTTGTTTAACCCCGGTAAATAAATTTTCATAATACCTATGTTTAAAAGATGGTTGATTTAAAAATACACCGCCTTGGGATTGAGTATTATTAACGGTTTTTTGATTTTTTAAATTTAAAACATTTACATTTAAATTTCTATTCAAATATGGATCTATAGAATAATACTCATTATTGAAAAGATAATTAGTATCAAAATCATATGTACTTTTTTCTTCATCAACAATAATTTTAGTATTGTCTAAACTTTGTTTATATGTATAATTAGAAGTAGAAATTATATCGTTTAAAGTAGATGTATTAACTCTTAATTTAAACAATTCAAAATTCTTGAATGGTTGTACTCTATTATTTGAAGGAGGTAGTTTAAATAATAGAGAGTTGGTTTCTTGAGAAACATATAAGTATTGAGTTTTATCGTAAATCTTTTTACTGAAAGAAATTACGTTATTATTTCTATCATAAACATATTGAAAGGTATTGATATCGTTATTACCGATAGTATCATAGCCAGTTAACATTATAATTTCAGAGTTAACATAATTGTATGATAAGTATCTTACTAAATTACCTTCTGTATGTTTAATTTTACAGTTAAGATTATCTATAAAAAAGATTTCAAAGAATGATTTATTATCTGAATAGTCTGCAAAGGTTACTTGAGTTAATGGATTTTTACCTGCAGGAATTGCAGATAAATACATGCTTGTAGATTCAGATATAATATATGATGTAAAGGTATAATTTTCCGGTACATCTAATATATCAACAGATAAGAAATCATTATAATTAAAATCATCAGACAGAAAGAAAGAAGAATAATTGTTTATCGTAGTATCTTTTGTACCAGATAAACAATTATCCAATGTTAAATCAAACCCATGGTAGCTATTACGGTTAGTATTTTTAAAACTAACGTTATTGTCTAACTCATAAGTTGCACTTAAACTTGCAAATGTGGAACTATTAAGTACCTTTACTTCCATTTAAAATATTTAATACAGAAGCATCATTTAGTTTTCTCTTCTATCTTCAGCTTTGTAATATTCAAACCTTTCATGATAGCAAGGAGTTGCTAATAGAATTGCAGGTTTAATATGTCCCTTAACTGTTTGCTGATAAATGTATGACATCCAAGTTTGCTCAAACGGTGCTGCCCATTTTTCTTCAAGGAACATTTTCTTATTACCTTCTTTTGAAACTAACTGAGGCCAGTTACAATAAAATACCTCTCCATCAATGTAAGGTAAACCATCCATATTGTAAATGTGATTGTATTTAACTAATGGAGCGTTAGGATCTAAACCGTTAGCCGGTAAATATTTCTTTTCTGGCCATACTTGTTCTCTTAATTCTTGAGGTACATTATACCAAGACCATTGAGTACGATTATCTCCAAAGAATTCAGTAAAGCAGAACTTAAGCAAATCGAATCCATGCTTTTCCATAATCTTGTGAGTCTTATCAAACAAGTTAGGAATATATCTTCTAAATCCACTTTCACAATAACCAACTTCTTTATCGTGAATATACATATCATCTTCAAGGAAGATATAATAGTCACCGTCAGTCTTGTCAAAGTGTTCAGCTACCCATTGTCTACCTCCACAAATACCGATATTATCTCGTTTATGCTCTGTAAAGTTATAAAGATCAAAAATAGCTTCATAATCAGCATCTGTAGATCTATCAGTTGAATTATTCAACACAACTTTTTCACATCTCTCAAACCATTTATCGGTGGTTGACCAATTTTCACATAGTCTTAAAAATTGAGCAGGTGAATTATAAGTGATCACATAAAGATATGTCTTAAGATCCTCAATAGGTCTTGTTCTTCTAGTTGTGATTAACTCTACAGTGTCATTTTTTAGATGCTCAAAGAAACATTCAAACAGACCATCATCTCTGATCATGGTTCTGTCTACTAAATCTTCATGTTTATAAGTCAATATTGTAAATACACTCTCTTCTGTACCCATTTGACCTTCATCTAATGAATTTTTTAAGTAATCGTAGTAAAGACTATTAACTTTTGGTATATAATCCTTATGACCACCAAATACACCTGCTCTTGCAACGCGGGTTGTCTTATCTACATTACAATATGTGCGTAATCTTTCATGATCAAAGCCATGAATTTCGTAATTTTCGTACGGAAAACATACGAATAAAAATTTCTGCAAGTAATGATGAATTTTATTGATGACTTTATCGTGGGTAAAGTACCCTTGATGAACCGTACTAGTAATACCACCATCAACCCATAAGAAATAATCGGTATTAAATGGGTTTGATATAGCAGCATCATTGAGTAAGAACATCTTACTCATTACCATTGGATTGTACAGTTCTAACCCAGCCTGAGTACTCTCTGCGAGCCAGGATGCTTTGTTATACCAGTCTGGGTTAGAACGAATCTCTTGTACTTTGTCGTAGAATTCAAACCAAGTTTTAAACTCCTCAGCTTCCTTTATAATAACACTAGTATTATCCCTACTTCTACGCTCCCATACGAAATCTTCATGTGCTTTTCCGATAAAAATAATCATCGGAGCATCAGTTTTCAATAATTCATCAAATTTATCTAGGTAATGTTGAAATGGTCTATTGAACCCTCCCTCCATTTCTCCACGTTTAAGGTCCCAAATACCAGTCACTATAGTCGTTTTAGAAGGTCCTTCGTTAGATATTGTTCTCTTAGGTTCTTCTTTGTCTTCTACTATAGTACCATCTTGGAAATAATCACCTTCTTCGACGTTCTCAGGCACATCAATGAAGTTACCATCAGCATCGTTTCTGAAACCATTACCTTCAACGCAAAGACCGAGTTTTTCAACCTCAACCCAACGTCTATTTGTCTTAAATTTCTCAATCTCACTACTATGGAAAGCCATAATATCACAACCTTCCTGATTAGTAAGAATGTAACCTGCAGCAATTAATCTATCAAATAGTTTAACTAACTTATCTTCTTCATTATTGAATAACTCAAACTTAATTACCTTAGGTAAGTATTTTTCTAAGTTAAATCCTAAAAACACTTCATAGTCAAAACCTTCTGTATCAACTGTACAGAAATCAATCTTTTCGATACCATGTTTTTCTAATAATGAATTAGCAGTAACTACATCTACTTCAATAAGGTCACCATGTTCTTCAAGTAATGCTTTAGTTTCAGCATCTGTTTCAAAGCCATTTTTAGGTGGTATAAAAGAACCCATACCTACAATAGCTTCATGTAAACCATCTGATTCAATCTTACTCCATGGAATGTAACACATTAGCTCTTTTCGTTCAGTATCCGAAACAGCTACATTCTCCGTAATACAACCTTCTGGTAATTCAGTTGTTACATACTTTGTAAGTGCTTTAAATGCATCAGGTATTGGTTCGACGAACATACCTCTCCATTTATATGTTACCATATATGCAGAAATAGTATCGTGAAAAGTACCATCACAAGAACCAATCGATAGATTGAACATAGGGTCGCCTTTTCGACCATAGTGATGCAAAATTATATCATAAATTCTCTCGACTTGCCAGGTATTGAATTTTGTTGAAATTCTACCTTCATAGTCATCCCCTACTATATGATTGTGAATATTACTCATTATAAATTCCGTTCGTTATTTCATGTTTTGAGTGAGGTAAGTGGATAGGGTGTGGACCAATTCTATCTAACCAACCTTTGCTAGCGCTGTGAGGCAACACAGCCCACGATTTAGGTTCTTTATCACTGCAGAACTTCAAAAAGAAACTTGCAGCATCTTTAGCGCATTCTTCATCAATACGCCATCTACCTAAATCTTCTCTAAAAATTTCTTCTCCATCTGCATCATGAGCTGTACAACACCAGAAATCACAATCAGCATGATCAGGTGTTGTGATATCTGCATTGGCTATCCAAATATCTACACACCAGTTTCTACCAAATGCATTCTCCCAATCTTCTTTAGATGCATAAATTTCAGGATTATCAATATAATTAGGTGTTGGTGGCTCGTGTAATTGAGGCCAAGTATATTCCATAACACCTCTTCTATCAAATTTGATACCCGTATAACATTCAAACTCTTCTAAAGTACGTTCAGTACCAAAACCATACTTACCAAAGTCGAATGTTTGTTCTGTTTCATCCATTCCAAACAAAGTTCTGTTTCTGAAATGGCATGCATTATTAACAGATGACCAACCATAACTACTACCTGAATCTACATCATGGTCATCCCAATGTTTATCTCTTCCTTCTCTAGTATATTCATGCCAAGCAATAAGCTTATGAGGATGAAATAGATCATAACCATGAGTAAATGCTCTTGCTGCAATGCTAATCTCTTCTCCATGAAAATAATAATCAGGATCGTGAGGTATTTCAGTACAAAACTGACCTAATGTAAAACAAAAATGAGCTGAATAAAATCTAGATCTCATTGGTTCGGTTCTAACTCTATAATTGGGCATTGTAGCTGGTATAAAGAAAATAGCACCTTCTGGAATAAATCTATCAAATTCCATAAACCAAGGATCGTTTTCTCTACCATCTGGGTCATTATGAGGTTTATATGAAGGTAAATATGCAGTAAGTAAAGGTTTCTTATGACCTTTCTTCTGTAATTGTTTTACCATATCAATGCATAAAGTATCCCAACCTTCTGCAAACCTGTGATGTGAATCTAGCTGAAGGGTATATGTTTCACCTTTATATTCATTCTGAACAATATTTCTAGCCCAACATACTCCTCTGGCATCTTTCCAATCAACATCGATAATTCTAAATCGTGGGT
>Ga0208547_1000794_pt1 | contig 17856 bp, 10 predicted proteins | sample DEB08_DNA_5_FD_185501 | JGI IMG/M metagenome (GOLD analysis project Ga0208547, IMG submission 185501) | Aqueous microbial communities from the Delaware River and Bay under freshwater to marine salinity gradient to study organic matter... | ecosystem: Environmental > Aquatic > Marine > Coastal ...
TCGACGTGCACGGGAGCAAACCAGCTTTGGAATGTCACAATCAAAGCCGAGGTCGCGCATGTCTGCGGCGTCGAGACTTGTGAGTACGGTAACGGCCAGAATGTTCACGTCACCGGCCGCCTGCGCCGCAGCGCGCATCATGGCGTCGTTGCCATGCACGGTAGCGAACGTAATACCTCGTCCACTTAATTGACCCACGGCACGACCGACCGTGGCTGGAACATCAAAAAACTTGAGGTCCACGAAGACGTGCTTATTCCGTGCCGTCAGCCAATCCACGATGCCGAAACCATCCGCGCCCGTGAAAAGCTCAAGACCGACTTTATAAAAGGTCACCGCATCGCCAAGGGTCTCAACAAGATCTCTGGCTTCGGCATTTGTGGGTACATCGAGCGCAACAATCAGACGTTGCGAGTTCTTTATCTCGCGGCGATGCATGATGCTCAAGGTCAGCGAGCCGCAGTCGCGCGATTCTCAGCGGTCGCGTCTAGAAGATAACGGTTAACGGCCTCCGCTACCTCACGCCCCTCATGGATAGCCCAGACCACCAGCGATTGTCCTCGGCGACAGTCGCCTGCAGCAAAAATTGGCGCAGACCCGCATTGGTAATCGGACGCTGAAGCGAGAAAATTCGAGCGACCGTCTTTCTCCAAACGCAACTGCTCTGCCAGAGCGCTCTCAGGCCCGGTGAATCCCATGGATAAAAACACAAGGTCGCAGGGCCAGTCCTTCTCTGATCCGGCCACCTCGCTGAACGGCGCGTGCTCCGACGGCGTACTCCAGTCGACTTGCACCGTACGTACCCCCGAAACCTCACCGGCGTCATTTGTCAGGAAATTTTTAGAAAGAAGGCTATAACTTCGCGGGTCGTCTCCGAATTTATGTTTCGCCTCAGTGTGCGCATAATCGCTTCGGAGGATCAGCGGCCACTGAGGCCAGGGATTCGTCGGGCCACGATCCGCCGGCGGACGATTGAGCAATTCAAAATTGACGACGCTGGTGCAGCCCTGACGAAGCGCAGTGCCGATGCAGTCCGCTCCCGTATCGCCGCCCCCAATTACCACCACGCGCTTGCCCTCGGCGGAAATAGCCGTCTGCGTGCCGTCCATGAGGCCTTTGGTGCTTCGAGTCAGATATTCCATCGCAAAGTGAATACCTTTTGCGTCTCGACCCGGGATCGGCAAATCTCGCGGCGTCGTGGCACCTACCGTCAACACGACGGCATCAAAATCTTTCTGAAGGTCCTCCACCGGAACATAGCGAGGAGGGGAACCCATCTCCTGCATGATGGTATTCACGTGACTTTCGGCGATGTCGACCTGCGCTCCCACGTTAACACCGGTGATGAACTCGATCCCTGAGCCCCGTAACAACTCAACCCGACGATCCACCAGCGCTTTTTCGAGCTTCATGTTGGGGATACCGTAGATCAGCAAACCGCCGATACGATCGGCCCGCTCATACACGCAGACCTGATGCCCAGCCTGATTCAACTGATCCGCCGCCGCCAGGCCCGCCGGTCCTGATCCAACCACCGCGACCTTGAAGCCTGATCGTTTTTGAGGCGGAGGGCAGGTCACCCAGCCCTCTGTAAATCCCCGATCGACAATCGCCTGCTCGATATTTTTTATCGTGACAGCAGGCTCGGTTATGCCGAGCACGCAGGCTCCCTCGCAGGGGGCGGGGCAGACACGCCCGGTAAATTCTGGAAAGTTATTCGTAGCGTGCAGTCGATCAAGTGCAGCGCGCCATTCGCCCTGATAAACGAGATCGTTCCATTCCGGAATCAGGTTATCAACAGGGCATCCATCCGCCGACTGGCAGAACGGTACGCCGCAGTCCATGCATCGTGCGCCTTGTGTTTGGAGGTGCTTGGTGTCACCAACGGAGAAAATCTCATTGAAGTCATGCAGCCGTTCCGCCTCGTTCCGATACGGAACGATACTTCGGGGAAACTCCTTAAAGCCAGTTACCTTTCCCATATCAGTTCACGCTATCCAATTGCTCAGGCGGCACCCTGCTCGGTGGTCTTCTCATCGTGAAGAGTGGACTCCATCTCCGGATCATGACTCTGCCGGTCTAGTAAGACGCGCTTGTAATCACGCGGCATGACTTTAACGAAACGGGCGAGCGAGGTTTCCCAGTTATTGATCAGTGCCTCCGCGATGACGGACCCGGTCCACTGGTGATGTTCCTCTAAAAGATCCAAAAGCTCGGCTGCCTCGTCTGCATGTTCAATTTGGTCCAGATCGACCATATCCTGATTACAGTTGCGGGCGAACGTCTCCCGGTCATCGGCTAACACGTAGGCAATGCCTCCCGACATCCCGGCCGCAAAATTACGTCCGGTCGGACCCAGCACCACCACTCGGCCGCCAGTCATGTACTCACAGCCATGGTCACCCACACCCTCGACCACGGCCCGCGCGCCGCTGTTGCGAATCGCAAAACGCTCTGCCGCTAGCCCGCGGAAAAACGCCCGGCCACTCGTGGCGCCATATAACACCACGTTCCCAATCAGTACGTTCTCTTCTGGAACAAAGATACTGTCTACCGGCGGATAAATGGCGAGGCGCCCTCCAGATAAACCCTTGCCGACATAATCATTGGCGTCGCCGCTAAGTTCGAGCGTGATACCGTGGGCCAACCAAGCGCCAAAGCTTTGCCCCGCAGAGCCGGAAAACCGCGCATGGATCGTCCCATCCGGTAAGCCCGCCTCGCCCCAGCGTTTGACCACCTCATGACTGAGCATGGCGCCGACCGTCCGATTCACGTTGCTGATCGGCAGATCAAAACTAACCGCCTTAGCGTCTCGAATCGCATCCTCACTGAGCTTAATGAGATGCGTGTGATCCAGGGCCTGATCAAGCCCATGATCCTGGGGCTTCTGGCAATACACGCCCACTTTGGCGTGTGCCTTTTTAGCCGGGGCAAGTAAGCCCGTGAGATCAAGACCTCCGGCCTTCCAATGCGATACGGCAGAGGCCGATTCGATGACGTCGGTTCGGCCAACCATATCGATAAACCGGCGAAAACCCAATCCCGCCATAATTTCGCGTGCTTCCTCAGCAACAAAAAAGAGGTAATTCACCACGTGTTCAGCCACGCCCTTGAATTTTTGTCGCAATACCGGATCCTGAGTAGCGATCCCCACCGGGCAGGTGTTGAGGTGGCATTTACGCATCATGATGCAGCCGAGTGCGATCAAAGGTGCGGTGGAGAAACCAATCTCTTCCGCCCCGAGCAAGGCGCCGATCACTACATCCCTGCCCGTTTTGATGCCGCCGTCCGTCTGCAGCACAACGCGACTGCGCAGATCATTCATGACCAGGGTCTGATGGGTTTCTGCGATGCCCAACTCCCATGGCAACCCGGCATGCTTGATGCTGGTTAAAGGCGATGCTCCAGTCCCTCCGCTGTCCCCCGAAATCAGAATATGGTCCGCGTGGGCCTTGGCTACGCCGGCCGCAATCGTTCCAACGCCCACCTCAGACACCAGCTTGACGCTGACCCGGGCGCTGGGATTCGTGTTCTTGAGGTCATAGATCAGCTGCGCCAGATCCTCGATCGAATAAATATCATGATGGGGGGGCGGGCTGATGAGTCCAACCCCTGGCGTTGAATAGCGGATTCGAGCGATCGTTTCATCGACTTTCGTTCCCGGCAGTTCACCGCCCTCACCGGGTTTGGCGCCCTGGGAAATTTTGATTTGAATTTCGTCTGCATTTGCCAGATACCAGGCGGTGACCCCGAAACGACCCGAAGCGACCTGCTTGATCGCCGAGCGTTTCAGATCGCCGTTGGGCAGCGGCTTGAACCGTTGAGGGTCTTCGCCTCCCTCTCCCGTGTTGCTTTTTCCGCCCACACGATTCATGGCGATCGCGAGCGTCTCGTGCGCCTCAGGCGAGATCGACCCAAAACTCATAGCGCCGGTACAAAACCGCTTTACAATTTCTGCCGCAGACTCGACTTCTTCGATGGGGACCGCGGATCCGGCAATACCCTCACGCAACTGCATAAGACCGCGCAAGGTACAGCGACCCGTGGCCTCAGAATTTATTGCGTCCGCAAATTCCCGATAGGCCTCCTGACTGTTCTGCCGAGTGGCCTGCTGTAACGTAGCGATGGATTTGGGTTCCCAGGCATGCTTGCGACCACCTGATCGCCAGTGATACTCGCCCGGATTCGGCAACGTAACGACGTTATCCCGAGGCACCTCGGGGTAACCCAGCTCATGCCGACGCAACATCTCATCAGCCAGTACGTCAAAACCAACGCCCTGCAGCCGACTGGCGGTCTCCGTAAAACATAACTCGATGACATCGTCTCTTAGACCCACCGCCTCGAAAATCTGCGCACCCTTGTAGGACTGCAGCGTCGAGATTCCCATCTTGCCCATCACCTTAAGCATCCCCTTGGCAACGCCTTTGCGGTAGGCCTTCACGACGGAGGCATCATCAGGGAATTTCTCAGCAGCAAGCTTACCTTCGCGTCTGGCGTGCCAGAGCGCCTCAAATGCGAGATAGGGATGAATCGCATCAACGCCAAATCCGACCAAGAGGCAGTGATGATGAACTTCGCTTGCTTCGCCGGTTTCGACAATGAGACCGATTCGGGTGCGCTTTGCACAGCGCACCAGATGCTGGTGTGCTGCACCCGCTGCGAGTAACGTGCTCACCGCCACGCGATCGTGCCCTACCGCCCGATCGGAAAGCACCACGAGATTGACGCCGGCATCCGCAGCTTGTTCAGCTTCGGTGCAGATTCGATCAATGGCAGGTCGTAATCCGTCGTTGCCCTCGTGACGATCAAAGGTGATATCAATAACCTGAGTGCGCCAGCCTCGATAATCAAGGGTCTTTATCGCCGCCATGTTCTCGTGAGTGAGAATCGGATGAGGCAATCGCAGCCGATGGCAATGCGCTTGTGTCGCCTCCAGAAGATTTTGCTCGGGCCCGATGTAACACTCCAGCGACATGATCACATCCTCTCGGATGGAGTCGATGGCTGGATTGGTGACCTGGGCAAACAGCTGTTTAAAGTAATCGTACGGAAGGCGGGGCTGATCCGATAGGCAGGCTAGCGCAGAATCGTTACCCATCGAGCCAATGGGATCCCGCTCTTCGTTCACCAGCGGGATCAACATAAAATGAAGGGACTCGCGCGTGTAGCCAAAAGCCCGAAGTCGCGGGATCAAGGCGCTCTCATCCAAACCCGGGATCTGAGATGGCTTTGGCAACTCTGACAATTCGATGCGCTGATGGGTCAACCATTGCTGGTACGGCCGCTGGCGCGCCAGATCGCTCTTGATTTCCTCATCAGGAACGAGGCATCCCTTTTCGAAATCAACCAAAAACATCCGTCCCGGCTGCAATCGGCCTTTTTCCCGAATGATCTTCGGGTCCAGTGTCAGCACACCTACTTCGCTCGCCATGATCACCCGATCGTCCGTCGTCACGTAATAACGACTGGGACGCAGTCCGTTTCGATCCAAAACGGCGCCGATACATCGACCATCCGTAAACGTGACCGAGGACGGGCCATCCCAAGGCTCCATCATGGACGAGTGGTACTCGTAAAAAGCGCGTTTTTCTGCATCCATCGATTCGTGCTTTTGCCACGCCTCGGGGATCATCATTAGCACCGACTCGGGCAAGGTTCGACCCGTCACCAGGAGGAAATCCAGCGCATTATCGAGACCGCTGGTATCCGAACAATCCGGTTCAATGACTGGGAAAATCGAGCCGAGATCCTCCCCAAACAGCTCGCTTCGCATGGTGCCCTCACGCGCGCGCATCCAGTTGCGATTACCCCGGAAGGTGTTGATCTCGCCGTTGTGAGCAATCAGACGCATGGGGTGTGCGCGGTCCCAGCTTGGGAAAGTGTTCGTCGAAAAACGGGCGTGGACCATGGCCAGATGGGTCACATAGTCCGACTCCTGAAGATCCACGTAATAATCCATCAGCTGCAAGGTGCGCAGCATGCCCTTATAGATCATCACCCGGCTCGACAACGAGCAGATATAAAACATCTTTGCTTGCGCCAACGTCGTATCGGTACGCAACAGATGACTCGCGTTTTTCCGGATCAGGTAAAGCTTGCGCTCAAATGCGTCCTGATCGATATCGTCTGCAGCCTCCACCAACAGCTGCTCAATGAACGGCTCGGAGGTTCGGGCAGCGATTCCAATGTCGGCTTTTTCTGGCGCGACCGGGACAACCCGCCAGCCAATCAATCGCTGGCCGTGCTGGTGAACTAATGCCTCGACAGCTTGCTTGCAATGAGCGCGTTCTTTCTCTTCTTTGGGAAGAAACACAACGCCCGCGCCTAGTTTTTTCGATTCGGGCAACTTGATTCCCAGATCCGACTCAACCACGCGGGACAGAAACGCATAGGGCAACGCGGTCAAAATACCGGCGCCATCCCCGCTGTTTGGCTGGGCACCGACACCCGCCCGATGCTCCATGCTCTTAAGCAACTCGTAGGCGTCATCTACAATGCCGCGGCTCGCAACCCCTTTGATATGGGCCACCATGCCAACGCCACAGCTGTCGTGCTCATATTCGGGTCGGTAAAGCCCGTACGGTTCTGGCAATGTTGTTCTCATTGGCTTATGTGGTCTCTCACGGGTCGCCTCGCTCGATCCGGCCTGATGCGCCGACTCGCCCCCGATGCGCCCCAACAAGGGCCGCACTCAAAGAGGAGAGGGGAAACAACGATTCAACAACGGTAGCAGGCGGGTGCCGTCTCGAGGAATCTTCCAACAAACGGCCGTAGGAGTATACCGATTGAGAAAAAACGGTTCAAATACAGGCGCTTTATTGCGCTTCAGAAAGCGCTTTCTGCAAAATGCTGCCCCGAATTGGTGCGTTGGTTTTTCGCTCAGGCGCGGGGAAAGCTCTGAAGGACCTCATCGAGAAGCGCCTGCGAATAATCCGCCACCAGTTTAGCGCTGCCGAGAGCCTCTAGAAGCACCAATCGAATACGCCCATCAGTCACTTTCTTGTCAACGGCCATATGACGCCGGAAATCATCTGCTAACATCATCGCCGGCGCCCGGACGGGAAGATTGGCGCGGTCCAGAAGTCCTTCAACGCGACCCACGTCCGAGGCATCGATCCAGCCCAACCGCTCGGACATCGTCGCGGCCATCAGCATCCCGACCCCGACTGCTTCACCATGAAGCCACTGACCATAACCCGAGGCAGTCTCGATCGCATGACCGAAGGTATGGCCCAGATTGAGCAGCGCTCGCTGGCCGAACTCTCTTTCGTCCTCGGCCACCACTTCGGCTTTATGTCGACAGGACTCCACGATAACGTACTCCAGGGCGTCACGATCATAAGCGAGCAAAGGGTCCATATTCTCTTCGAGCCACTCAAAGAAGGCCGCGTCACGTATGAGGCCATACTTGATCACCTCCGCGATCCCGGCGGAGAGCTCTCTAGAAGACAGCGTGGCAAGCGTGTTGGTATCGGAAACCACACACACCGGCTGATGGAAGGCGCCAATCATGTTTTTTCCCAGCGGGTGGTTAACCGCTGTCTTCCCGCCTACTGCCGAGTCCACCTGAGCCAATAGCGTGGTGGGGATCTGAAGGAAGGCGACGCCGCGTTGATAACAGGCAGCGGCAAAACCGGCGATATCACCAATCACACCCCCGCCGAGCGCCACGAGCGTCACGTCCCGACTCAGGCGATTCTTGAGTAACGTATCGAAAATACCTTGCAGCGTCACGAGCGATTTATGTTGCTCCCCGTCAGGCAAGATCTGGCAGGTCACGTTAAATCGATCGAGCGCCCCAATTAATTTGTCGAGATACAGGGGGGCGACCGTCTCGTTGGTTATAACCAGTACTTCATTTCCCGAGATGTAGCGGGCAATCAGCCCCTTCTCCTCTAAAAGGCCGGAGCCCACTAGGATGGGGTAGCTTCTATCACCCAGGTCAACGGTCAGGGTTGCCAACGTTTGCGAATCTCGTTGCAGATGTCTTTTGCCACCGCATGCGGCGATCGAGAATCGGTTTCAAAGACGATATCTGCCTCGGCGCGGTACAGTGGCTCTCGCTCAGTCATCAGTGCCTCGAGGACCACTCGGGGATCTTCGCCGGTATTCAGGAGCGGTCGGTTCTTGCTGGAGCGCGTTCGTTCGACCAGCATATCCAGAGTGGCATGCAGGTAGATCACAAGACCGTTATGACGCATGGCTTTACGCACATCCTCTCGAGTCACGGCTCCGCCACCGGTCGCAAGCACGATATTTTTGCGTTTGACAAGCTCGAAGATTTCTTTCGCTTCTCTCTCCCGAAACCCGGCTTCGCCCTCGATATCAAAGATCGTGCTGATGCTCACACCGGTGCGCGCTTCAATCTCCTGATCTGAATCGACGAACTCCATCCCAAGACTCTTTGCCAAAGAGCGTCCGACCGTCGTCTTGCCCACTCCCATGGGCCCAACCAAATAAATATTGCTTGCAGAAATCATGGCACAGCGTCAGCGTCAAACCGCTTGAAGAAAAAAATGCTCTAACCCGCCGTCAAAACCGGGTTTACGATTCGCGGAGTAAGGAAAATGAGCAGCTCGCTTCGATTATCAAGGATTCCCTTGGTTCTGAAAAGAGGGCCCAGAATCGGCAGATCACCAAGGACCGGGACTTTGGACACGCTCTCTGATGTTTGCTGCTCGTAAATTCCACCCAGCACGACGGTCTCGCCGTTATCAAGCAGCACCTGAGTCCGCACCTGAAGCGTATTAATATTTTCTTCGGTGGCTGAGACAAAAGAGTCTTTGGTCACAAATACATCCAGAATCACCCGGTCATCAGGCGTGATCTGAGGCGTAACGGTAAGTCCCAGCACCGCCTTCTTGGTCACGACCGTTCCCTCACCCAGCGTGTTGGTCGTGAAAATGCGCTCCTGACCCTGCTCGATATGCGCTTCTTGCTTATCGGCCGTCAGTAATCTTGGGTTCGCCACAATTTTGCCGTTGCCCTCAGCCTCAAGCGCTGAAATTTCCAAGTCAATAAGACCCGCCCACCCGGCGCCTGCTTTTGCCAGCGTTAGCGCGTAGGAAGCGGGCGACACCGATCCGATGCCATTGGCCGGGAAATTAACACCCAATGAGCCGTCACCACTGGCATTGATTCCGTCCGTGCGAATCGTCGAGGTATTGTTCAGCGATCCAGACCCCATCGCCGTGCCCAATGCCGTGTTGCTGTTAATGCCGGTCAGTCCGAGTTTGACCCCCAGGTTTCGGCTGAAGTCCTCCTTGGCCTCAACAATGCGCGTCTCGATCAGCACCTGCTTGACGGGCCGATCGAGCTCGGTAATCAGTTTGCGGATTTCCCGAATTTTTCTTTCGGTATCCTGAACGAGCAGCGAATTCGTGCGCTCATCGACCGTCACGCTTCCCCGATCAGACAACAAACGGTTTTCCTCGGTTTGAACCTCAGCCATCGACACGCTGCCAAACATCGACTGCTGCACATTCGACTCAATAGCTCTAACCGATTTCAACAGGTTGGCAATGTCACCTGCCTTGGCGTAGTTAATCTGAATCAGATCGGAAACCAGCGGCTCAAGTTCGCTCACCTGGCGAGACGCCTCCAACGCCAGTCGCTCCTGATTCGCGATTTCTTCCGCCGGGGCAATCCAGACGATGTTGCCCTGCTGACGTCTGGCCAATCCCTTGGTTTGCATGATCGTATCCAGCGCCTGATCCCAAGGAACGTTCTTGAGTCGCAAACTCATTTCGCCAGCCACGGTATCGCTGATCACAAAGTTAAGGTCGGTCTCTTGAGCAATTTGCTGAAGCGCGCTTCGAACCGGAATATTCTGAAAATCAAAACTGATTAATTTGCCGCTGTAGCTCGTTCCTTTTGAATCACCATCGGCTCCACCGGGTGCTTTTGATACGTCCAGAATGAATCGATTGCCCGACTGAAGCGACACGACGTCGTAACGCCCAAAAGGCACCACGACTATTTTCACGCCGCGGTCAGTGGCAAAGGCATCCACGAAACGCACCGGCGTTGCAAAATCGACCACGTCAAGACGCCGTTGCAGCGATTCATCCATCCCTGCGCCGACCGCTTCGATCACGATCTCGCCCAGCTCCTGACGGATGTCGACCTCGGCATCGTCTCGATCGAATTCGAGTATGAGTCGTCCGGCCGCCTCCGGCGTGCGCCTAAAGTCAATCGACCCAAGACGAAACACACCCTTGCTGGCACTCGGCGTAGAGGTCGACTCAATCGCTGCCAGGCCGCCCGCGTTTTCAGTATCGGCAGGATTCACGGTTAGCCGTATTCGGTCAGGTGCATAGGTGGTCTCGAAACTCACCGCAGCGATAAGATTGATTACCAGGCGCGCCCGTTTGTCGTCCTTGGCGATCAACAGGTTTTCAACGGACCCGCGCCCGACCTCGATTACCGATTGGTTAAGGGAATGGCTGGCGCCAAAAAAATCGAGCACGATCCGGTCGGGCCCACTGGTTCGAAACATTCGGGGCTTGTCCGGATTCCCGTCGGTCAAGACATCGATCTGTACCTTGCCACCCGGTAACGCCGTGAACGTAACATCGGTAATAAGAGCGCCCGACTGGGCATTCAACCCCTGCGAGACACAGAACATCGTCAGCAGGCCTATCCAGCGGGAGAGCTGCCTGAGATGCCGAATAATCCACAGCCGATTCATAGACTCGAATGTACTTGAATTCAAAACGAATTACTCGCCCGTCCGTAACTCTGTCTGTCTGGTCTCCCAGCGTCCAGAGGCCCCTTGGACCAATTCCTCAATATCGAGACGGCCCGCTGTCTTGTCGATTCCGACGATTCTTCCGATGTTCTGTCCGAGGTAGGAGCCCATCACAACCCGGTGAATTTGCCCATCGGGCGCACTGATTAATGCCCAGAGATCGTTTTCCAGTTCCATGGTCCCAAGCAACTTTAAAGCATCCAATGGAAACTGCTCCAGGGGTTCCTTCGCGCGATCAACGTCAGGGGCGAGTGGATCAGGCCCCAGCTCCGTCGTGGCTGCTAATTCTTCCTTGCCGAACACATTGCTGGGCGCAAAAGGATCCTTGCTTTCATCCACCGAATAGGTCACCGATATCACCGGAGGCTGTTCGGGTATAGGATCAACCTTCGGAACGGCATCGCGATGCAGCGTGGTCACGTAACGCTCGAGATCCTCAAGTGTTCGCTGCTCCGAGCAACCTGTCAGCACACCGAGTGCCAGAGCAGAAGCCGCAAACGGCAACCCACTTTTAAAGATCCGATAAATCATTATCTAGACCCCCTCTGGCAGATAACTGTAGGTCTGCAGCATAAGCGAGGCCTTAACCTCACCGTCCTCTTCGCCCACTAGCGTGAGATCCCCCACTGTGACGATACGAGACATCCCGGCCAGGTCGCTCACAAAATTTGCAATTTGATGATAGCTGCCTCTTACCTCCACACGTATCGGCAGGGAGGTGTAAAACGCTTCCAGCTTCTGGGCCTGCGGGTCAAACACGCTGAATTCCAGGCCTCGCCGGCTGCCAGCCTCCGTAATATCCACAAGCAGAGAAGGCACCTCGGTACTGTCGGGCAGCTTTTGCAGCATTGCCGCGAGCAGCTCCTCTATCTCTACCATCTGCGCCTTGTATGCGGGCAGATTAACGACCATGCCTTTTTTCACGCTAAAGGTTTTTTTTAGCTCAGCCTCTTTTTTTCTAGATGACTCCAGCGTTAGACGCTGATCACTGAGCACAAAATGCCAGCTCCCGTATGCAAAAAGGAGGCAGCCCAGCAACGCCATCACGATTACGAACCAGCCTGGCCATGCCGCGGGCTGATTGATGTCGATCCGCTTTAGGTCATCCTGCCAACTCATATCTGAATAAACCCTCTGCAGCTCACGGTTTCGCTGGAGCGCCGCCAGGTAGCGCATTTGCCTGAGGGGTCGACACCGACAGCTCGAATTCCTGAGTCTTGCCCACATTGATGATGTTGAGCTCGGGTCGATCAAATGAGGGTGTGCCGGTGAGCTGTTTCATCAGCGCCGATATTCGCGAACTGGACTGGGCGACCCCTTTGAGCTCAACCCCGGCGGCGCTTCTTTTCAATGAGGAAAAGAAAACCCCCTCAGGACTCGAATTCGCCAACTCAGTCATGCCCAGAACCAATTTGGTCCGCTCTTCCTCCAGCTCTCTTATCACGGCCATCCGCGCCATGAGTTCATCTTTGCGCTTTTGGATATCCCGGATCTCACGCAACTGCTTTTCTACGCGAGCGATGGCCTGCTGAAGGAATTGGTTTCGACTGTTCTGATAGTTGAGATCACTGTTCTGCTTCCACCAGACGCCTCCCAGCGCGCCCAGGGTCAGCACAGCAACCAACACCGACGCGGTTAGCGCCGAGCGCCTCTGACGCTGCCGACGCTCTTCCCGCCAGGGCAACAGGTTCACGCCCCGTGTCATGCGACCCCCCGTAATGCAAGACCCACAGCCTTTACCATCGTAGGCCCATGCCGTTCAACCAGTTTGGCTGCTCGGATACCGGTGCCTTCCGCGAAGGGGTCGGCAATTAATGTCGGCACTCCGATATACGCCTCGATAACAGAGGCCACCTCGGCAATCTGCGCACAACCGCCACTGATCATCAGCGCATCAACGTAACTTCGTTGCGTGGCCGTTAGACAAAATTCAAGTGCGCGCGCTGCCTCTCTTGCCATCGCGTCACGAAAAGGCGTCAGAAGATCTTGGGTATAGTTTTGTGGCAGATCGCCCGTTCGCTTCATGGCCTCCGCTTCACGATAATCCACACCATAGCGCGAGCGAATGTTCTCCGTCAGGATCCGACCGCCAAAATTCTGTTCGCGCCCGTACACCGAGCGGCCGTCAACAAATAAATCCAGTCGGGTCGAGACATCGCCAAAATCCATTAGCCCGATGGCGCGACCATCGAGATCTTCGCCCAAACCTTTTGCGACAAAACCAAAACCCCGCTCGATTGCGAATACACCAATGTCCACCACACTCGGGCTTAGGCCCGCTAACTCAAGCACCGCCGCATAGTCCTCCACTATTTCGCGACGACAAGCCGTAATCAGCACCTGATCATCACTCCCTTCCCGCGCGCCGCCCGTGACACTGAAGTCAAGATAAATTTCATCCAAGGGGTGAGGAATTTGCTGCGCCGCTTCAATCATGACCTGCTCTTCAATTTCACCGTCGCTGAGGCCCGCAGGAAGGGTAAGCGTGCGTGTGATGATGTGAGTTGGTGATACCGCGACCACGGCATACTTTCGGGAGCTTTGCGAGTGCGCGACAGCACGTCGTATCGCCTGGCTGGCTGCATCAAGATCCGCAATACCATGTTCGACGATCGCATTCTTCGGGAGAGGCTCGAATCCAGCCCGGTCCGCCCGATAATTTTTGCCCGCAGCAGACATCTCGAGCACCTTGATCCCCGCGCTACCGATATCGATACCGAGCGCCGGGCGGTTTTTTTTCTGGAAAAGCCCCATGAGCGCAAAGTGTACCGCGACCCCTTGCCTTGATGCTCCCCCGTTGATTGCCGGTCGAGCGCCGAGCCGAAAATTCAGCCTTTGATAAAATTGCCGACCGTTGTGGGGTTCTCACTCCATATTCCATCCGTTTTAGCATCCTATGCGCCTTCGCCGCCTTTTTTTTATCCTTGCTTCGTTAGGACTGATGGCGTCTGTCGCTGTCGGCACCTTAATCGCCGTGGTCTGGCAGGATTTACCCGCGATCAGCGAAGTTCAGGATATCCGCCTGAAGGAACCGCTGCGGATCTACTCGATTGACGGCAAGTTATTGGGCGAATTTGGCGATGAGCGGCGCATCACCGTGCGATTCGAGGATACGCCTGGGCAACTGATTGATGCGATCCTGGCCGCAGAGGACGACCGTTTCTTTAGTCACCATGGCATTGACCTACTTGGAGTTGCCCGCGCTATCGTCGCCAACCTGCGATCTATGGATACCCGCCAGGGCGCCAGCACCATAACCATGCAGGTGGCCAGAAACTACTTCCTTTCTAGGGAAAAAACCTACAGCCGAAAGATAAAAGAAGCCTTATTGGCTTTCCGGCTGGAGCGAGAACTCTCTAAAGAGCAGATCCTCGAACTTTATCTGAACAAGATTTTTCTGGGCCATCGTAGCTACGGCTTCCAGGCCGCATCTTTTTTTTATTACGACAAGCCCCTGGCGTCGCTAAACCTTGCACAGCTCGCCATGCTCGCCGGGCTGCCCAAAGCGCCGTCTTCGATCAACCCCGTAAGCAACCCCGATCGTGCAAGCAAACGGCGCGATTACGTGCTGGGTCGGATGCGGGAGCTCAAACGTATCAGTGAGGTGGATTACGAAGCCGCTCGCTCTGCGCCCATTACCGCCCAACGGCACGGGATGGACATCGAGCTTAACGCGCCGTACCTCGCTGAAATGGTGCGTGACTACATGGTGGCTCGCTTTGGCGAAGAGGTCTACGCGTCGGGCTATCGGGTGTACACCACGGTGTCCGCCAAAAACCAGAAGGCGGCAAACCAGGCCTTGAAAACGGGGCTGGTCGCTTACGACCGCCGACACGGTTATCGAGGCCCGGCCGGGTATATCAACCCGGTCGACTTTGCGACGGAAAGCCAGCGACTGGGCTCTCTCGCAAACTACCCCTCTGCCGCCGGGTCTCGACCGGCTATGGTGATTAGGCCTGGCGGAGACGCGATCGACTTGTTCACCAGTGACGGTAAGTTCCGGTCTATCTCTCCTGCGGGCTGGCGTTGGACCGGCAAAAGTCCTTCAAGCTTCCTGCACCCGGGCGACGTGATTTACTACAGCGGGTCAGGGTCGGATTTGGCGTTATCTCAAATCCCCGAGATTCAGGGAGCGCTCGTTTCTTTAGACCCTACGGATGCCTCTGTCCTGGCTCTGGTTGGCGGCCTTGATTTCAAGGCCAGCCGGTTTAATCGCGTTGTCCAGGCTGAACGACAGCCGGGCTCGAATATCAAGCCATTTATTTACTCTGCTGCGATTGCTAACGGTTTTACCGCGTCAACGCTCGTTAGCGGGGCCCCCATCGTGGTGGAGGATGACGTGGGGGGTGCGTGGCGTCCGCAGAATTACAGCAAGCAGGTGTTCGGGCCCACCCGACTTCGTGAAGCGTTGAGCATCTCTTTAAATTTGGTGTCCGTGAGACTCGTCCGGGCCCTTGGCATCGAAACGGTTCGCGATTATCTGTCGACCTTTGGCTTTGAGCCATCGCGATTGCCGAAAGGTCTCTCTCTTGCGCTCGGATCTGCGACGGTCACCCCCATGGAGATTGTTCGAGGGTATGCTGCATTTGCCAACGGCGGTTACCTGATCGAGCCCTATTTCATCGCCCGTATTGAGGATCAGTCGGGTGGAATCATCGAATACGCAAACCGGGTGATGCTCTGTCCCGATTGCCCTGCTCCTTCGAATGACCCTCAGGCCCGACCCCAAAAAACCATCGACCTTCGCTTTGCCAAAAGGATCATCTCTGCCGAAAACGCGTTCATTGTGGACAGCCTCATGCAGGAAGTTGTTCGCTCCGGCACGGCCCGGGCGGCGGCCAAACTGGATCGGGACGATTTGGCTGGCAAAACCGGGACCACGAATAACTACTTTGATGCGTGGTTTACGGGCTACAACCCGGACGTCGTCACCAGCGTTTGGGTAGGCTTCGACAGCCCGAAGGATCTGGGCGAGGGTGAGTCTGGCGCTCGAGCGGCGCTACCGATATGGATCGATTTTATGTCGACCGCACTTGGATCCAGCACCAAGACGCCAAGACCTATCCCTGACAACATCATCTCCGTTCGCGTAAACCGCGACAGCGGTCTTCGCGCGCGCGAGGACGACCCGAAAAGTTACCTTGAGTATTTTGTTCGCGGAAGCGAACCGCCGTTTCCCGATCCAGGGTCCACGATCGATCCCATACAGGGACTGTTCTGACGCGCTACTTCGAGAGCGATTCGTCCATCACCTCATCGCGTCACGGATCCGATCCGTCTGTTAGCGGCGTGGATTTTTTAGCGGAGGATTTTTTCCTGGTGGTTTTTTTGGTTGTCTTCTTGGCGCTTTTTTTAGCTACCCGTGCCGGATTTTTCGTCCGAGTTGCCGATGAAGACGCCTTTTCACTGATCTCCCAACTTCCGTCGCGATAAAACGCTTTCCAACCCGTTGCCTTACCGTCTGCCTCGGTCATAACGTACTGCTCTTTGGTCTTGCGGCTAAAACGAATCTGTGCCGGATTACCATCCGAATCGTGCGTCGGCGCAGCAGCAAGATATCGATGCTTGGGATCCAGGAGGTCCGCTACGCTCGCTACCTCCTCAACCAGCGGCGCACGCGTCTCGCGGTTTCTGGGAAACTGGCTCGCGGCCAGAAACAAGCCAGACGCGCCGTCTCTCAACAGGTAGTGGTCATCGACCTTCTGGCAACGAAGGTGCGGCATCGGAATCGGGTCCGCCTTAGGTGGCGCGGGTTCTCCGCTGCGCAGGAGTTTTCGCGTGTTTTTGCAGCCCTCGGCCGTACAACCGAAGTATTTCCCGAACCGACCCGATTTCAACTGCATCTCCGCACCGCATTTATCGCACTCTAGCGTCGGGCCGTCATACCCTTTCAACTTGAACTCACCGAGCTCTATCTCAAACCCTGCGCAATCCGGGTTATTGCCGCAGATGTGAATCTTCCTCTTTTCATCGATGAGGTATGACTCCATTGCGCTATGGCAGCTGCTACACCGTTTGACATTGACCAGCCGCAATGCCTCTTCATCTTCCGAGCGCTCAGCCTCTTCAACGTCGTCTCCCGGAATCAGATTGAGAGTCTGCGTGCAGCGCTCTTTTGGCGTGAGCGCATAGCCCGAACACCCCAAAAACACACCGGTCGCCCCGTTTCGAATCTGCATGGGTCGGCCGCAGGTTGGGCAAACTACGCTGGTCTCCGTGGGCAAGTTCGCCCGCATGCCGCCGACTGCTTCCTTGCCCTCGCCCTCACCCAGAGCCGCATCGACCTTCTGGGAAAATCCTTCGTAGAAAGAATCCAGCACCGTTTTCCAGTTCTTCTGGCCCAAGGCAATCTCGTCAAGCGTTGCCTCCATATCAGCCGTGAATCCATAATCCATCAGATCCGAAAAATTTTCCCTCAGTCGATCGGTCACAATTTCGCCAACCTTTTGCGCAAAAAATCGGCGGTTAGTTAATTTGACATAACCGCGGTCCTGAATCGTGGAAATGATGGAAGCATATGTCGACGGTCGGCCGATTCCGCGTTTCTCGAGTTCTTTCACCAGACTGGCTTCGGTAAACCGACCGACGGGCTTGGTGAAATTCTGCTTCGGATCAAGTGTCAGTAGCCTAAGTCCCGCTCCCTCCCTGATGTCGGGCAAGACTTCGTCCTCCTGTTTGCCGGCCGGCGGGAGGACTTTTGTGTAGCCATCGAATTCGAGAATTCGACCACGAGCACGCAACTCGAAGCCCCCACACTCCACCTTTAGAGACGAACTCAGATAGCGGGAAGGCGTCATCTGAGAGGCAATGAAAAAGTTGCGAATCAGCTCATAGAGTCTCTCCTGATCCCGCTCCAGACCCAGCTGCGAGGGCTGTCGATGTACATCGGTAGGCCGAATCGCCTCATGCGCCTCCTGAGCGCCTGCCTTGCTGGAGTAGAGATTCGCAGCATCCGGCAGATACGCGGCGCCATATCGCTCCTGAATCAACTGACGGCACCCGGACAACGCCTCGGGACTCAGGTGGGTCGAATCCGTTCTCATGTACGTAATGAATCCCGCCTCGTAAAGCCTCTGAGCCAATGTCATCGTCTTTTTGACGGA
>Ga0208547_1000799_pt1 | contig 17828 bp, 30 predicted proteins | sample DEB08_DNA_5_FD_185501 | JGI IMG/M metagenome (GOLD analysis project Ga0208547, IMG submission 185501) | Aqueous microbial communities from the Delaware River and Bay under freshwater to marine salinity gradient to study organic matter... | ecosystem: Environmental > Aquatic > Marine > Coastal ...
CTTTGCTGATTGCGTAAAGCACGAGTACAAGGATATGCAAGAGGGGTGGTAACATGACTAATATTTCTGATGGACCATTTCGTGATGGTGTAGAAAAACCTCATACGGATGTAATACGAGAGACGTATACCCGACTATCGATGCGTGACGGCCAGCTTGTCGAAGAGACATACACTCGACACTGGACTAGTGATTCTTACATTGATTCATCAACAGTAAGCCCCTTGAAACAATCTGAGAGAGATTGATGAACATCTTCTATTTACATAATGATCCAGAAACCTGTGTGAAGATGCACAACGACAAACATGTCGTCAAGATGATTATCGAATATGCTCAACTCATGTCTACTGCACATCGTGTGTTAGATGGGGATGAGTATTATGATCGTACAGCGAACAATCGTCGTATCAAACGATGGAAGCATCCTTCTGAGAAGATGGAAGAGAACTTGATGAAAGCGTCTCATGTGAATCATCCATCCAACAAATGGCTGCGATTGTCAAGTCAGAATTATGATTGGTTGTTCAAGCTGTGGAGAGAACTACTACTTGAGTATACGCATCGTTATGGGAAGACACATAAGTGTACAGAACGGTATGCTTATCTAGCACGACCACCCAAGAACATTCCTGATGTACCGTTCACAGAACCGACACAAGCAATGCCAGAAGATGTCAAGCGTGGTGATAGTGCAATCATTGCTTATCGCAATTACTACATATTCTATAAGAACACAATGGCCAACTGGACAAATCGGCCTATTCCAGAATGGTGGTATGAACATGTCGAATAAATTAAAATTGAGATCATATGGTATTTCAGTGTTTGCTGAAATGGCAGATATTATTCCGGCCTCTCAATATAAACCGGACTGGTGGAAGAAACAGAAGTCATTCGTTGATCCAGAAACATCAGACACAGAATCTTTTGATGAACGCTTAACAGTAAAAATGCCTACAGTTAAGGTGTGTCCTGCTGTTCATACACAGTTTCAAGCAGGATATATTCTTACTGCTCCATTTGATATGGAGATATGGGCTGATGATTATGATTGGGGCGTAAAGATTTCTACTTTACTTGAAGGACGAGTAGACCTCAATGAAGCATATTCTATATTTGGATATCATACTATAAAACAATATGAATCTTTGCATGAAAATGAAGATAGTCCTTATGTAAGCAGAACATTTAAATTGAATACAGGTATCCAATTAGTATCAGACGAACCTGTTAATCTGATGGTAATTCCTGCATACTGGTCACACGTTTCTCTCTCTCATAATGTTGTTTGCTTACCAGCAACAATACAACTAAGTCCAGAAATTTACCCAGCAGATTCGGGTCATGGTCTTGTTCCAAATTTTCTTATTAGAAAAAATACTAGAACCTTTATTAAGAAAGGTGATCCTTTACTTCAGCTTATTCCTTTTGGACAACAGAGTGTGGATTTGCAAGAAGCAGATGTTAACCAAATTGACGTAGATGGAATACGAAAGATACTATCACGCATTCTAGAGATAATGACATATTTTGGTTCCGACAGAAGAAATTTCTTAACTCGCTGGCAGTTTGAAAATCAGTACACTAAAAGCACAACAGATGCAACAAAATGGATTGATAAAGTGAAAAAGAGATATTCTTATTTTAAGAGTAATAAAAGTCGCACTAACGACACTTCTAGATTTACTAAATAACGGTATAGTCAGGAGATATTATGCCTAATTATGATTTTATGAATAATGAAACGGGTGAGCAATTCACTGAAGCTATGAGCAACAGTGAAAGAGTGAAGTTTCTGGCTGACAATCCTCACATTCAACAACAACTTTCCCGAATGAATATGATAGCTGGAATGCCTAAAAACGATGAAGGATGGAAAGAGAATATGTCCCGCATCGCTGAGGCTCATCCCAATTCTACTCTAGCAGACAGACATGGTGGCCGGACCTCAAAAGAGGCCAAGGTTTCGGCTGTCCTTGAAAAGCATGGTGTGAAGAAGGGGAAGTACAACATGGACCTCTAAAGGAGTACACATGCCTGACAGTCTCTCATTTAATGAATATTACGATGATACTATCATCCCACTATCTAAAAGACAGAGAAGACGACTAGAAAAAAGAAAGCAGCAAAACGGTTTACGATTGCAAGATATCGAACCGATTACAGACACGCAGACACAAGTGTTCGACTCATACCTGAGTGGTAAGAACCTAATGTGTCACGGAGTTGCAGGAACAGGCAAAACATTTATTTCATCATACCTAGCGATTAGAGACATCCTAGAAAGATATGATGACAAGGATACGCTACAGATAGTTCGTAGCGTTGTACCCACAAGAGACATGGGATTTCTTCCCGGCTCACAGAAAGAAAAGTCAAGAGTTTACGAAGCACCATACTATAACATCTTTGGAGAGTTGTTTGGCCGAGGTGATGCATATGAAGTTCTGAAGTCTAGGAACCAAGTGCAGTTTACTACTACATCATTTGTTAGAGGCTTGACATTTAACGACAGTATTGTTATAGTAGATGAATGTCAAAATATGACATACCATGAATTGGATTCAATCATCACTCGCTTGGGTGATAACTGTCGTGTCATCTTCTGTGGTGACTTTAGACAATCTGATTTTAAATGGGACGATGAGCGTCAAGGAATCTTGAACTTCATGAAGATCATCAAGAGTATGAAGTCTTTCGATTTTGTAGAATTTCAGAAAGAAGATATTGTAAGGAGCGACCTAGTAAAAGAATATATAATAAACAAGCTAGAACTAGGTATGCATTAGAAGGTAAAAATGTTTAATCATGTGAATGTGAAGATTCCAGAAATCAATACTGAGAATATCAACGGTGGGCGTTATTATGTGACGCCCACCGGAGAGAAGTATCCATCCATCACTACTGTTCTTTCAATCCTATCCAAGAAAGCAATCATGGAATGGAGAAAGAGAGTTGGTGAGGAACAAGCAAATAAGATATCAACACAGGCTGCTCGTAGAGGTACGAATGTCCACCAGATGTGTGAAGATTATCTAAACAACAAGCCATACATTAATCATAAGACCATGCCAGTTGACAAGCAGATGTTTGCAACTTTGAAGCCTATTTTAGATCAACGTATAAATAATGTACACACTCAAGAAGCTACGTTGTATTCGGACTATCTTGGTGTTGCGGGGAGAGTAGACTGTATAGCAGAGTTTGATGGCCGTTTGTCGGTGATTGATTTTAAAACATCTCGCAAACTTAAAAAGAAAGAATGGATTTCTAATTACTTCCAACAAGCATCTGCTTATTGTGTTATGTACGAAGAGCGTACAGGAACTCCTATCGATCAAATAGTAATTCTCATTGCAGTCGATGACGAAGAGCCTCAGGTGTTCATAGAGAAAAGAGACAATCATATTCACGAATGTATGAATACGATTGCTATGTATAAGGAACAGTATAATGTACAAAAATCTACTAAAGACTTTTTTAGTGGTCGCGCTATGTAGTCTTCCTATCACAGCATTTGCACAGGCTGAACCATCATGGAAAGAAAAGCCAGTTCAGTGTGGAGATATTAAAGAAATCTACAATAGGTATGTGATCAATTATAATATGATACCTATGTTTACTGGTGTTGCAAATTCAAAAGACATCGGACTTAACAACATGGCTGTCCCTGTTGTATTCTTTATGGACGATCAGGGTCGCTGGATGCTAGTTGAAATTAATGTTACTGATGATGGGGCTGGTCCTCTATCATGTATCATTTCTCTTGGTAGTGGTTTTGATTCAAATATCGATCATGATGAACTTATTATGGGACTACTAGGAGCATCAAGTTTATGATCCCAAGGAGTACCCTCATAAAAGATGGTAACTGCAAAATATTAGTTTATGGCCCCTTTGACAATCCTCGTGATCATATAGAGAGAGTTTCAAAGGTTGTTAAGCAAACCTATACCACACATAAATGTGAATGGGATAGATACAATATTAAGTTTTGGGTAATTTAGCCCTTGACAAAAACAACACTTTCTTGTATAAATAAAGATGTTCGTTGAAGCAATTCGGACGCTGGACAGGACGCGGGTGCGATACCCGCCGCCTCCACCATAAACACAGGGTTTTCGCTTAGAGGAATGTTCGATTTGCGAAAAGTCATCTGTACAGGAACATTTCTCAATCCTGTGTTTATGATGGGGGCGAAATAGGATCGACTGACAGTTAGTAGGAAAGTGGAGAACTGGTGCGGAAGCGACCATAATCGCAACACACTTGTAAATGCAAACGATAACTTTGCACCTGAGATGCGTCTAGCGGCGTAATCTCTGGGCCCGCCGGAGCCTCGAAACAGAATCCGGCAACTTACTTTGGAGAGTGAAATGATTGATAAGATTGCACGACGACTTGGAATGAAAGATGACACTGGTTGGGATGATCCTACAGTTTTTGGATTTACTGTATTGATGATCATTTTTGGTAGTGCTGTTTACAGTGTGTTTGTAGCACTGCTGGTAAGATTCGGTGTATAAGGTAACAGCACACTTTAAAGATTATAGAGTTGTCAAAAAGTTTTATGATCGATTTGATGCTATAGACTTTAGAGACACTGCTGATGCTCATTATCCAGAACAAGTTACATTTGAGAAGGTAAAAGATATGAGAGAATTTGTATACAATAGTTGGAATGGTGTGATGGATGCTGATATAAATCCACTACGTCATATTCCAGACTTTAACACAAGACACATGGTATTGCAAATCCTTGCATGGATGTGGTGCATTGCGTTTTCTATGTACTTTGGTTCTATGTGGGTATTTGGAATTACAGCAATCGCACACGTCTTTTTGATTGCTGCTATTGCGGCTACCGTCGCTACATTTGAAATAGCAAAACGTAAACCAGAACTTTTTAATCTGCGCCCTGGCTATCACAGTGTAAGTCGCAGTAGACAATATATGTGGGTTAACGGAAAGAAGGTAACTCTTGATCCAAATGATCCCGGCGGGGAACATGAATAATGTTGTTCAAGTTTTACTTCTGGCCGTTTGAGGCGATACGATCCGTCTCGCAATTAAGCAAAAAGAGATCGTCTAACCAATGACTAAAGTTACGCATCCAGTAATTATATAAGCTGGCTCTGCTCTATAAATGCAAGACTAGGGGTGTCGTAATAATGACGATGCCTCTAGTCATTTTATTATCTGCGTCATTTTTTTGACTCGATATAAATACCTGTAGATGAAGATTCTGTGATGATATATATTGGTGTGAACTTTAACCTCAAAAGCGAGATTTAAAATGTTTAAACAATTAGTAATTGCGATGATCATCAGTCTGGTAAGCGTAAGCGCATCTGCTGAAACTATAGTGACAGAATCAACAACAGATAGTACAGTAACAACTAATGGAAACATGGAAACTACGGTGAAGTCACCGCCACCTTCCGCTATTTCCCCACAGTTTAGTGCTGGTAATAATAATGATCTATGTACTGTCGGTGTCGCTGGAGCGGTACAGACACAGATTTTGGGTATCTCTGCTGGAACAACATTTACAGAAGAGAATTGTGTGAGACTGAAAAAAGCGAAAGTGCTTTATGATATGGGTATGAAAGTTGCAGCGGTATCTGTAATGTGTCAAGACAAGTCTGTGTTTGATGCTATGATGATGGCCGGAACTCCATGTCCATACGAAGGGCAGATTGGTGAAGCAGCTAAAATTGGTTGGGAATCTCATGAGTTTGATAATAAGAATGAACTCAATGGAAAGGACGACAAATTAGATGCTAAAGAAGCTGCTACTTTTGGTCTTGGTGGTCTATCCCTACTCTTACTCTTACTCTGATAGTATTGTTCCATACTACGGAACTACAGGGAATGCTGCTGCGTCTGGACATTCATGGAGTATGGAGAATGTTTTACCCATACCGCCAGGTCTTGATATCAATGCTGTGATATATGATTACACTATCCGAAAACAGACTGAAGACTCTGTGGATGTTCATGTACAGAATGAGAATGCAAACGGTACGGGATTTATTTTCCGTGAGACAGATTCATGGAAGCCTGGCTCTCTCAGTGGAACAGAGATAAGGAAGGTTGTTCCTGTTATCCCTAACATACCAAGATCAGCTTGGGGTCAGGGATCGATAGAAGTTGAAGGTAATGGTACAGTAGAAGATGCAAGTGTTGTTTATAGCTATAAGGTTGATCCCTGCTATAATCCACAGATTGATCCCAACTGTCCAGGCTACAAAGTAATACTACCAGAGATACCACAAATTAATCCTGATGATATATATGATGCTACAGAAGATGAATATGTAAATCTCAGCGATGATGAAAGATCATTGATTGATGAGAACGAAGAAGTCTTAGAAGATAAAGACGAAGAGGAAGAAGAGAAGGAAGAAGAATTAAAGAGGAAGTATAGATTGGAAAAACTTTTGTCTGCTAGTGAAGCCGCTTCATTGGTTGCTGAGAACTTGAGAATCCAATCCATGAATGCGGCTATAGATAAGGCTGTAAACTCTAATCAATATCAGAGAAGCATTCCCGGCGGGGAATATAAAGAAAATATTGTCTTGAAGGATAAGATACTAGAAGACAATAAAAAAGGATTAAGAAACGGATTAGCACAACAATTACTGCATGAACAAATGGTAGACATGCAGTATAACAACTAGGAGAACAATATGTTCAAACATACCTTTTTGTTTATGATATTTTTTGCTTTCGCGGCTCATGCTACAGACGTACCAATTACAGGTAATGTTCAGTCTCGTTGTGTGATTACCGTAGATACACCGGGCGTATTCGGAAACCCAAACTCATACACACTAACAACAAGTCCAACAGATGGTGGTGTCAAGCCTATTGTTCGTTTTGATGTAACGCTTGCTGATGCGTATTACGCTCAGATTACAACACCTACATCATTCGATACAAGTCCCTCTCTATCAGAGACAGTGACATGGACAGGATCAACAGCAGTGAGTGCTGTGAGTGATGCAACTGGTATGGGTTCTTATGAAACAAATAAAACCACTTTTGGCCAGACAACACAATACGATCTGACTGCTACAGGTTCAACTTGGTTCCAGTCTACATCAGTAGCAGTAAATGGTGGTAACAAAGCATTTCCTGGCGGTCAATATACAGCATCAGTAGAAGCAATTTGTGTTGCACAATAAGAGATGAAAAAGCTATATATTATTACACTATTGTTGGCGTTCATTTCAAGCGCAGTACATGCACACGAGATGACGCCAACTTACCCTAAGTGGAGGTATTCATTTCTAGACAACTTGCTTGTCACTGAAATGGAAATGTTCAACAAGCGGGCTGATGTAGAATATTATGAGATTGCAGTATTTGATGAGAACTGGAATCCTGTTCCTTTTGTGTCATCTTATAATGTGTACAGAGTAGAGTATCTAAGTCGTGTGAGATTTGAAATCTACATCAGAGAACAAGATAGGATCAAGGCTGAGTACATCTGTTCTAAGTCTAAACTGAGAGATGATGGTAGATCAAAAACATCTATATCATCAACAATATGTTCAAGGTTAAAATGAAACGACTACTGATTATATCATTATTGTTTTCGACTACAGCATTTGCAGAAAACAGTTCATTGAATTTACAGTTACCCAATGCACAAGGTAGCTTCTCTCAGGATTCGTTTCGCTCTGGAGAGATGGATTGTAAGAATGCTATCGGTGGAGCAACACAACTAGAGTTTGGTGTTACAGGTATCATCGATAACTATGAAAGTCCACTAGACAGAAGCACAGGAAATACGACAAAGGATGTTGGTGTCTATGCAAGGATTACTATTCCCTTAGATGGACCAAAAGAAAGAATTAACTGTAACACTCTATATCAGCTTGAACTAAAGAGAAAGAGATTGGAAATCTTGAGGTTGGAACAAGAACTGAAGAGACTACAGGAATTGCAAAACGAGGGATGAGATGGCCAAAGACTTAGGACAAGAACTTGAGAACATGGAAGAAGGTGTAGAGAACCTTAAGAATAAACAATTCCGTGTTCTAGGTATGAGAGTGTCATTTGTAAGCATAACCGCTCTCCTTGCGCTTCTAGGATCGATCTGCGGGGCTTTGTACGCCGGTTTCCTAATGTATCAGAAAATAGAAGAGGTTGCTGGACTTGACGTTGGTGCATTTGAGCAACGCATGGATATCATCGAAACCAAGCTAGATGAAGCTATAGACTACACAAGAGATATCAAGTCTGGACTGCGTGACGACATTCTGAGCATCGAAAAGACTGTAGATAGAATGGACGATAAGTTACGCGAAACAGAGACGGACGTAAGAGAGATTGTACAGAACGCAGAAGAGCGTTTTGAGAATAAGAGAGATGCGCTACAAAACGACTATGATGAGAAAGCAAATCGTCTGTCTGAATCCAATACAGAAAGAATGGACGAACTCAACAATAAGGTTGATCGTATTGTCACTCGCCTAGAGAATGATCTTGAGCGAGAGATGAGAGAACTAGAAGACGCTATATCAGAAAAACTTCAACGTGCATTAGATAACCCTCTAGCAAACTAATTTGATAAATAGGGACATACATAATTAAAACTTTGTGATTTTGTTATTCACTGATAATATTATTACGAGGTAAGATATGGACCCGATCACAGCCGCGGCCACCGCGTCTAGTGCATTTGCCGCCATAAAAAAAGGTTTTGAAATCGGTAGAGATTTGGAATCTATGGTAGGCGATCTTTCGCGCTGGATGGGAGCAATCTCTGATTTAACAGAGGCCGAAAAAGACGCCCAAAATCCCCCAATTTTTAAGAAGCTATTTGGTGGCCAAACAGTCGAGGCGGAAGCCATGGCGACATTTGCTGCAAAAAGAAAAGCCGAACAGCAAAGAGCAGAACTCAAAACTTACATCCAGTACACAATGGGTATGAGTGCTTGGGAAGAATTGGTCCGCATGGAAGGACAAATTCGGAAAACTCGCAAAGAAACTATTTACAAGCAAGCAAAGAGACGACGCAAGTTTATGGAGATAGTTGGTATCATCCTTGTCGTTGGAGCATTGATTGGTGGTAGTGTTCTAATATTCATGCTTGCATATTCAGCGGTGAACTGATGGAACTTGTTCATGTGTTTCTGCTACAACTGTACTTAGGTACTGGTGAGTTTAGAACTCTGGTATCAAATGACATGCATTTCTATTCAATCTCAGAGTGTAACTATTTTGCTAGTGAGATGACAAAGAGATATGGTAACTATCAATCACTTGATTGGTTGGACCCTAAAGACAGAGCAACAGCTTACTGTGTTCCTAAAACTTTGCCTGAAAATATTATAGGAAAATCGATAAAAGTGTATTGACAAAGACGACAGGATTGTGTATATTATGAGCATGAAAACGATTCTGACATACATGATTCTCGCCGCAGTTGCTGTAGTAGCTTCAATTCCAGCAAACGCACAATCGAAACTTTCTGATAGCGCAGAAGAAGCAAAGTGTCTAGCAGATAATATTTATTGGGAAGCGAGGAATCAATCTCGTGCTGCTCATATCGCTGTCGCTTTTGTTGTTATCAATCGCGTATTCGATGAAAGGTTTCCTAACACAATATGTGAAGTAGTAGAACAGGGCCCAACCCGTCCTTCATGGAAGGATAAGACAAAGCACTATCCTGTTCGTAATCGCTGTCAATTCAGTTGGTATTGTGATGGAAAGTCTGATGAGATACCAACACCAGATGAAGACCTTTATAAGCAGATACGGTTTCTGGCTGCCGCTTTCATTGTGAAGCATCATTACTTCATAGACATCACAGATGGTGCAACACATTATCATGCGTATTATGTAAGACCTGCGTGGGCTAAGACGAAGACCCGTACAGCAAAAATTGAAGATCATATTTTCTATAGGTGGGAAAATGCAAATTGAGAATGATACTAAACTTGACTACAGTGATGTGCTAATACGTCCTAAACGATCTACTCTTACATCTCGTAAAGAAGTAGATTTGGGAAGAGTCATCTATTTTAGGAACTATAAACTACAACATACCGATACAGATAGTCTTCCATATGGTTATCCTTCAGGTCCATATTCAGAAAAGCCTGTAGGTTATCGTGGTATTCCAATCATCGCAGCTAACATGGATGGAGTTGGTACATTTGAAATGGGTGATACTTTAGCAAGTCAGTTGATTATGACTTGTCTAAAAAAGACTTATTCTGTAAATGAACTTGTAGAATATTTTGATAGAGACATTGATAGTGATCAACTACCAGAAGAACTTGCAGTTGGACAAAGACAAGGTTATGTCGCTATGTCCATTGGTTGCACCAATGAAGATTATGAGAAGTTTCGTAATGTATATGAACTGACTAGTGGTGGTGTATCATTTCTTAATGTAGACGTTGCTAATGGTTACACTGAAAGATTCAGCAATTTTATTCATATGCTAAGATCAACTCATCCAGAGTTGCGGATTATTGCTGGTAATGTTGTCACTGCTGATCAGACACAAGAACTTATTTTGAATGGAGCAGACATTGTTAAAATTGGAATTGGACCAGGTAGTGTTTGCACTACTCGTATTAAAACTGGCGTTGGCTATCCCCAGCTTTCTGCTGTCATTGAGTGTGCAGATGCCGCTCATGGTCTTGGTGGTCATATTATCGCTGACGGTGGATGTACAACTGCTGGTGATGTATCTAAGGCGTTCGCTGGTGGTGCGGACTTTGTAATGCTTGGTGGTATGCTTGCTGGCCACGATGAAGGTGGTGGTGAGGTAATTACCAAATATTACAAGACTAACGAAATGACAAAAATAGTTGATGATGGTTATAGTGGAGATATTGAATCCAAGACCTACTATGAGGAAGTCATAGAAGAAAAGAAGTTTGTTCAATTCTACGGAATGTCATCGGAGGCTGCAAATGAAAAACACTTTGGTGGACTCAAAGACTATAGAGCCGCAGAGGGAAAGGAAGTCCTTGTTCCCTACAAAGGAAGTGTTAATTCTACTATCCAAGATATTCTTGGCGGACTCCGCTCGACATGCACATACGCAGGAGCAAGACGAATTAAAGACTTGACAAAGTGTGCAACTTTTGTTAAAGTAAACAATACACATAACAAGGTATTTGGTAATGGCACTTGAAGTAATGACTACAGCAAAATTCTCACAGATGATTGAATCGATATCATCTGATAAGCGCATCTCTTATATGGATGCGGTTGTCTGGTATTGTGAACAAGAAAATGTGGAGATAGAGGTTGCTGCTAAACTTATCGGTAGCGTTCTGAAGACTAAGATCGAAGCAGAAGCACAAGACTTGAACTTCTTACCTAAGTCGGCCAAGTTACCTATATGAATGGGTTTGAAGCATATCAGACATACCTAGCAGTTACAAATCATTTCCGTCAAAAGAACTACGACTACTTTCGTTACAATGGTAAGATGAAAGTCAATGAAAGTTCTTACATGTCTCGTAAGGACAGATACACCTTTGAGAAAGTAGCAAAGCGATTTGATAGAGATGATTTTGTAAAGTATCTAATTTCTAACATCATTGCTGATTCAGAGAATATGTGGATCGGTAATATGATGGGGGGTAAGGGAGAGATTATATATAAGAAGTATGTAAAGAATCTTGAATCTCTTACATACAGCTACAAGGAAGACTTGGAGACAATCTACGACTTTGAGTCTGATTTTGATAAACTATTCACATCAGAGAAAGGACATCCACTACTCTTTAGAATGTATCTGAGAAACAAGGTACACATTAACACTTGTGTGATTCTCAATGATTTGGTTGGCTACAGTAAACTGTGGAGCAAGCAAGACGACATGATGCTAAATGACTTTCTGAAATTGCTTGACAAATATCCAAGGTTCCTGTATAGTTATACCAATATCGACAAAGCAAAATATAAGAACTTAACATTGGAGGTTTTCAATGAATAATGAAGTAGAAGCATATGTCGGTGAATTAAAGCAACTTAGAGAGGAGAACGCTGTTCTGAAAGAACAACTGAAAGAGTACGAAGTAGAGATTGCTTGGACGCAACAGTACCAAGGAGTCGCCCCGCAAAGTGAAAAGCATTATGATGTTCAATGGTATATGCATGGGGTAGAATACATACCTAAATAATAATGCTTGACACAACGCTTACATTATGCTATATTGGACAAACTTAAATACGCAACATACACAACATACGGAGTATACACAAATGGCTACAGATTTTGCAGCACTTAAAAAGTCCCGCTCAAACTCATTGAGCAAACTCGTTTCAGAGACGACAAAAATCAACACACCTAACGAAGGCGGATCATCTGATGATCGCTTCTGGACTCCTACAGTCGATAAGGCTGGTAATGGCTATGCGGTAGTTCGTTTTCTACCAGAGCCTCGCGGTGAAGACTTGCCGTGGGTACGCACATTCAATCATGGTTTCCAAGGCCCAGGCGGTTGGTATATTGAAAACTCTCTGACTACCTTCAATGAGAAGGACCCTGTTTCTGAATACAATTCAATGCTGTGGAATAACGGTACTGATGCTGGTAAAGATCAGGCTCGTAAACAGAAGCGTCGTCTCACCTACATTGCGAATATCTATGTGGTGAAAGACCCTGCTAATCCGTCCAATGAAGGACAGGTACGTCTCTATAAGTTTGGTAAGAAGATTTTCGACAAACTTAACGAGGCTATGAATCCTGAGTTTGAAGATGAATCACCAATCAACCCATTTGACTTTTGGGAAGGTGCTGATCTTAAACTGAAGATTCGCAACGTAGAAGGTTATCGTAATTATGATAAGTCTGAGTTTGACTCACCTTCTGCACTACTTGATGGTGATGATGGCCAACTAGAACAAGTCTACGAAGGTCTTTATTCACTTCAAGATTTTCTGGATCGTAAGAACTTCAAGTCTTATGCTGAACTACAAGCAAAGCTGAATCGTGTTCTGGGTCTGGATGGATCATCCCCAAAGCCGAATACTACTGCTGAAAGCACTGTTGTAGATGCACCCGCTCCAAAGGCTGCTCCTGCTCCAAAGCAAGAAGCGGTGAGTGCTAGTTCGGAAGAAGATGATACACTCTCCTTTTTTGAAAAACTTGCTGAAGAGGACTGATGCCTATAGCAAGAAACTGAGGGGGCTTCGGCCCCCTCTTTTTTTAACTTGTGAAATCTTTTAAAAGCCTACTGGTATTTGACCAGAAGTTTCCCATCGTGATACACGACTTTGCGGGGATACCGAAACAACTGTAGTTGGTCTTACGGATGTAGATGAATTTGTTACTATGTTGGTGCTTGCATCAAGAGCCTGATCACCACCACTACCAAGCAAAGCCGATTGATTTACTGCTTGACTTCTTGTATCAATATCTGGACCAGATAAACCCATAGCAGTTCTTAGGCCAGCGAGTCTTGCTGTTGCTGTATCAAAGTCAATATCAGGTGACGCTAAACCTTTAATCTGTGTACCAGAAGTAATAAAATTACCTCCGATTGTACCGCCCATGATAGCAGCTTCAATCGCGGGAATAGATTCCATCAAATCATCTGCAAATTCTTTGACATTCAGACTGCTACCATCAAATCTAAGTCCAGAAATTTTCTGTAAGGCTGCACCAATTCTATCTAGCGCATTAGCACCTCTGGTAAGATCATCTGCTTTATCAGCGACTTTGACCATTTCTTCAATAGGAGAGTCGGAGCCAGTCAAGAAACCCATAACACTTGAAGCTGCGTTTGCAAGTGCGCCAATGAACTGACCACCAGCAAATGCTGCAAGACCAGCACCCATGATACCTAGTGTCGATGAAAACTCTGTTGCTTTTGCTACACTGACATTAGGATCATTTGTGATAGAAAGAAGAACACCCACTTGTCTCTTGATACGCTCTGCAAAATCTTCTTCACCAAACATGTTGAGAGCGTTGGCCATATTAGTGGCGCCTTGACCAATCGCAAATGCGACTAGACCTGCACCGATACCAGCCATTGATGCGACAAAAATTGCACTATCAGCACCAACACCCGGCAAGTCTGATATTGACAGCAATGTCATCACATTTTGTTTAATTTGTTCTGCCCAACCAACACCAGTGAAGTATTCGATTGATTCTTGAACACCCGATGCAGCCGCTCCAGCAACACCACCAATGGAGAACGCTACAAGTCCAAGTCCAAGTCCTGCCATTGCAGCAGCAAACACCGCTGAGTCTGCTAAGAATGATAGATTACCACCAGCCGCATCATTAATAGATAATAGAGTGAGAACATTATCTTTGATACTCTGGGCCCAGTTACCACCAGTAAAGTAATTTAGTGCGTCACCAACACCAGAAGATGCTGCGCCAGCTACACCGCCGATAGCAAATGCAACTAGACCAAGACCTAATCCACCCATTGCAGCAGCGAATGTTGCTGAGTCTGCTAAGAACGATAGATTACCGCCTGCTGCATCACTAATACTTAGAAGTGTGAGAACATTTTCTCTAATAGTTGCAGCAAAGTTTGAATCTGCTGTAAAGTAATTTACAGCCGCAGCTACGCCGGTTCCAATTGAAAATGCTGCAAGACCAGCACCAATACCAGTCATAGCTAAGAAGAATAGACCACCTTCTAAAAAGAAGTTACCCATTCCTCCAAAATCATCTTTGATACCTAAAAGTTCGTTGATGTTTGCTCTGATTGATTTACCATCAATTTCATTGATTTGCTTTAGAAGGAAACCAGCACCGCCAGCAAGAATACCAGCACCAGCAAGCAAAGCACCACCACCAATACCAAGTCCTTTAAATAGACCACCAATGCTGCCAGCAATAGCTGAACCAATCTTCCCAAACAGACCAGAGCCGCCTTTACTTGCATCAAGATTTACATCTCCAGCAATATCAACATCACCAATACCACCTTCACCACCACCTTGCCGACTTGCTTCTCGTGATGCTTCAAGCGCAAGACCTTCTTGAGCCCGAGTTGCTTCCCAGCCCGATCTTTGCAGTTCTAAAAGTTCTGTAACTGTAGTATTCAGATTATCGACAGACCTACGAACATTATTAAGTCCTGCTCGTAGACTTTTCTGTAATATCTGTCTTTGTTCTACATTGCTATCAGAAGCATCGTTTGTAGCTTTTACCTCGGGCAACTCTGCCATGGTTTATTCCTATTTCTTTCTGAATGCGTCTGCACCAAAGAATGCTGATACTAGTACTGCAATAGATGCAAAGTATGTTGGTGCAATATCAGCAATCAACGTAGCAGCTTTGTCTAATCCAAGAAGTGATGTAATAGCAATACCAATAGGATACACCAGCAAACCGATTAGCGAGAACCATGCCATCTTTCGGATTGCATCTCTTTGTGCATCTTCATCTTCCATCTTCTTCCTTTTAAATTCCAAATTCATCTCCATTTCTTCTTGTGAAATGTGGCCATCACCATTAGTATCCATGCCTTCTACGGCTGCTGCATCAATGGTCTTTTTTTCTGTCATGTGACTTACCTCTTTCTTGATTTGAGTTTTTCTTCTTCTTCTTCAAGGTATTGTTTTAGTAAAGTCACATATATTTCCCTTTCAAAAGGGATCATGTTATCTAGTTCAGTCAATGAATATTTATGATGTTGTATGAGTGCAAAGTTCATGTGATACATATTAGCTAGAGAATCATGTATCATTGCAAGGTAAAAAAACTTTGCAAACCCTCCAACTTAATTGTCTCTTCTTCTCCACACTCTGGACATTTCCATGTAATATCGTGAGATAATTTAGGAATGCTTTCATAAAATTCTGTAATCTTATTAAATTGATTCTTGTTTAGCTTACCAACCCACTCTTCAATTTCTTGAAGCGTAAAGTCAGAATACATATTGTCTTTATCATACAGACATTCGATGTTTTCACATATCATAGTGAACATAGAATCTGCATCATCACCTTTCATATTCATAACACTCTTTAGTGTTGGGTATCTTAGTTTCACACCAACATCATCATTAATCATTACTTCAGATTTTTTGATTTCACCCACTACTTTGATATCATCAAGGTTTACTTGTAGTTCTGTCTTATGTTTACAATCAGATTCCTGATGACCTACTCGTACTGTAATAACTTCACCTACAGACTTACCTCTGATCTTTAAAAACATATATTCGATGTCAAATGTTGCTAACTTAGTAATATCAATATCTGATAAGATGCAGTCTTTTAGTACCTTTATAATTGCGTTTGAAATCTCTTTTTGTTCTTTTCCCTCTAGTGCAATGAGAAGATTCTTTTCTTCACCTACGAGAAAAGGACGGTATATGATTTCTTCTTTTGTTGATGGAATTACATCAAAAAATTCTGGTGTGCTAATTGCTGGTAATGTCATAATTTACTCCATTATGTTATTAAAGTCTAATCGCTCCAAATGGTGTGTTTACAGTTCCTACAGCACCAAGCCCACCTTGTGCTGAAATATTTCCTAGACCCGGAATATTTGCTGCTGCTGCAAAACCGCCTGGTCCAAATGAGAATCCAAAAGAAGAACCCAAGCCCGGCTGATCGGAACGGTTGAATACGACTTTGTAATCTCTATAAGCAAAGACGATGCTTAATTTGGCGGCTGCTTCATCACCCCAAGACATAGCGATTGGTGCAATACTAATCGGATATGCTTCTATGAGTGTATGTATACTTGATAACTGCCCTGCTTCACCATACTGACGAATATTAACTTGTCCAGTAATTCTATCATAATACTCCATATTGTAAGTACCATTAGATGTACCAAAGCTGTTTGTTCCAGAGATGGTGTTCATCCATCTTTCAAAGTATTCCTTTTCTCTCATGTCTTCACTGAGAAGAAACTCTAAGGTAGTATCACCTACGAGTGTACCATATGGTATCTTTTGAATAGGACCATATATTTTGTATTCTGCTGTCGTGATAGTGCGGCCAGGAAGTTCTGCGGTATCGCATCTAAACATCATATCACGTTCAAGATCGGAGTCACCAAGACCTGTGATCTGAACTTCAAAGTGAGACGATTTTGCAACGCCAGTTTTGTTGAGAGAAGCAACGATGTTTTGAACACTGAAAGTCATGTGATCATATTCCTACTGTCTGCCCATACCTGAGACTTGGATGCTTTCTCGAATCTTTCAACTGGAAGGAAGAGAGCGATATCCCATTCGGATGGGTTAATTTCTACAAACCTAGAACGAACATGCTTGTTCAGATACTTCTTAAAGGTTGGTTTAAAGTATCTATATTTAGACGCACTATTCAATAATCTGTATGACAAATTCAATTTGGTCGTATCATCATATCTACTATTACTGGATATCTCGTATAGAGAATCCATCAACTTTGCTCTTAGTTTATATGGTAAATAGTGAAGGTTGATTCCATAGAAACCACCTTTTGTATTTGCTACCTTGAAGATGAGCGGAAACGTATCATAGTAAGGTAGATCAGCTTTTGTCTTTGGATCATAGAAGAAGAAGTACATACGACCTATTCCAGCACGATTCACCAGACGATCTCTATCTCTAGAAATCTCTGTGGGTCTTGCTCCGCGTGATTGTCGTGCTTGTTGTCTGAACCAATCCCTAGATGCTTGTGTCCTGCCTGGCGCTTCACCAGAGCGAACACCTCTAAGGAGTAGATCGTCAAAGACAGTAGCCATTAATATTTAATCCCTAGTTCTTTCTCTGTAATGATCATAAATTTCCATTTTCTGTCTTTACAGAACTCAATAGCCGCTTCCCATTTACTCTTATTTATACCCCATGTCTTTACCTCGTATAAATACTTCT
>Ga0208547_1000800_pt1 | contig 17806 bp, 17 predicted proteins | sample DEB08_DNA_5_FD_185501 | JGI IMG/M metagenome (GOLD analysis project Ga0208547, IMG submission 185501) | Aqueous microbial communities from the Delaware River and Bay under freshwater to marine salinity gradient to study organic matter... | ecosystem: Environmental > Aquatic > Marine > Coastal ...
GGTTGGGTAGCTATGGTGAACGCTACTGTTGACGTAGGCTTTGCAGTACCAGGTACTGATGTAAATGAGTATGATCCAGTAACAGGTACTGTTAATAGAGTTGTGACAAATGGAGGACCAGATAATACTCGATCTTTAAGTGTAACTGCTGGTAAAATATACAAGTCTGATGCAGCACATCCGATAGTACTACAAGATAGCGGAACTCACTACTCTATAGCTCCCCTTTCTGCTGCTGGTAGGTACTTCGGTTTTTATCAAAATAGATACGGTCCGCCTGATATATATTTCTATGCAGTAGATGGTAACATAACAGTACATATCTATGAAAATAAAGGCATTGATGGTTCTCCTACGCACACCTTTGAAGTAGAAGCTAATACAGTAGTAGAAGCTGGTGCTGCTATATCCCCATCAACTTTATCCTCTGGAACTAATGATTGGTTTTTAATTGAAGTTAAAGGTGGGAATGCTGTAGTTACTAAAAGAGGAACTATTGGAGATAATGATATTCTATATCCAGCATCACGTTATAGGTTTGGTGTTGTAAGTACGCTTGCAAAAACTATATTTAGCTATGGGACACCTTCTACTGCAAACACCATATTGGCTTATGATGAAAATGAGCCAGTGGTAACTTCTTGGATAGGTGACGGTGATGGTGGTGATATGGAAACTGGTATACCCATGCATTCTCTTGGGGATAACTATATAATTACTCATGATTTAGCAGGCTTTAAGATATCGAGCCCTTATCCAAACACAGTAGTTAAGATAAAGTATCATAATGGTTCTAATTGGGTTCAGCCAGTAGATAACCTAGGCTCTGCAGTTACAGATAGTTATACTCTTAATGGCTCTATAGATAACCCTGCTAATACTGCTGTTGGAAATCAAGCGAGTGGTGGTAATACTGCAATAAATACTGGTACAGGTGCGATATGGTTTAGTGCAAATAATCCTTTCTATCTTAGAACGAATGATGGTAGTGCTGATGAATATGGTGCTCAAGGGTGGTTAGCCAAATACCAAGCGACTGCTTACGGTACGCCAGACACTAAAGCCGCTATACATCTTTCAGATGATGGAGATAATAACGTAGGTATTGGAACAAATACACCATCAGCAAAACTTACGGTAGATGAAAATGCGAATGTAGGCTTCGAAGTGTTTGGTGGAAATGTAGGTCGAGATATAGCAAGGTTTCATAGAGACATAGGAGTCAATACTACTGTGGGTATTAATGGTAATGGTTCGTCAGCACAGATGTATTTTGAAAATACATTAGGGGGATATTACAGTATAGGTAATGACTTTAACGGAGATTTTCAAATTGCTAATTCTCAATACATAGGAACTAATGTTAGATTTCATATAGAGGCTACGTCAGGCAACGCAGGGATTGGAACGTCAAGTCCATCAGATAAACTTGAAGTTGCCTCTTTAGCATCAAGCTCAACAAACTATGGCCTAACTCTAAGTGATTCTACAGTCAATGCTGTGGGGGAAACTGTTGGTATTAAATTTAAGTGGAATACTGCCGTAGCTGCGGGAGTAAAGGCCGTATTAGAAAATGTTTCAACTGGTGCTGCGGGTCTTTCATTAGAAACTTCTTCAAATGGATCAACTCTTACTGAAGCGGTCAGAATAGACAAAGATGGAAATGTAGGTATAGGAACAGCAAGCCCTAACACAAAACTTCATGTAGCAGGTACATTGACTACTCCAGCTATTGTTATGGATAACACTCAAACAAGAAATAAGATAAAACTTTGGAGTAGTGGTAATTATAATATAGGATTTAAGAGTGGTTATAGTTTTGGTGCTTTAGGGGGAAGTGGTACAGATTATGCCATGAGCTTCCAGATGAATAATGATCCCCAAAGAGGCTGGTGGTGGGGTGATGATGGGCATACAGATGCTCAAGGGGCTATGTCTCTTAACACTCTCGGTGAGTTGGTTGTAGCTGAATCCGTCAGAGTTGGTGGTGGAGTGACTGATACTTCTATTGCTGATACAGGATATGATCTTGATGTAGTAGGAAACGCTATTGTTAAAGGTAAACTCTCAGTAGCTGAAACAAACGATACAGTTAAAAAAACGTCAGCCTTTGATGCTGATTTTAGCGATGGTAATGTTAAAGCATTTTCAGTAGGCGGGACGTTTAATTGCACAGTTTCAAATATGGGAACAGGTGTTGTTTGCACGCTAATACTTAATAATGGTAACTTAAGTACATCTACTATTACTGTGGTGGCAGGAGACGGCAGCGGTACTGTAAAATCCGTTGGAGGAACAGATTCCGTAGCAATACCTGCATCTGGAACAGGAATAGTAAGTATGGTGAGAAACAAAGACGATATAATTATTTTAAACATATACAATAGTGTAACATAAAAACTTAATAAAAAGGAGACATAATGAGTCACATAGAATTAACAGAACAACAGATTAAAGACTTGATTAAAGATAATCCAAGTCTAAGGAATCAATTTCAAAATTTATTAATGGGTGGACCTCACGAGGGGGCCCTTGATGAATTTACTATGGATCAAACAAATATGAGAGTAGTAAGGATTGGTAGTGACGTAGTCATGCGCCCGATAGGAGAAATAGATAATCCTGATTTATACCAAAATCATATCTGGCTTAATACTGAAAAGTTTGACTTTAATATTAAAACAGTAGAAGGTCAAGGTTATCTTGAGATTACCGACAAGGTACAGATTGAGCCACCAGAAGAACCAGTAGTTGAATAACCTAACGGAGTAAAAAGAAAGGATCGGTGCAATAGTTGTTGCTATTGTTAATACTATTGATCCGAGTAAAATTTAGAGGAAAAAATCCATACTTATTAATATGAAGGTAATTGCAATATACCCAGGAAGATTTCAGCCATTCGGTCCACACCATAAAAAGACAATGGAGTGGTTACAAAATCAATTCGGCCGTTCTAATACGTTTATAACCACGTCGAATAAAGTAAATAGTAAATCTCCTCTAAATTTTGATGAGAAGAAATCGATAATAGCTAAATCTGGTATTCCGAGATCACAAATTGTTCAAGTTAAAAGTCCGTATCGATCGGAGGAGTTATTAAAAACATTTAATGCGGATAATACCGCGGTAGTTATGATTTATGGTGAGAAGGATGCAAACAGAATCAGTTTCACTAAAAAGGATGGTTCACCTGGGTATTTTCAAGATTACGAATCAAATAAAAACAATTTACAGCCATTTAGTAAGCATGCGTATATAATAACAGCACCTCATATAAGCATTAATATTCCTGGATTCGGCGAAATGTCAGGTACAAAACTAAGGCAGTTTATTCCATCTGCAACGCCCGAGGAATTCGACCGAGTATTTGGTTGGTATGATATTGGGTTGCATGATATGTTATCACAGAAGTTTAGTCAAACAAACGAGTCATTATCTGAAAAAAAGGGGCATATTCTTAACGTATTTGATTTTGATGATACATTAGCAAAAACCGATGCATCTATTAAAGTAATTCATAGCAATGGTTCTACACAAACGTTAACACCTGCAGAATATGCAAAATATGTTCCAAAAAAGGGCGATAAATTTGATTTTGCTGAATTTGGTAAAATAATAAAAAGTGCATCGCCGATAAAAGATAATATTAAAAAATTAATGCGATCTTTGAAAACTCATGTAGGTAGAACAACAATATTAACTGCACGTGCATTGGGGTATCCGGTAAAACATTATCTAAAAGACAAATTTGGTTTAGATGTATATGTTGTGCCATTAGCATCTGGCGACCCTAAAAAGAAAGCTGATTGGATTAAATCGCAAATAAAGCGTGGTATTAAAATAGTTAATTTTTATGACGATTCTATAAAAAATATCAAAGCTGTTTCTAAATTACAGCAGGAATTTCCTGAAGTTATTATAAATTCAAAACTTGTTAATGAATTAAATGAGGTATCTGTATCAACGGGAAATTCTTCAGTGGATGATGGTCCTCGGTTTATGTATGGTGATGTAAAATCATATAAAAATTCAATGAAAGATTCAGCAAAGATGCATCCTGACTGGGAAATTATTGATTGGATTATTAATAATATAGAAGAATTGCCTATATATGATACCGATTGGCCTGACGGACCAGTTCCGGGCGTGTCATTTTTTCCTGCCGGTGTAGGGAATGCTGGTACTGATTATTTTTTGGACACACAAAATTCAATTGCATTTAGTAATTGGAAATCACACGTTGCAAATGGCATTGGATCTAATAATAAAGTAGTCAACTATCTTGATGCAGATTTATCGTTAAATAACAAAGTGGTTCGTGAACATATTCATGAAAACATATCACGATCAGAACTGAAAAATATAGAACGGTTTGCTGACGAATTATTTGCTGAATTGGGCATTGATATTGTATTTACTCGTCATTTTTATGAAAGACTGAATCATCCTAGAAATAAAACGCCTATTACTTCAGACGAATTGAAAGATATATTTAATGATGTATTTAAAAAATATGGCGAAAAATTAGATGATAATATTAATGTCGATGCAATTATTAAAAGTTTATCAACCAAAATTAATCTACCTTTCATAATGCAATGGGACGACAATAATAAAGAATTTGATCTTGTGGCAAAAACCATAATGAGAAAGAATAATTTTCTGACAAATGATAAACCGTTCGTAGTAGAGACTATCAAAAAAGTGGGAGATAAATGGGTTGTATATCCTAAAAAAGGGGGAAAACGATTAGGTACCCATTCAACTAAAGAAAAGGCGTTAGCTCAATTAAGAGCGATTGAAATCAATAAAAATGAAGAGATCCAACAAGGATTCATGAAACAAGGATTGATTATGGAAGGCGGCGCTTTTGGACATATGAGTCATCCAATCGACAATCCATCATTTACATTTAATGATTTGATTACTTTAGTAGACCGGTCATTGAAAGGTGAACTGGATATTGAAGGCCCGGTACAAGAAAAGTTAGATGGACAAAACTTAATGGTTACGTATAAAGATGGAAAATTGGGTGCTGCACGAAATAAATCAACAATTCTAAATCCAATGTCGCTTCAAGATGTAGCAAGTAAATTTGCAGGTCGTGGGAATATTACAACAGCATTTGTGGAGGCAATGCGCGATTTACAAACTGCATTAAAAAATATACCAGAAGATACGCTAAACACGTTATTTAAAAACGGTCAGCGTTTTCTTAATATGGAAATATTATTTCCTGGTACTCGAAATGTTATTGATTACGGGCAAGCTGCGTATTTAGTTTTGCTTGGAATGGTAGAATTTGATGAAAATGCCAAACCAGTAAAAAATATGCCACAAATAGCAAATCAACTTCAAAAAGTAATAGAAAAAATAAATGCAAGTCAGCAAGATACATTTTCTATTATTGCACCCAAAGTTTTAAAATTGGCTGCAACTGATGATTTTGATAAAAAGTCATCTGAGTTTAAAAGCCGTCTTAGCAAAATAGCAAACAGCGCAGGATTAAGTACAAATGCAACTATTGGTGATTATACAGATTCTATGATTGGTCGAGTAATTGATTCGAAATTCAATGTATCAGATGAACTGAGAGATGCTCTAATAGCTCGATGGTCTAGGGGAGACAAATCAGTTAGATTAACAAGATCAGTTTTTGGGGATGAATTTGAAAAGATACGTGAATTCGATCGCAATGAACTGAAATCGCTTTATAAAAAAATAAAGGCACCGTTAGAATCTGTAATGTTGGAATTAGGACTTGAAGTATTATCTAATATCAATGACTTTCTAACAGCAGCACCTAATGAAACTATTGTGCAGATTAAAAAGCGAATACAATCACTGATTAAAAAAGCCAAGGGTAGCAAAGATCCAGCCGTATTGGATGCAGTTACAGCACATTTAACTAAATTGCAAAATTTGGGTGGTTTTAAAAATATCGTACCGGCGGAAGGAATTGTATTCAATTACAAAGGCAATTTAATGAAGTTTACAGGCACTTTTCAACCTATCAATCAGTTATTAGGAATTTTCCGGTTCAAGAGATAAGTAAATTTGATTTTATTTTATATTTATTATTAAAAAGGAACAAAATGGATAAAAGCAACATCTATAAAGGAATTAGTAAGCACCTCGAGTCTACTCTAAAAAAAACACAGTTAGCGGAACAAAGAATCAATCAAAGCACAATGCAAGAAGCCGAAAAACCAAATTACGATGATTCTGTTAGTGATTTTAAAAAGAGTAAAGTTGAGCGATTTTTCAAAAGATTAAATAAATCGTCGATTAAAAAATTGATGGATTTTAAAACCGATCAAGAAAAAGCAGAAGCAATAGCAAAATTCGCGGAATTTGTAGGTGTACCAAGATCAAAATTATCTTCAGTAGTTTCTCAACTCCGTGATTTAACACAAAATAAATAAATGGCAAAGTTACAAAATATAAAAGCTATTCGACAGATGTTGGATGGCACACATTTCACACAAACTCGACAGACTGTTGGTTTTTCTGATGCTGAAGCAACAAAGGAGCGCAATAAAAAACGAGAAGTGGGAGAAAAATGGCCAGAATTAGATGCAGAAGGCAATGTTATTGCAATTTGGGAACAGAAGCAAGGTTATCGAATTAAATCTTCGCCGAATGCGGAAGAACTAAGAGCGGCTCGTGAATACATCCAACAATATCCAAATTGTTTAGATGATTGCCGAACAACGGAATATGATAAATTAGATAAGCGGTTTCGTGCTAAATTTGGAAGATGTGCAGATTGCCAATTTCGTTTGGAAACAAAAATGAAATTCGAAGGTACATTTAAAGATTATGAACGCAAGCAAATGTTAGCTAATGCAACTGCATTTTTTGAGCAAGCAGATAAAGAGATCGAAATTGTAGTTGATCATATGTCAGGCAAGCACGGATACGTTAATCAGGATGGTAGTGCTGAAACTTGGGAAGGAGATGCAGCATCTGCTGAGAAGTTGCGTGAAGAGTATTATGCATATAAAAAAGTTGCGTTGGATACATTAAAAAATTATAAGTGATATGGCAATAAAAATCGAAACAGAATCAAAAAAAAGTGGCATTTGGAACATTGTAATATTAGTGTTAATTGCAATAAGCCTTGTTGTATTTGTAACCTATAATATATTGGATACAACATACGATTTCAAAAAATTAAAAAAAGAAATTAATGGTGTAATTGATTCGACCTCAATAATCAGTGCACATATTGAGTTAATAGAATCTGATAAAATCATTACATTGCAGGAGATCGAAGACTTGAAAAAGGAATTGATTACGTTAGAATATGAAATGCGAAATAGTGCAAATACAAATTCGATAGAATTGGAACGTGCATTGGAAATATTAAAAGGGCAATAAAATGCGAATATTTTTGGAATTCTGGTTATTTTTTTGTATATTAGTATTAACTTCTAATATGCAACTATTAGGTCAGGAGACATCTGATTCAATAAAAGTACCTAAGAGCCTTCTTATTGAATCTGCCAAAAAACTAAAAAACTATCAAATGTTAGATAGTGTACAGACTCTGCAGATAACGAGTTTGAAAACACAGATTACAAAATTTGAACAATTATCAGTGCAGAATAATCAAATTCTTGCATTAAAAGATCAAGAAATATTAATGTATAGATCATTATCTGAGCGATTCCTAAAAATACCAGCCTTGGATGAAAAGTGGTATCAATCAAAAACATTTAATTTCATCTCTGGAGTAGTGGTTGGCGCTATTGTGATATATTCCGGTGCATACATAGTATCAACAATTAGATAAATACAATGAAATATGCCGGCAAAAAAGAGCATTCGAGAATTAGTTAAATTAGAACTGTCAAAGTGTACAAATGACTATGCGTATGCAATAAAAAAATATTTCAAAATTCAGCACGCTCTTAAAGGCAAGATTTTATTTGAATTATTTCCATTCCAAGAAAAGACTCTTGCCGAGCTCATTAAACACAGATTTAATATTATACTGAAATCCCGACAAATGGGTATTTCTACATTATGTGCAGCATATGCATTAATTAATATGCGGTTTCGTAGTGATTACAAGGTATTAGTAATAGCAACAACTCAAGATGTCGCTAAAAATTTAGTTCATAAAGTTAAATTAATGCATCGAAATTTACCGTCTTGGTTACAAGAAAAGGTGATTGATGATAATAAATTGGAGTTTACATTAGGGAATGGATCAAGTATTAAAGCAGTATCGTCATCACCAACAGCTGGTAGATCTGAAGCGTTATCATTGTTAATAATTGACGAAGCCGCATTTGTTGATAATATTGAAAAAATATGGGCATCTGCACAGATGACTCTAGCAACGGGTGGTGATGCTATTGTATTATCTACTCCAAATGGCGTTGATAATTTGTTTCATAAATTGTGGACTGACGCAGAAATGGGCACAGCAGCAGATGGCTTAGATCCGTTCAATCCAATTAAATTGCATTGGTCACTACATCCAGAAAGAGATCAAGCATGGCGCGATCAACAAACATTGCATTTGGGTGCAAAACTTGCAGCTCAAGAATGCGATTGCCTATGGGGTCAAAGTAGAGTGAGAATTTTAGATAGCGATACCGGGGAAGAAAAATTAGTAACTTTAGAAGAGTTATATGAATTAATTACTTAGGTTTAAGTCATGAGTGAGATATATATATTAAAGGCATTCATGAAAAGCACACTGAAAGAGCAATGGGATGATGTACGTCGTCGAATGAAAGAATGTACTCCATATGATAGGGAGACAACTAGAACGCTGTTGATGGATGGCGATAGGTATCTTCGATATTTAGGCAAAGCAAGAAATCGTACTGCAATTGCTGAGGATTTAAAATTATATGTGTCAATAATGACTCATACACAAGATTTGGAAACGGTGTTTAAAGCACAGAAAAGTTACAAAGGCCATTATAATTTTTCTAATAGAATAAAATTCATAGTAGATTGTAATTATGATATTGAAGAATTAAGATGTGAATGTGGCAGAAAATATAATTGGACTAAGTATTGTAGAAAATGCCCAAATCCAAAGAAAAGAGCGATGCTGGGTAAAACTCATTCAGCAGAGACTAAGAAAAAGCAGAGATTGAGCACTCTAAAGTATCTAGAATCTTGCAAAGGTCAATTAGCTCCAAGGTATAATAAAGATGCTATACCTATTATAGAAGAATATGGCAATAAGTATGGATATAAATTTATGCACGCTGAAAATGGTGGGGAATACTTTGTAAAAGAATTAGGATATTTTTTAGATGCATATGACCCAATTAATAATGTGGCATTAGAAATTGACGAGCGCCATCATTATAATCGCGGCGGAACATTGAAGGAGCGGGACATTGTGCGACAACAAGAGATACAAGAAGTATTAGACTGTGAATTCGTGAGGATAAAATATACACGATGATTGAATTTAAATCAAATATCAGATACAAAGTACAGACTCCAGATGGGTTCCAATCATTTTCAGGTATGCGCAAAACTACAAAATCTGAAGTAGTAGAGCTGGAGCTGTCAAATTCTAAAAAAATTCAAGCATCGTTAGATCATAAATTCATTATCAATTCAGCGGAATGTTATGCTAAAGATATAAAAGTCGGGGACAAGTTAACACCAACCATATCAGCAACATCTGTGGAGATTAAAACTGGTGATTTTATTTTATATGATCTTACAGATGTAGGATTGGATCATTTATATATTGCAGACGACATCATATCGCACAATTGCGACTTTCTAACATCAGGTCATTCAGTAATAGATGGTGAAATAATAAAATGGTATGAAGACAATGTTGCAAAGGAACCATTAGAAAGGCGTGGTGTTGACGGAGATTATTGGATATGGGAATATACAGATTATACAAAACCATATATTGTTTCTGTTGATGTGGCACGTGGTGATGGTAGTGACGATTCATGCATTCAAGTATTTGATGTTGAAGGAATGACGCAAGTTGCTGAGTATATAGGTAAGGTATCACCTAGGGATTTAGGGAAAATGGCCGTTGCAATAGCCACAGAATATAATACAGCAATGCTCGTAATTGAGAATAAAAATATAGGATGGGATACAGTACAAGAAGCAATCGATATGGGATATAGCAATATTTATTACAGTTATCGATCTGATGTATATGTTGACCCGGTAAAGCATATATCAAAAGGATATGATCTAAAGTCAAAAAAAGACAAAGTTCCTGGTTTCACAACCAACACAGCTAATCGACCCATGATTATTTCAAAGTTGGAGAGGTATTTTGCTGAAAAATCACTAACAGTATATTCTAAAAGATTGTTATCACAATTATATGTATTTGTGTGGTTAAATGGTAAAGCACAAGCAAGAGCAGGCAGAAAAGATGATGCAGTTATGGCATTAGGTATTGGGTTGTTTGTTAGGGACACTGCGTTAAAATTACAAAGCATTGGGATAGATATGACAAAAAAGGCATTACAGCATACACATAAAAAAGTCTATACAACTAATCATCGAAGTGCTAATGATCCGTGGACAATGTCCGATGGGAAAGGTAATACGATATCAACAAAATGGTTGTTGTAAATAAAAATAAAAGAAAATTATGTCGCAGATTAGAAAAACAATAAATCGATTATTTAACCAAAAGGTTATTGTAAAATATCTACCTTCTGGAAAAATAACAACGATTGATTATGATCGATTGCAGTCAATTGGAAATACGATCAATTCAAGATACAAATCAATTCATACCCCTAAAAGGGAATTTGGGTATGGATATGGAGGATATCAAAATGATATAGATAAGCTTGATGCTGAACGAAATCGTGTATATATGGAGTATGACCAAATGGACAGTGATGCCATATTATCTGCAGCACTTGATATATATGCAGATGAATGTACTGTGAAAAACGAACATGGCCAAGTTTTGGCAATCCATAGTGATAACGATTCTGTAAAGCGATTATTGCATAACCTGTATTATGATATCATTAATATCGAGTTTAATTTGTGGCATTGGATTAGGTCATTGTGTAAGTATGGTGATTTTTTCCTCTATCTAAATACACGTTCTGCATTAGGAATTGTTGATGTTGTTCCAATACATCCGAGTTTATTAAAACGTGATGATTTTACAGGAGACAATGAAAACGAAACTGTATACAGATATTCAGGTAAATCTTCATATTCTTCATATATGAAAGATGATGATGAGTTCAAATATCATGAAATTGCGCATTTTAGGGTATTAACAGATACTAATTTTATACCGTATGGAAAATCATTGCTGGAAGGTGCCCGAAAAATTTGGAAGCAATTAACAATGATGGAAGATGCAATGTTAATTCATCGTATTATGAGAGCTCCGGAAAGAAGGGTATTCAAAATAGATGTCGGAAACCTTCCTGCAGAGTCAATCGATGGATATATTGAAGAGATTGCTAATTCTATGAAAAAGATACCGTATATGGATACTGAAACGGGTGATTATAATCTGCGTTTCAATTTAATGAATATGCTTGAAGATTTTTATTTACCAACCAGGGGTGGTGACAGCGGCACAGAAATCGAGACGTTACAGGGGCTCGGCAACGAAGGTAGTTTAAATGACATTGAATATTTGCAAAAAAAGCAAATGGCTAATTTAAAAATTCCTTCAGCGTATTTAGGATATGACGAAGGTGTTGATGGTAAAGGTACACTCGCAGCAGAAGATATTAAATTTGCTCGGTTTATAGAAAGAATTCAGAAGATTGTAGTATCTGAGTTGGAAAAAATAGGGCATATACATTTGCGAATGCAAGGATTATCTGCAGCAGATGTTTCTCAATTCTCCTTGAGTTTAACTACGCCATCTATAATATATGAAAGGCAAAAAGTTGACCTGCTTAATGAAAAGATGGGATTAATTGAAAAGATGCGTGAGTTAAAATTCTTTTCAAAAAAATGGATATATGAGCAAATATTTAATATGACTCCGGAAGAATGGCAAGAACAACAAGAATTAATTCTGGGTGATATAAAACGAGATTTTAGAGAAGAACAAATTACTAAGGAAGGTAATGATCCAGTAATATCTGGTAAAAGTTATGGAACACCACATGACATCGTGTCGATGCAATTAGCATCAAATCTGACAAAACAAGATCCTGTAGATATCAAATCACTATTCAAAAACGACGGCCGCGAGAATAATCCAGGTAGGCCTAAAAAATACGGTTCATTTGAACGTGATCGAGATCCAATATATGGAAGAGATCCATCTGGTCGAAAGGAATTTGAAACAAAACTTCAAGCATCATACGATCTTGAGAAAGTTATAAATTCAATTAATAATAAAGTTGTAAATCTCCGGGAAGAAAATCAAGAAGCGACTTTAGACATTTTAGACGAAAATCAATTAGTGCAGGACGATTGAGTTAATTTATCACTACTTATATAAGTATAGGATATAATTGTAACTTATTGAATTATTTAAGCGTATGAACAAAAAAGTAAAACATAATAAACTTAAGAATACTGGTATACTTTTCGAGTTATTATCAAAACAAGTAGCAACCGATATTCTTTCCAATAAAAAGAATGCTTCTTTAGATTTAATAAAAAAGTATTTCAAAGCAGGATCAGTATTACAAGAAGAATTAAGTTACTATCATATGTTGCTTAATAAAACAAATCAAAAACCAAGCACTGCAAATAAATTATTGGATATTATTTTAGAAAGGCAGTCAAAGATAAATACAAATGAGCTAAAAAGAGAAAAATACAAGTTGATATCCGAGATTAAGAAACACTATGATATTGACAGTTTCTTTGATTCAAGAATTTCCAATTACAAATTATTAGCGTCTATTTATAAATTATTTGAATATTCCGGAAAAGACACCGTAGTATCACATTTAAATAGTTGCGATACAGTTCTTGAGCATCTAACAGCGGAAAAAAATAATATTGTAGAAACAAAACAAGATCCCGAATTATCACCAGTTGTATTTAAATTAATTGTTGAGCGATTTAATAAAAAATATAAAACATTAAATCAAAAACAAAAAACATTGATAAATCGTTTTATTAATGAGAATGTGTCTACTTCCGAATTTCAACAATTCATTTATTCTGAAGTTGATTATATTCGAAATACGCTGACTTCGCTAACAGAGCAAACATATGATGTTCCACTCAAAATAAAATTAACTGAAGTTGTTAATTTGTTGAATCGTATCGTTACATCAAAGAGAATTAAAGATGAACATATATCATCTATGCTGAAATATTATGAATTGATTGGAAATTTGCAGAGGAATTACAAATGAACTTGATAGATATTATTTCAGAAGATTTACGTAAATGGTTCGGCAAAGGTGGCAAAGGTTCATCAACAGGAGGTGGTTGGGATAGATACAACTCAAAGGGCGAGAAGGTAGGAAAATGTGGTGATGCAAAGGAGGGCGATCCATATTCAGCGTGTCTTTCAAAAGAGAAGGCATCTAAATTAGGAAAAAAGGGAATTGCGTCATTTGTAAACAGAAAACGCGCAGCACAGAAAAAAGGCGGCGATTCTAAAAAAGGCGGCGAACAGAAAAAAGGCCAGAAACCTATATATGTTAAAACTGGAGCATGATGTTAACAGAAAAAAATAAACCAACAGATCCTGAAAAATGGGCATATTACAAATCACAAGCAAAGAAAAAGTTTGATGTTTATCCATCTGCATATGCAAACGCATGGGCAGCCAAAAAATACAAAGCTGCAGGTGGGGGTTGGAGAAAGGATGAAGAAATAGAGGATGTTGAAGAACAAAATACAACAGCAGGAGCTGGAGGTGAATATCAAACACCAAACGCATTTGCAGGATCTAAATCAAAATGGAAAAAGAGAGTACCAAAAGGATATTCAGAACCGTCATTGTACTATGAACACATTCTTGAAAATCTACACGACATATTAAATGAAGTATCATATAATGATTTTAAAAATGATTCAAGCGCAACAACTCGACAAAAAATCAATAAAAGTATTAAAGAAATTTCAAATCAATTATATGAAATGGAACGTTCATTAAATAGAGTGATGAAGCTTAAGACTGAAGTCGGTGCAGACCAAACGGTATTTTTTAAATCGACTATCCAAAAATTTGGAAAAATTGGTGAGCGTCTATTGCGTATTGGCAATAAAATAAGAGAATTTAGTAAATAAAAAAAATAGAATAAACTATGAACAAGCAAGAATTATTTGAAAACATGAGTGAGTTATGGAACAATTTCCAAGAATGTCACAATGGAACAACAAAAAAATCACAGCAACAAGCTAGAAAGGCAATTGGTGAATTGAAAAAGTTGGTAACAGATTACCGAAAGTGTAGCGTTCAAGAAGAAAAATCAGGAAAATAGAATGAATACATTAACAGAAAATTACAAACGATTCTTTAAAGAAAACCTTAATGAAGCACAAATTCCTAGCAACATTCGAAAATTTGCAAAGGAAAGGGGTGTTCTTAGAGATGTACAACAAATTGCTCGCTGGGCTGAAAAGGCTGGTGAAAGAATTGTAGGTGGAACTGCAATCGGTAGAGGTTATGATACTTTAGTATTGGATCTTACCTACGACGGATCAGAGATTTACTTTGATACTGATGAAGGAACAATTGAAGTTAATGGTCAACCTGTTGATAGTTGGGAATCTTTTAGTAAAGCAGTTAATGAATCGGTTAATGAAGAGACTAAAGTCAATGAGGAATATGTTGAAGTAATGGATATGCCTAAGATAGCTAACGCACTAGGTGAAATTCAAATACAATGGGAAAAATGGAAAAACGGTCCACTTACGGAACCGAGTGATATACGACCAGCACAAAAAGAACTTAAAGGTTGGATAGATCGTTGGTTCAAACAAAATATTAAATAATGCCAGCTCAGAGTAAAGCACAACGAAGAAAAAGCAGGAAAATAGAATGAATACATTAACAGAAAATTACAACCGATTCTTTAAAGAAAACCTTAATGAAGCGGTTAATGAAGAGGCAGACGAATTCGAATTCACGGATGAAGAATTAGAAGAATTAAAGGATGAAAAAAATGAGGTAGCCGATATTTTAATTTCTAAAATTGAGCAATATAGAGACTCTGGTCCCGACTTATTGACGGGTGAGTTTCTAGAGCAATTCACGACTTTCATCGAGAATGTGATGCTTTCGGATTTTTAAGAAGTCTGCTATAAATAAGATTAAGAACAATAACTGGGTAATTGATGAAGAAATTATTAGTTGAATATATGCCATTTAAATATAATCATTCCAGAATTATGGAATCGGTTACACAAAATCCTGGTCGATTTATTGTAGAGGGCGTCCTACAAAGGGCAGAAGCAAAAAACCAAAACGGCAGGGTTTATCCTCGACAAATATTAGAACGAGAAGTGCAGAGATATAAGCAAGTCGAAATTGCTGAAAATAGGGCTTTAGGAGAACTCGACCATCCAGATTCTAATATTGTTAATTTAAAAAATGTATCGCATAATATTTTGGATTGCTATTGGAACGGTGATGATTTATATGGCAAAGTTGAGATATTAGACACGCCGTCAGGTAATATACTTAAAAATTTATTTAAAGCGGGTGTAACAGTCGGGATTAGTTCTCGTGGAATGGGTTCTGTAAAGCAATTGGATGAAGTGACAGTAGAAGTGCAACCAGATTTTGAATTAGTCTGTTGGGATTTTGTTTCAAATCCAAGCACACATAATGCTTTTATGAAGCAAGTAAATGAGTCGGTTCAAATATCAAACGGATCTAATAATATGGCTCATGAATTAATTCGAGATATAATATGTGAACTGTCAGGCGTTTGTTGTATACAATAAGGAATTTAAATGGATATTAAAAAAAGAATAGCGGAAACAATAAAAGATGTAGTAACAGAAATACCAGTTGATAAAACAAGAAAGGAGAAATTTTTAGAGTCTTGTAAAAACTACCCACATCTTCGCGAAGGCTTCCTAACAGATGATGAGTTAATTAGGAGAAAAAATGAAATTTATGAAATTGTAGAAATGGCAGAAGCAATTATCATGGAGCAAGGTGATGAGTGGTTTGATAAAGTTACTATATCGCGTGATATGAAAAATTTGAAAGAGGCATATAAAGTCTTGGAAAAATCCTGCAATGAAATGGTTCAACTTAATCAACGTTTTAATGGGGCGTTTGATGATATTGGACAAAAGCTATCTCGATATTATCCGGTAGGTGGTATTATGAAACCAACAATACAAACTGAATCTGTTAATTCTGATAAAAACGGGTCTCTTTTTGATAGAATAAAACCACAGGAAAGATGGTGGGAAAATGATCCAGAAGATTTAATGGCTTATCTTTATTGGTTAAAAAGATCTTTACCGCCGGTTGACACTAGAAAGAAAAAGAGAGAGTGGTTAAAAATTATGGATCAACTTGCTGCTAAACATAAAGCTCCTTATAAAGATTTTAGTAGATTAGCAAAACATACGTTTGAAAGCGTAGAAGAACAAATAATCGACTCAGTAAATGGAGTAATAGCACACGGAGATGATTTAGACGTAGGGCATCAAGACGATGAACCAGGTATGTTAAAATCAACTTCTTACGAAATAGCAACTTATGCTGCTAGATTATATAAGAAATTATCTAAGTATGACCAATTAGATGGAGAAGTAGATTTTCCTAACTGGTGGCAATCAAAGTTAATCTTAGCAAAAGATTACGTATCAAAAGCATACCATTATTTAGATTCAGAAGAAAAACAACCTATTATTGATAAGTTAGCTCTAGAGCATACTTTAAGTGAAGCAAAATATAATACAGTAGAAAAAGTATTAAAGAAGTTAGGTAGGAGACCATCTGAACAAGAATTAGCATCCTTTATTACAAAAAATTATTATGATGTTACTGGAGTTAAAAGAGGGGATGATGATCCTTCTCAGAATGAAAAGATTGTAGATTTAATATCATTTTATAATTTTGATCCTGCTGATTTTGAAATTGCATGGCATGATGCGCAAAATGAATCAGTAAATGAAGCAAGTGGTGAGTTTGTTGTTTATGTTGAAAAAGATAATGGTAGAAAGAAACTTCTTCATACCAAGAAATCTCAACGTGCGGCCAATATGTTTATGTCTAAAAATATGGACAAAATCCTAAATACATCAGGTATAAGAAGTATTGGTAGTATGAGTAAAGACGAATGGGAAAAGAAAGAAGCACAGTTTGCAGAAAATATCAAGAAAACAGGTATGAAAACTGTAACTAAAAAAGAATGGGACAGAACTCATAAAGATTATAAAGGTATGATAAAAGGTAAACCTTATATAATGTGGTTTGATAAAAAAACACAATCAACAGTATATGGGCCTGTGAACATCGAAGAATCCGTAAACGAAGGGCCTGATAAAATCCAACAGTTTGATGATGTTCATATCAAATCAAAAAATTTAACTGGTACAGTTTATTCAATCAAAGGAAACGATGTGGTTGTGAACACTCTTAAAAAGGGATTGGTAAAAGCCAAAATGGATGATTTAACTAAACTATTCACTGATGGGGTAAACGAAGCTTACGATAAGCGTGTATACGATTTTGCACCTGCAAGTGATAAAATTGACGAAGCGCGCTCAATAGGAGTGGTACAGAGGGAGTGGGGGAAAACAGTTGATAAAATGAAGTCCATTGTTGCAGATTGGAAAGGTGCCGAGGGTTCTAAAAAAGATGCTTTAACAAAGAAATTAAAAGACCTGACAAAAAAGAAAAAAGAATTGGAACAGG
>Ga0208547_1000807_pt1 | contig 17702 bp, 13 predicted proteins | sample DEB08_DNA_5_FD_185501 | JGI IMG/M metagenome (GOLD analysis project Ga0208547, IMG submission 185501) | Aqueous microbial communities from the Delaware River and Bay under freshwater to marine salinity gradient to study organic matter... | ecosystem: Environmental > Aquatic > Marine > Coastal ...
GCTACCTGCTCAGCGACACATAGCGAGTAGTCTGTATGAGTCACGCATGAAGGATAGATCACTAGAACGTTTAGAAGATTCTATTCTAATGGCTAGACGTGCAGCAGAACAAACAGGACTTAAATAAAAAAAGGGGGCTGTCGTGGCCCCCTAGTTCTTTTTGTTGTTGGTTAGTTACCTTCAGCTATGTAATTAAGATGCTCAATGTAAGAGTTATACATCTGTAACTCCCTAAAGTTAAAATCCTCTAGCCTAGCTTCCACACCCTTAGATTGCATAAACTTCATAGCCTTTGCTCTCTGTTCTTTATTACCTTTTGTAGATGCTTTGTAACGCATACGCTCTATAAAGTTTGTACCTGACGTACTATCTAGATGATCACGTATAGTACCTCGTGCTTCATTGAGTGTAGCTTTAAGTCTATCTCTGCGATAACTTAAGTCACCCTCTATAAATCGTTTATCTTGTATAAGCTTACTCATCTTTGTTTCTAACAGAGGTGCAATAGCACTATTAAAAATTCTGTCATACTGAGTCATCTTAGTTCTACTGTCTGCTGTCCATGTCTTCATTTCAGCCATTGAATAAGCTTTCTCAGCAGCGGTACGTCCTCTCTTCACAGTTAAACCAAAGATACGAGATAACGGGTTAGGGTCATAGATCTCACCCTCACGAGTTGCCACTCTAAGTTGCTCACCTGTAAGTGTGTCTGTCTCTCCGATAAAAGCTTCAATGATATTATCAAAGTATTTAGTAGCTTGCTGTGTAAACACTGCACCACCACGAGCCTGTCTAGGATCTTTTGCTATATCAGTCTCAGTCATAAACCCTACAGCACGATTAACTGCATCAAGCGGTCTGAAGAAACCTGCTCCTATGTTACCAGCACTCTTGTATAAAGAGTCTAAACCAGCTTCACGAGAACCTTCATCACCCGTTATAAAATCAAATACATTATAAAGATCATTAGCAAACTGTGTATCTCTAGCAACCTGACCAATGGCAAGCTGGTTAAGTAGGTCTTCTTTTACTTCTTTAGTAATAGGCTCACCTTTACGATTAAGATTGGCTGCTCTACCTGCAGCTAAGAAGAATGAAAAGGGGAATACGTTACGTACATCTACGATAGTACCACCACCTACATCTATTTCGTTGTAAGCTAACCCTTGCTCTTCTTGCTTTTCAGAGTAGTGCATAGCTAAACCTAATGATGCAGACCCTACAATAGAACGTGATACAGCTTCCATAGATGTTATGTCTCTTTTACTTTTACGCATAATTCTAGATGCTGCAGGTAAGAAACTCAAAGGACTCCACTGATACGCTGTAGCCACAACGTTATTCATAAACCTACCAAAAGGTAAAATAGTTCCCAAGCCTGGTGTATTGGATGCTTGTTCTACCAGTTTAGCTACACCACCTAGCATCTGATCATCTGTCGTATAGTCTTTAGAGAATACAGATCTCATAGTAGTGTCTAGTGCTGCACCAATAACATCATCATCTAGTACTTCCAAGTCACCTTTCTGCAATACATCTGCAAGTGTACGATCAGACTTTAACCTTAGGTATTTGTCTAGGTCTGTCATAAACATTTGTGACTTAGTAAAGCTATCCTGTATGCGAACACCAGTTATATTCATAGCAGCATCAGTAAAGTTTTCTATACCAAACTTACCATAAACAATAGTATTACTTTCATCTATACCATAACGCTTTGAGCTACGCTCTACTGCTGCGCCTACAGTTTCAAATAACAAACCTTTAACATCTTTGTGTTTATTTAAAAAATCCATATATACATCGTGTGTAGTGAATGGATCTAAAAGGTTACGCATTTTTTGCATCTGTATCTGCTTATAAATATCAGACTGTCTCCCTAACTCACGGCCTATTTTAGTCCTATTACCACCAGCACCTAGAGAAGCTATACCTAACGCACCGCTAGTCAGCAAATCAGATACAGTTTGACCAGCATAGTACTGACCAAAACCCATAACGTTAGCTGATGTTGTTGCAGGTGAAGATACAAGTAAACGCTTCCATACGTTTTGACCATACACAAAAGGCTTAGCCCTACGTGCTAAAGCGTTCTCGCTTTCTAGTGCATCTCTTATCTCTTTATTATTTAATGCATTTGTAAGTGTCTCATTACCAGCTACAACCCCACCATCTACAACCCGTCTAACTCTAGACATAACAGATAGAGTCTTACCTGCTCTGCTTATCTCTCTAGCCATGACATCACCTATATCTACAGCCAAACCATCTAAGTCTCCTAAATGTATGCCTGACTTAACGTACATCTGTGCAGAATATTTCTGTAGATCTGCTTCATCCATGTACCTAACTATATTAGTCATTACATCTGATACAGTAGCACTACGTTTTAGTTTAATACCATTGTCTTTAAAGATCTGGGTTAGTCCTGACTTACCGTCTGAACCAAACATAATAGACTCAAGCATAGCCTCAGGCATTGCATCATTACCTAGTTTACTTGTACCTCTTTCTACTTTAGCTGCCCATGAATCTAAGTTTTCTTTTATTACTTTTTCTGCTGACTTCTGTGCAGTTGCATTAAGCAAAGGAGAACCTATGTTGTTTTTTTTAAGTTCTTTGATTCTGTTCTCTATAGATTCTATTTGTTTAGCGTCAGCGTTAGACGCTTTTAACTTCTTAAGCTTTTCTTCTAGATTACTTATAGCTTTAGTGGGTAGTTCTTTAGCACGAGATCTTGCATTAAGATCAGCCATAGATGAACCTAAACCTGAAGCACCCTCAAACTTACCGAACGTGTAATGTAATCCACCACCTACGCCACCTAATAAAGTAGAGAACAGCGTTTGTGTTTTGCTATACTCATCCTGTGCTCCTACGTCTAAGTACATATCTTGTATAGCATCCGTTTGTATGGCTGCAGCAAAGGCATCAAAGGCTGTAGTATAAGCTACTGCTTTTTTACCTGCTGCTTTCATACGCTCTTTAGTAAAAGCCTCTACACCCTCAGACGCACCTTTTATAATAGTTTCTCTATATGCTTGTTGCGCAGCGGCATGAGAAGCTTTAGCAACAGCACTGCCTTTCACGCTATTAGTTATCATTTTTTTAGCCATAGCTTCGCTGGCTTCTTCAGCGGCTTTCTTAGCGGCCTCTTTAGTTGCACCTGATCGGGCTGACTTCATTGCAGCATTAGATGCAGCCTTTTTTATTGCCAGCTTACTAGACTGTGTTACGCCCAGCGCAGAAGCCTTACCTACACCGCCAGTAAGAACTCCTAAGTAGTTAGTAGGATCTTTAACTGCAGCAAATACATAATCCTTAACACCATCAACTGCACCAAAGAAGCCATCATTAACAAATACATTACCTAGTTGATCATACAGTTTATAAGCTTCACCTGCAGCAGCCTTATCCTCTTCAGAACCACGAGATACAAACATTACTTCTCCTGCTGTAGAGACAGTGTTTGTATTAAACTTACGCATATGATCTACAAAGTCTTCAACAACGTCTTCAGGTTTAGCTGTCTTGTAATCAACACCCTTATTACGGGTCATATAGTTACGTATCTTGCTTATGTTTTCGTATTGGTATAGATCTTTTTTCTTTAACCTCTTATCTTCTGGTATATCACTTTCAAAGACCTCAGAGTTACCATACGTTGGACCCTTTACATCTTGAACAGTAGAAGTCCTTTGCATAAACTCTTCGTATGTTTCCTCTTCATTTGTGCTTTGTTGGGCAGGAGAAGCTGTACGTTTTATAAACTCTTCATAGGTTTCTAGCTGAGACATTTAAGCACCTACTTCTTGTATTACTTTAGCCAGATCTGACTTTGGTATATTTTTAAAACCTTCCCAGACATTACGTAGGTTTGCTATCTTGCTATCTAAATCATCACCTCTTTTAATAGCATCCTTAGCTAAAAAAAGAAACATAGCGTCCTGCGTTTCTTCATTAAATAAGGTATCACCAGGTAAATTCATTTGCTTCATAAGACTTCTTAGTGTAGTGCCTACTATCTGATACTTACCCATAGGTGTAGATGTCAGACCCTGTGCACGGGCTTTAGTGTCCTTACCTAGTCTAGGTTTAACCCACTTACCATACTCACCACTTGGCTTAGAGAAAGCCACCAATTCATCTAACGTCATCTCAGTAACACGCACATTACTAAAGGGTGTATCACCTACTTCAGCATTAGCATACAAAGTATCATACGTACTAGCCTCTACCTTTTCTAGAGATTGCTGTGTTACTGAATCCTCACGCAAGCTGGCAGGTGTAACCTCTGCCTCTTGTTCATCTGAGTGAGGGCTACTATATGCATCGTATCTACCCATGTTATTTTCTTTCCTTAGTTTTAACTCGTCTATCACCGTCATCATCGGTGAAAATAGCACCAATGGGTAAAGCATCAAAGGCAGCATCCATTTCACTTTCATTGTCATACTCCGTTAAGTCTGCTGAAGTATAACTTAGTTTTCCTTCTTTTGCAACTACATAATGATCCTTACCTGATATATTTACACGAGTTCCAGGTACTACAATGTCTAGGTTTTCATTAGCCTCTTCTAATGTATCAAATGTTTTTACACCAGTACGTGATAGCAGCTTACCTGTTATTGGGTCATGTGTATCACCGTACTGTTCATCCCAAGCCTCAGGAGTTGGGAACCTCAATGGTGCATCAGGACCGCCCAAAAGTCCTTCTCTTACATTAGGCATAAATAATCTACCTGCAGCCTCTGATATTACATCTTGAGCGCCGCCAGGAAACGCATCAGTTCTACCTGCTGTTAAATCTTTAAATGTAATAGTCTTAGGTCTAGGCTCTACTTGTTCTGGTAATCCACTATCACTACTTAGTTTACTTTCAGGCACACCTAAAGCACTAAGTGTTTCGTCCACAGCAGACCTTATATCACCAGAGGGTATACCACCATATGAGGGGGCTTTAATAGAACCGTCTGATATAGCCCCCTGATAAACATCATCTAATAGATGGCTTGGTATAGGTTGACCATTACGTGTACCTGCAATAGGTTCATTATTATCGCCTAATTCAAACGTATAAGCACCACCTTTTACTTCACCATACCCGTCCAAAGATATACTTTTTTTAACTTCATCTGCAAACTCTTGATCTGTGCCTGTAGTACTTGCTCTAATAGCAGTAAGGGCTTTTTCCCCAATCAAACTTTCCAAGTCATATGCTGGATCATTTAAGAACTTATCTTTATAATCAGTTGCGTATGAATTAACTACTTGAGCAAGTCTTTTTTGTAGTATCTCTTTTTGTGCTTCTGGCTCATTAAATAAATCTTTATATGCAGTAGAGTCTGTTACTTGTTTAGTTGCTGCAGATATAGATCTATTAAACTTATCTTGGACATCTGTGGAACGGTAAGCAATACTAGGTGTAATCCTAAAGCTAGTGTTAGGTACAAGGCTAGTGTAAACATCTTGCTTAGCTAACTCATTAAGGTCTAACATAGAGTACCCATCATATGCAGCCTCTGCATCTGCTTGGGCACGTACCTCACTCTTCAAGTCTATGCCAAAGGCTTTACTAAACAAGCCTCTCTTTGGTCTTGCAGTACTGCCTATACTTGGTTTAGTTAATCCGTATGAACGCTCAATAAATTCATCTAGTGTATATTCATCTGCTGTAAATGACTCAGGCATATCAACCAATACATCTATTTCAGACTCAGTAAACCTATCTACTCGTGACTTTTCAGCTTCCTTAGTCAGCTTCTCAGCAAAGGTAAACAATGTCTCTGGCCCATTAGCTACAGCAGCTTTAATCATTCTATCTGTAGCACCTAAGCTACGCAAGTTAGCAACCTGAGACATGGCTTTATTTACAAAGGTACGGCGCTTAGCATAGTTAAGCTTACTACGCTCAAACTGCTCACGCATCTCTTCTTCGTACTCATCTGCCTTAGCTACTCTTGCATTGATCTGCTTAGCTTGATCTTCCATAAAAGCAGCAGCAAAAGCTTTCCAATTAAATGCCATAATATATTATCCTCTTGCCATTAAACCATCACTTTGTTGTGGTATGGGTTGTTGTTGCATTTCTTCTGTTGGCATATCTTCTTGAGTAGCTTCCATAGGTTCTTCAGGTGCAGTTTTTGCTGCTTCCTCAGGGGACATTTGACTAGCTGTATACTCAGCCATACCCTTTAACAGTTCAGTACCTTCATCTACTTCACCACTCTCCTCTGCTTTATTGATTGCAGCTTGAAGTAACATAGTAACACGAGATCTTTCTTTTTCTTCCATAGCTTTCTTAGGGTCTTTCTTAGAAAAAGTATATGGTATTTCATAACTATCAGCTACAGCAGCAAAGAACTCCATCAAAGCTGGGGCTATAAGCAATCCTACATCTAAGCTATGTACACCTCTCATAACTCCTGTAGTATATAGAGACTCTACTAGAGGCTTAAGAGCTATGCCTGACTCAATAGCTACAAGCATATCATCCATTATATCTTCATCAGATAGTTTAGTCATATAATACGATAAGCTTTCCTCAACACTATTTAATTGAGGAGGACGTTCCCAAGGAACATTACGAGGTCTATCGTTTGTTAAAGAAGAACCTGGAACGACTGCATTGAATTGTGATCTTGGCATTGTTATATCCTACTTAGTGAAACCTGCACCAAAGTACAAGCCTACGATTGCTGATACTATATGTGTGTCTAATGGTGTAATTACAAAGCCCTGCGCTGTACGCCACTGTACTGTTTCTGCTGGGCCAAACAACCAGTTCCAGAATCCACCAGTAGCCTCAGTGTAACCTACAATTACCCCAACCTCAGGATACCACACTGCTACTAGCTTTGGCAAGACAATAATGCTGAACACTGCAGATAAAGCTATAAGTCTACGTGTCCAAGCAAAGTGCTTATCAGTCTTACCTGCATCTCTAGCTGCGTTAACTTGGTCTGCTTTGAACTGTGCAGTCTGAAGCATCATCTTCTGTTGCTCCATTTTGTTCTTTTGGTTCTGCCCAATGACAGACATCACTCCACCAAGTACAGTAGAGAAGAGCATCGTTATAAGTTCTAAGGGTAGGCCGAACATGTTAGTTAATCTCTTGATCTATCGTATCAGATGTAATTCTTCTTACAGCCATAATAGCTTCTGTTGGATATGCATCACCTCTAACATTTACTGAATCGTTTTGATTACCACCAAGAATTTGCAACATGCCATTCTTAGTTTTACCCATACTAAATCCTACGTGATACTGATTGGAAACTCTGTAAGTACCGTCATTCATCTTAGCAACTTCAGCTTTCATTATATCGTCAGAAGGGTTTCCTACCCATGTATAATTACCACTAGCATCTTTTTTTACATTTCTAATTGAGAACCACTCTTTGTCTCCATCAGGTTTAGTTGCTACAAAGGAAGAGTGTAATACAACTATATCGCCCTGCTTTGATGCCGCATTAAATTCTTTTTCTGTCGGGCTTTTACCAAGTACATAATCACCATATTTTTCATACGCTCTTGCTCTAACTCTATCGTACTTATCGCCACCTGTGCCTAATCTATCTGCTCCCATCTCATTTAAAATGCTATCTACAAATAAGGCACACCAAGCTTCTTTTTGAGCGTCAAATTTTGCGTTTTTACCAACTGCATTTTTAAAAAACTGTTCTATTGTTTTGGCGTCAGCAGGGTTATTCTCATCTAGATTTGTTGCATAACCGCCGTATCTTCCATCACGAATATCTGATATTATCCTGCCTATTTTTTCAAAGGATGGATTAGTAAAGAAGTCTCTATACTGTCCTTTTATATATCCTAAGGCTTTTACTTTTTCTACAGGATTGAGTTTTTTAACCTCGTCTGTAACCTCAGATGATGCTAAACTATTAGTCAGCTTAGGTAAAACACCCATACCCATTAGCATAGCTCGTGTGCTACCTACTCTAGGTGTATACACATCTTCACCGTCTTCATTTACAAATACACCTAACAGTCTCTCAGAAGTTATAGGCGCAGAAGAAGACGCAAACTGATCTAACGCACCCTCACCAGAGATCTGACCTTCTCTAGCTACACTAGGTCTAGACATTAACCCATCTGATTCAGTTACATCCTGTTCTTCTACAACATCTTTATCCTTAGCTAGACTAAGTAGTCTTTTATTAATTAGAGCATCAGAAAATCTATTCTCGCCAGCTATTTGACCTTCTCTGGCTACAGACGGACGAGTATCAAATATTAGTGATTCTACTATAGGAGAATATGGGGCTACACTACGAAGAGCCTGTTTGGTATTTGGACCTGCTATACCATCTACCTTTAATCCTTCTCTTTTTTGAAAAGCCTTAATTGCTTTTTTTGTATTGTTACCCATTATGCCATCTTCCACAAGAGGCTTACCATTTACTGTTATACCTGCAGCGTTTAGTGCTACCTGTAAATCTTTAGTTGAATCTATTTCTGTGTAACTTCTTTGTTCTTTTTCTATAGCCTGTATTTCAGCTAAACTCTTAGGTTTAGCTCTGGGTCTTATAGAACCTCTAAGATCCATCATACTGTCAACTTGTATCATTAGATCATCTAGATAGTTTTCAGAATCAATTACATTATCAACTACAACATTCAAAGAGTTATCTTTGTTATTTTTATTAGCTCCAATAAACTTATAAGCAGGTGTAGTATACTTGTTATAAAGTTTATCTGAACTCATGTTAGCATCAATGGCTACAGTAGGTCTTGCTATGGGTCTTACTGTAGCCATAGCATCTTCTGAAAGTTTATTAATAAAGCTATCTACAGATTTAGTAGGCGTATACGTATTTATATCTTCATCCTCTGCAATAGGTCTTGCTTTAGGACGTACCGAAGCCATCAAGCCCTGTTTAGGCTGTGCTACTTCTGTATCTTCTTCTACAGAACCTCCTGTAATAGAGTCAATAAAGTTTTTTATTATTGTGTCTAATGTATTAGCCATTATTTATTTTCCCCAGATAGCGCCAATTACAGCAGATAAAAACTGACCAGCCGCACCAGCAGTTGCAGCATCTTCATCCCCATCAGCACGGATCTTAGCTACTACTAATTCGTGATCTCTTCCTACAGCATTTTCTGCACTGTTCCAAGCAAAACTCATCAAGTCACGCTCTTGTTGCCACAACTCATTCAAGCCCTGCATAGTTAAGTTGTTAGCTGCCATAACCTCTGACATGTTAGCTTCATTAAGTGCAGCCGTATTAGCTGTAGCTACACTCTGACGCCATACAGTGTTAGCTTGTGCAATGACCAGTTCATTCTGTGCGTTAAACATATCACGCTGATTGTCTAACTCAGCTTGGAACTTAGCCATAGAGTTTTCTTCACCAGCGTTAAACTGCTCCATAGCATTAGCTTGCGCTGTATTGAACTGCTGTACCTGTGTAGACATACTCTCAAAGAACTGATTAACTTGGTTAATACTTTCAGCGTTGAACTGAAGCTGAGCGTTCTCTGCAGCTTGGTCAGATAAGATACTTTGCACTAAGGACTGAGCTTCAAACATAACAGCCTGTTGCTCATTATCTAAGTTAGCCATATCCATCTCTAGGAAAGCAGACGCCTGTTGTGCTGCAGCCTGTTGACGGTTGTTAAGGTTAGCCATGTCAAGCTGAGCCATAGACGCTACGTCAGCCATAAGTTTAGCTTGTTCGTTTGACAAGTTAGCTAAGTCTACAGTCTGTGCAAGCTGTGCGTTCTGTAATGCACGAGACTGCTCAGCAGTAAAGTTCATGTTAGCTATCTCAGCAATACGCTCAGCAGTAATAACGTTTACTTGTTGCTTATTGCTAAGCTCCTGACCTTTCATTGCAGCTTCTATCTGAGCATTAGCTAAGGCAGTCTGTTGACGGTTAGACATCTCTGCCATGTCAACTTGTAGCTTATTGCTCATGTTGAATATAGCAGTCTGCTGTTCGTTGTTTAACTCAATGCCACGCTCAGCTACAACGTTAGATACATTAAACAATGCAGTCTGTTGTTTGTTATCTAAGACACGTCCTTCCATAGCTGCACGAGCTACAGCGTCTTGGATAAACGCCTGTTGCTTCATGGTAGCGTCCTGCATCTCAGCTTCAAACGCTTGTGTACTTTCTAGTACAGCCACCTGTTGCTCATTAGTCAACTCTTGGCCCATCATAGCAGCTTTAACTTGTAAGTTAGATAGGGCAGTCTGCTGTGAGTTAGACAGGTTAGCCATCTCTACTTCTAAGTTCTGCGTAGATTTAAGTATAGAGGTTTGCTGTCTGTTTGTCAAGTTAATATCGTTCACTGCAGCATAACGTGCAGCATTAGCGAGTGCAACGTTAGCGCTGATACTTAACTCTTGACCTTGAAGTGCAGCCTTGAATTGTGCAGTAGCTAGTACAGCTTCCTGCTCATTCGATAAGTTCTTCAACTGTAAGTTAGCGTTATTCATAGAGTTCTGAATACGTACAGCTTGTTCGTTAGACAAGTTAGCTAACTCAAAGTTCTGTGCTGCAGCGGCATTAGCTAGAGCTACGGCTTGCTCATTACGGACATTCTCCATATCCATTGCAGCAAAGGTAGCAGCATCCTGCTGAGCTATAGGGATAGCACTCTCAAGTGTAGCTTGTATGATAGCGGCAGAAGCCATAGAGCTATTGCCTAAGCCACGAGCACTCATAGCTGCATTAGCTTTACGTAAAGCACCAGCCGCCCATGCAGGTGTACCATCATCGAAGGAAGCCATAAGCTTCTCCATCTGGCCCTGCACAGTAGAGTTAGCGCCTACGTCACCTTTAACAGCTTTAGCTTGTAGCTGTTGGCTAAACGTTGCAGTTGCAGCTTTAGCAGTAGATGCCTCATTAAGAGCTTCAAGTGTCTTAGCTGTAACAATTACTGACTCTTCGTTAACGATCTTGTTTACGTCAACTATTTCGTCAGCACCTACAACAGTTTCTTCTGCTGTAACTTCAGGTACAAACTCAGACTTCTTCTCTTCTGCTGTAGCGTACTCGTCAAACTTAGCAGCTTCTTCTACTTTAGTTGCTTCTGTCTCAGCTACTTGTGTAGGTGGTAAGTTGTAGTCTACTTCAGCTTCTGCTTTAGGAGTTTCAGTCTCAAACTTAGCTGGGTCAATCTCTTCAACTTCCCCTTCAAGCTTAGCGGCTTCTGACTTTGTGTACTCATCGAATAAAGCTGCAGTCGGTATTTCACCTTCATCCAGTTGCCTCTTCATCTCAGGTATCTGACGGATAGTATCTAGAGTTATAGCGTCTAAGCCTAACTGAGCTAAATCTTCAGGGTCCATCGTTTCAGCTTTCATTAAAGCATCTTCTGATGGTGTACCTGTAGCTGCAGCAAAAGTCTCTAATGCAGTCTTAACTTTATCCTGCGACATAACAGCAGTATATGTCTCTGCACGATCAGCTATAGCGTCCTGTGCTATCTGAGCTTGTTGACGCTCGTAATAGTCAGATATATCTTTCTCTACTTCTGGTGGTAAAGGAGTTATCGCTGGAATAGGTTTTGAATACGGAGGATACTTCTCACGTATTTCTGCTTCACTTAAACCTTGCACATAAGCCATAGTAGATTTAACTGCAGGGTCTTCTACTGCATCTGCAGCCTGTGCTTGCTTAACTAAGAGTGAAGCGGCTGTGGCTACCTGTCCAGTGCCCTCATCAATAAGCTGGTTGTTCTCTACTTTCAGGCCATACACTGTAGGCTGTTGTAATACAGAGCTAGGTGTCGTTATAGCTTTACCTAGAGCTTCTGCAGTAGACGGTATGTCTTCTATCTTGTATGCAGCTTCTTGTGCCGATACGTTAGCAGCAGCTTGTGTCTGCGCTAGTTCAGCTTCCTCTAAAGCTTGCTGATAAGTTACATCTTTCGGAGGATATTTACTTATAAAAAACTCTGTGAAAGCTTCGTTAGGCTCGCTAAGACCTACAGCCATTTGTTGAAAGCTTATGACATCAGGTAGAGTTACTTGACCATCACCGTTCAAGTCATACTTTGTTATCTCTTCAGGCGTTAAAGGTGTAGCATTTGTAACGTGCTGTAAAAGTTTTTCTGCTAGTGCAGTACCTGCAGCCCTACGTTCATCCTCTGTACCATCAGCAACGCTAGTGTAGGCACGTTTTTTGTAAACTTCTTCAGGGTCTTTACCTGACATAGCTTGTTGTATTGCAGTTAAATCACGAGTACTACTAGCGTATGCCTCTTGAGCTACATCTAAAAGTTCAGCGGCTGGGCTAACTTCAGGGGTAGGCGTACCAGGTTTAAGTACTTGCGCTCCCTCAGGTGGGGGTATCTGCGTTACTTGTTCACCAGGCTTGGTAAACAACTCTTCACCAGAAGGGACTCTAAGCTCTGGCCTACCTAGTTCATCTACAGGAGAACCAACCATACGTGTGCCTGGGGCAGATGTTATTCTAGATACAGGTTGGTATTCTGGGCTAGGCGTACCACCTGGACCTGCTAGTGCACCTCCTCTTTCAAGTTCAGCTTCTCTAGCTGACGAGGGAACCTGACCACCCCGCTGCATACCAACACCAGATAAAGGGCCACCCTCTACACGTTGCTTAGCTATCTCAGTGTAACGGCCCATCTTAGATGCAGCACTAGGGCTAGACGCCAAGAACGCATCCATCTCATCCTTCTGCGCTGGGCCTGTAAAGCCCATCTCTTTAAGAAGCTGATGAGTCTGCTGATTAGTAAAGCCTTTAAACGTCTTAGCCATTATCTAGTTCCTATCCATACAAAACCAAAGAGAGCGCCAATACAAAGCAGAAAGAGTACGATACCTGCAGTCCATTCCGTGATTGCCCTCTTGATCTCAATCCTTCTGTGTTCGTGTTCTTTTTTTTGTTTTCTAAGATCAGCTTCTATCTCAAGTATCTCTTGCCACTTAGATGGGCCATAGTAAACTGAAATAAAATCTTTTAACTCTTTACGCATAGCTGCAGCTTTCTCTTTAGCTGCAAATATTTCCATCGCTTGAGCTTCTACGCCACCACCTAAAGCTTTGTACCACGGTGGTTGCTGTGCTTGTCTATCAGCAAAGTCTAAGTCAGCCAATGCGCCAGACCACTTAGCTAAAGTACCGCCCATGTCTTGCAAGTCTTTGCCTACCTCTATGCCTTTCTTAATGGCATTAAACGCAGCCGTAGCACCTGCAATAGCAGTTACTGGATCTATCATAAGCTTCTCCCCAGAGCTTAGATTACATATTTATTTATTTACTTAATAGACATCCACACTGCTGTAGCTATAAAAGTTAACACGGCTACTGTACCAAGTTTAACTGTAGTAGCCCATATGCTTTTCTTAGTCAGTCGCCATGCGTCAATTAAACTACGCATGTCACGTATATCACCTGCTGCATCCTCGTCTTGTAACCCCAGAGAACGCAAGGCTTCTGCTGCACCTTTCTTAGCTGCACGATCCAGCATAGCTTCTAGTTCTTCTGGGGTTAACTGTGACATTAACTATGCTGCCTCTTCTTGTGGTTCAGCTTTTAATGAGGTACTTAGCATGTTCATAAATGCATTACGTCCTACATTAAGCTGATCTAAGTTAAACTTAGTGCTACCAATCTTACGATCTAAATCCATAACGTGGTTAATCAGAACTCTTTGTTCATCTGTAAAGTCTTCCACGTTGTATTCTACTTCATCAATCGTAATGACTTGTGTTTTTTTCTCTGTCATTAGTCTTTCCTTTCTTCTAGGTTAAACTACCACGGTACTCCCGCCTCAGTAGTTGGATTAGCTATCGCATCAATCTTAGAAGCAATAGCAGCTTCTGTATCAGCTTGTGATACATGACCCCAGACCCAGCCTTGAGCTTGAGCCTCAGTAATATCTGCATAAGGTGTGAAGTCAGCAGCAGAGGCATCATATTCTAAGCCACAAGTGCCATATGAGCTTGCAGTGTTGCCATCGTCATCAACGCCTGAGCAGCGCCAATGTGCAATGTAAACGCCACCATCTGATGTGTGACGCTCAAGGGTTGGGATAGTCCAAGTGTAAGTTATAGCCATGATAAACTCCTATATAGCTGCAATAATAAAGGCGAGAAGTTCACTGTATCTTACGCCCATTCTAGTTCTTTCTTCGCCAGTTTCTTCGTCAGTCCATGTACTTGAAATAAACATGGCGTAGTCACCAGCGTCTAATCCTTCAGCCGCAAATGCAGCTTGTAAGTCTTGTGCAATAATACCAAAGTGTGTTCTGGCTTCATCACCCTTAGCTTCTACTGCATCACGCCAGCGGAACTTACGCATCAAGCCTTTGGCAGCTACAGCTACACGTTGCTCTGCATCAGATAGCTCTGCAATGTCTTGCTTTTCGTTGCGGTCAGATGTTTGGATTGTGCCATTGGTGGCGTAGATGTCATTAAAACGAGCCGTTGATGCACCTAAATCTGCGGTGCCATCTGCTCTTGCTCCAGTAGAAGTACAAGGAAAAATTCTATCTACGTCTACGTCAAAAGATAAACCTCTGCCACCAGAACCTGCTATATAAGGGTTTGTACCAAAACTGGTGTTAGCAGTCCCAATACTCCCCACAGTGGAGCCGTCTTTGCTAAATTGTATAATGCTTGAGTCTACACCAGTATCATTCAAAATCATTGCAGGGTCAGATGCTGATGTTGATTCTTTAGCAACAATTATTTGCCCTTGTTGGCCTTTGATATTTACACCGTTACCTGATGTGTCGTTATAAATTGATGAACTTGTGGTTCCGTGTAGCAAACTACCGCTGCTGTCGATGCGCATGGCTTCTGCGTTACCTGCGCCTACAGCAAGAGCATCACTTCCATGTGAATACTCAAGCCATCCAACTTTAGTGTCATCAGGATCACCGAAATAAACAGAACTATAACCAGTGTTCGCACTGGCGTATACCGTCATACCTGCGGAACCAGAAATGCCTGAGTTACCAACAGTAAAGCCACTGCCATATGAGTTCATGCTGCTCATTGCAGTCGTACCAATGCCAACCCGTCCGCTGCTGTCGATGCGCATACGTTCTGTGGCGTTGGTTCCAAAGACCATAGGGTACGCACCATCAGACCAAAAAACACGAGAGTATGCACCTGTACCAAATGCAGACCCTGTACTATCATCAATGAAAGAATAAAAGTTTCCACTGGTGCTTCTTGCTCTAAAACCTGAGTATCCTGTTGTGGTGGTGCTAACCATAGCAGAACTAGACGTGTTGTAAGTTTCTAATATGCTGATTGGCGAAGTCGTCCCAATCCCAACATTACCGCTGCTGTCGATGCGCATGCGTTCTGAGGCGGATGTTCCAAAAGTTAGCCTGTCCTCTGCATGGCCATATTGAACATAACCACGATAGCGTTCGGAACCAGAGGTACTATCTCCAAATGCCAAAGTCCCATCTGAAGCTGTACCAGAATATAATGTAATACCTTTTGAGCCAGCACCATTCCCAATAACAAGGTTATTAAAGTACATACTACTAGGGCTGCTCGTCCCGATACCAACATTACCGCTGCTGTCGATGCGCATGGCTTCTGAGAAAGTAATAGCACCGTCAGCAGAGCCAGAAGCCGCAGTAGACCATTGGTGAGTACCATCAACTTGACTGTATTTAGTTGCGTAATCAGCGTTGATATATTCCCATCTAGCATCGGTAGTATCGTAATAAGCATTACTACTTAAATGCAGATCGCCATTTATGTCAGACAAAGATGCTTGTGCGCCAATTTGAAGAGCCTTAGTGCCATACAAAGAAGACCATGCTTCAGGGGTTACACCAATTCCAACATTACCGCTGCCAAGAATGGTCATTGCATCAACGGGTGTGCCTTGTGTACGCATCCTAATTTTTGTGGCTGCCGCTGCATTGTCATATCTGTTATCAATATAGGACGTAGTATTGCTGCTAGTGTTATGCCACAGGCTTAGCCCGTATAAATCTCCTGTACCTGCACCAATAAAGATACCATTGGCGTAGGTGCTGGCTGAGCTTGCAGGTAAATGCAGACTTGCTGACGGTGTTGTGCTACCCAACCCAAGTCTCTCAGCACTCGCATCCCAGAAGAACTTTGCCGTGGTGCCTGTGTCCTCGTAGAAGCTGATGTCTCCGTTGGAGGCAATAAGCATACGATCTGCAGAATTGCCGTAAGCAAATAATCCGTCACCTGTAGGGTTATACCAAGACCAAGTATCACCTGTTCCATCACGAGGATCAACTGACAAAGTAGCACTAGCACCCGTAGCTAATATTGTCCCATCCACAGTCAGCCCATCGCTGGTCAAAGTACCCGTGATGTCTACGCCTGTGTTGGTGGTGTTTAGCTTAATACTATTGTTGTGGTATAAGTATGCAGGGCCACCACTTTCCCCTCTAAACATCTTGAGGCCAGCAGCGTTTTGGATGTCAACATTCGTATCACCAAAAATAATAAGGTTGCCCTGTCCTGTGTCTCCTATATAGCTATCTGTGCCACTATGATAAATCTGTAGGTCAGACCCAGCGCCGAAGACGGCTTTGTCGTTATCACCAAAAGTCATATCACCAGAGGTTACAAAGCTAGTACCTGTAATAGTTGTACCTGTAATTGCTGCTGCAGTAGTTGCACCAATGATTGTACCATCAATGTTACCACCGTTAATGTCAGCAGTTGTAATATTACCCGTTGTGATATTAGCTGTACCAAGAGTCGTTGTACCAGTTACACCTAGCGTACCTGTAATGCTTGCGTTCTCGTCAACATCAAGAGTATCTATATGGGCTGTGCCGTCAAGGAAGAGATCTTTATACTCAAGTGTTGTCGTACCAAGGTCAACTGTATTGTCCGTCTTGGGGCGTAGTACGGAAGCTGTAGCTACTACGTCCTGCGTCGGGCCAATCGTTTCAATAGGCGCACCCTCACCTGCAGTGCCATCGTGTGTATGACCCGTTGAAGCGTCAAACGCTGATTGAATAGCGTCGTACTCAGAATCTAAGTCAGACGCATTTATGATATTGCCATCAGCAATGTTGTTTGCTGTGTCAGCCCTCGTGTATCCCGTACCCATTTAAAAGCCCCCTAAAAAACTATTGTTTTTCTTGATATTTTCTTCTGCAGGTATAACCTGTAAGTTTTGATGTATATGAAGACCACATATATTTTTACCACTAAGAGGCACTATATGATCTACGTGCATATTGCAATTAAAAGTTTTGTTTAGCCACTGACAGTGAGCATAGATATACTTTATTCTATTTATATCAGCCCACAAAGGAGTAGCTTTTTTCTTTTTTGCTCTTCGTAAAGCCGTGTGATGATTGACTAAAGCCGTATTTTCGTTTTTCCATTTACGTTGTGAGGCTCTATGCCTTTCTCTGTTATTATCTCTCCAAACAGCATTTGAAAAAAGTATTTGTTCTTTATTTTTTTCATATCTTTTTTTATTTATAATACCAGAACATTCTTTACATTTTGATTGTAAACCTGATTTATTTCTACTACTTTTGTGGAAGTCTGAAAACTCTTTGCTTTCTCCACAAACGTAGCATTTTTTAAAAAACATAGCTTACTCTCTCTCTTCCTTATTGCCTGTCATGCGCTGCAAACTCTAACGTAGCTGCATCTAGTGAAAATGGTGGATCTGTTCCTTCAAAGATATACTGTATTGATACAACAAAACCTGAACCTACTACTTGATTATTAAA
>Ga0208547_1000808_pt1 | contig 17699 bp, 9 predicted proteins | sample DEB08_DNA_5_FD_185501 | JGI IMG/M metagenome (GOLD analysis project Ga0208547, IMG submission 185501) | Aqueous microbial communities from the Delaware River and Bay under freshwater to marine salinity gradient to study organic matter... | ecosystem: Environmental > Aquatic > Marine > Coastal ...
TGCTGGGTTAGTCTGACCTTCTGGTCCTCTTTGACCTAATAAGTTATATTTCATCTATTAAAACTTCCTATATATCCTGTATTCATATTACCAGAATTGTTTTTGTATTTAGCATACTCCTTAAAAGCATAGTCAATTATAGGTTCACTTATCTTCCATGACAACGACCAAGTATCTGATACTTCACCAAATTCTGTCCAAACATCTTGTCCAAATTTTTTCCAGTTAACATCTACTGACTCTGGCTCTGTTCCTTGTAGTGTTTTACCTCCCATAAAAGAAGGAGTATATTGAGAACCATATCCAAAGTTTTGATTTTGTGCTGCTTTGTTTACAGCATTTGCTGCATCTACTAATAATACTGTTAATTCATAACCAACATACGCTGCTAACGCTGGAGCTGCTATAACACCTACGCCTAATCTAGGTAATAATCTAGCAATTCCTTGTGTTATTGCTATATCTCCTGGGTCTGCTATAGCACCTACAGTACTAAACATTTTTCCTACTATTTTTTTAGATGTTTTAAAAATGTTATCTACAACACCAGGATTAGCATTAGCTGCTTCTACAACTTTATTCAAGGCTTTAGGGTCTACTAATTCACTTACATCTTCAACAACTTTACCTGCTGTCTCAATAATTTCCTGTGGCATAAGAGCAACTTTTTGTGTAGCATAAGGTCTATCTGCTGGTTTTAAATAATTAGGGTCTCCCTTACTTAACAAATTACCATTAGCATCTCTCATGTGTTGTCCATAATTAGTGTATGTATTTTGTCCTAAAGTTTCTGTAGTCATTACTCTTTTTGCATCTGAAGAATACATCTCTTTATGAGCTAACCAAGCATTGTATTCACCTACTGGACCAAAAGTATTTCCTCTCATACCATGTCCAAAGGTATCATGTACAGCTCTAAAGACATCATTCTCTAACATAACTCTTCCATTAATGTCTGTATATTTAGATTGAACTAACATAGGGTTAGCAGAGTTTGTTAATTCATTTCCAAAACCTGATTCAGTAGATAAAACTTTTAAGACTCCATTTTCCATATCATTAATCATTTGTGCATGACCTGCTCTGTTTGGTGTATATGGGTCAGTGTCTGTTAATTCAAATTGCATACCAGAATCTATTAGTGTTTCATATTGCATGTTTGTTTCTCTAATAAATTTATTGTAATAAGGAATAGCAGTATCATCATACATAGGCAACTGGTCAAATATATCTGCTGATGTTATTCCTATTTCATCACTAAATATCATAGCTGGTTTAAATTCTGGGTCAGACAATCCTGCAATCTTATGATAATCTTGTGCTACTTTTCTTATTCTTTCGCTATGAGATGATAAACCAGATTCTTCCATAACTCTTAATGTTTGATTAGGAGGTATATCATCTACTACATTTGTAGGTTTTATAACTAATTCATCTATTTGATTTACTTTACTTTGATTATTTAAAAATTCTACTTCTGTTGCATCTTCAATGTTTAATTTACTTCCTATACCTAAATCATCATTAGGGTCTATTAAAACAACTTCTCTCCAATCACCTTTTAATTCTACAAATCCTTCTATACCTGATTTTCTAAATCCTTCTGCTATAATTCCATCATCTAAACCTAATTGTTTTAATTCATTAATTAAACTATTTACATTTTGTGTTTTTGGATTTTTTATATCTGATAATGATATACCAGTTTCTTTAGCAAATATATTCCAATCTACTTTATCAATTTGATTTCCTAAAAAGCCATCAGGTTGTGTAATTAAAAGATTATTAGTATTTACTTGTACTTTATAATAATTACTAACAGGATTGTCTTGAATTTTAATACCCATAGTTTTAGCAGATACATCACCAACTGGTTCTCCATAAAAACCAGGAATAAATTTTTCAGTATCACTTCCTAAATTAGGATTATATCTAATGTCATTAGCTGATACTTGTGTACCTTGATGCTTAATATAAAATTCTACATTTCCATCTGCTGAATTTAAAGTAGTATCAAATGTAGAAAGTTTATTATCTACTACATTTGTAGGTGTGTCTAAATGATTATTCATATATTTATTATCTTCAATAGCTAAATCATAATATTTATTTAACTTACCTTCGTAGGTTTTAGTGTCAGGAGTTTCTGGTCTAATAGGATTTCCTTCTGCATCTAATTCCCAATCTTCTACTTCTGCCCAATAAGCATCTTCTACAGGAGTAGCTTCTTCGTAACCAAGAAAAGCTGTTGCTATATCTTCATTAACTTCTTGTGTATAAAGATTTTCATTAAAAGCTATTATGTCATTAAACACATCTCCATTAACAAGAGTTAAGACTTTACTTTTAATAGTGGTGTCTGATAATCCATTTGCAAAAGTATCGTATTTAATAAATTTTTCTCGTATTCCATCTCTTAAAACATTATTATCTATTTCATTTATAAAATTTTCTAAAGATTTTCTAAACTGTTCAGGTGTTACACCTTCTTTTAATTGATAACCATTTCCAAAGTTATTGTAATAATCATCAAATGTTATAAATTCTTTATTAAATATTTTATTATCATATCTTGAAATTTCACCTAGTTCTTTTGGATAATTATTATGAAAATCTTCAAGGCTTATGTTTCCTCTGTCCATTAGAGCTTCATCATACATTGTTGCTACTTGTTCTACTGGAAGTTCTCCAACTACATTTTTTTCTAAATTTTTTTGCATTTTTACTAAATCTTCATAATCTTCAATGTAACTTGTTACATCATCTACTACATTTGTAGGTGTGTCTGTTAATTCACTTATATTGTCTGGAACACCTTTAATACTGCTTAATTCTATTTCTAATTTTCCTTTAAAATCTTTTTTAGCTTTATCTAAAATATCATCTAATTTTTCTATCTCTTCACTAGATAAATCTACATCAGGTTTACTTTGTAAATTACCTAATTCTGCACTAACATTCATAACTTCTGAATTTACAAAACTAAGTAATAATTCTTGTTCTTTAAAATTTAATTTGTTTTCTAATACAAAAGAATCATATTCTGTATACAAATCTATTAAGTTATTTGCTACATTACGATTTCTATAATCTCCAAAAAGGTTAAATTTTTCATTACCACGAATACTATCTTTAATAATTTTTGAACGCTTGTATGCTGTAGAATCTTTAAACGCAAATTCATCTAATTCACTAGCATCTTCAGGAATAGGTAGGCTATCCTCTTCCATTTATCTACCTAACAATTTTAATGCAGCTTCTATTCCTTCACTTAGTGTAGGTTTAGGAACAACGCTGTTAACTGGTGTATGACCAGCAGCTTTTTTTTGTTTATTAACTTGTGCTTCTAACATTTGTTTTACTCTTGCATAAGACTGTGCTTGTGATTGATTTACAAATTGCATCTGTGCTGCTACTGGAACTTGTGATTGAAATTCTTGCATTTTATTTTCAGGTATTGTAACTTGTTTTTTATCTTGTGTTGAACTAAGTGGTAAAGAATATGGAACAAATCCTTCTTCTGGAACTGGTATTCCTCTATCTTCATCTATCTCTTCCATAGTATTTAATTCTGAATTTAATCTTCTTTCTAATCCTGGATAATCTATTCTATCTTGTTTTGAAATAGTATTTTGCCAAGCTGTTTTAATAGCTTCTATATCTCCACTTTCTACTGTCTTGTAAAGTTTTTTTGATTTAACATTATTTGGTCTATTGAATGTAGCAATAACCATTCCATCAAATTGTCCTTGTGTAAATGTAACACCATAGTTTTTCATTCTTTGATTAACTATTCTTACTGCTTCAGCTATATCTTCTTCAAGTAAAGATAATGCTTCTTCTTCAGTAATTGTATCTCCTAGTTTAAACTTCTTACCACCACTTAAATTACTATGCCCATATCCAATAGATACAGATGTACCATCTTGATATGCTTCAAGTTGTAAAGTTTCTTCAGATTTTATTATGTCTATAGCAATATCTGATGCTTCCATTAACCTCTCCTCATAACTGATTGTGCTTCTGCAGATTTAAGACCTGCTAAATTTCTGTTCATTCTATAAAATGTATCATCTTCTATATCAGCTTGTCTTTGTAATTCTTCTCTTGGTTTAAACACTTCGTCTAATACTTCTTGCCCACCTTCTGTAAGTATTCCAACATCTGGTTCTTCTGCAGGTGTTCCTGCTAGTTGTGTAACTTGACCTGTTAATTTGTCATAAGAAAGTGTTGGTGCAGTACCTGCTCCTAATCCTGAAAGTGAACCTTTAAATTCTTCTACTGGTCCTTCAAGTAATTTAGCTGTTATATATTTTTTCTCATAATCTGATAGTGGAGCACCTTTTCTAGTTTCTGCTTTAGTTTTTATATCTGTAACATATTCATTTAATGCTTCATCACCAAATGTATATACGCCTGATGCAGCAGATGCTTGTGTAGCTTGTGCTGAATTAGCTAATAATTTAGCAGCAGAACTCCATGACATCTGTCCTCCATTGTTCATACTAAATGTCATAGCTGCTTTAATTCCTTTTAAAAACTCATCATCAATATCAGCACCTATTGTTTTAGTTAAATCAATTAAACCAGCAGCAGCTAATATATTCTTAGCTTGAACTCTTAGATAAGGAGTTAATTGTCTTGCTTGTGCTCCTATATCTGTAGGAAAATATATATACTTAAATGCAGTTCCTGTTCCTAGTATTCTTCTTCTGTCTGCTTGGTATTCATCATTAGTTAAAAAATCTTCTGCAGTTACATATCTATATAATGGACCTTCTGCTGGGTCTGTAAATTCTGTTGGTAATTCATACTCTCTTAAAAATCCATTACCTAATGGTGTTTTTGTACTTGCTTCTTGACCTGCAAGAATAGCATCATAAATAGTTCTTTCATCAGAATCTAAACCAGCACCACCACCTATACCTGTTCCACCTACTCCACCACCAAATGGGTCTCCTGGAACTGTAGTTGTCGTTGTACTTGTATCTGTATGTCCTGGTGTATGTGCCATATTAATCCTCTAATCCAAATTTTGTTAACTCGTAATTAAATACCTTTTCAAATATTACCAAAAATTTAGGGTTTTTTCTTCCTAATTGTTGTGCTTTAGTAAATAATTGTTCTCTAATTTGTTGTGCTTGTATTGATGGATTATTCTTTATCCAGTTCATAGCATCTTCATCACTAACATATAGCTTAGCTTTCTTTACTGAATTAATAGCTAATTGTCTTTCATTTAAATATTCTGCTATGTCATCTCTATTTTCAAACTTATCAAATCTTTTATCTTGAATAGCTCTTTGTAAATAATCTATAAGTACATCATTAGGTACTCCTGTTTCATAATCTGAACCTAATACTTTATTTAACTCTGCAGAATTACCATAAGCCATTGGAAACATCTCTGCTAAATCAGCATCAATAGCAGCAAACTTTGCTTTCTTTCTTGCAGTTCTTAGTGTTGCATCATTAGTACTATTATCTATAACTCTTGACCAGTAGTCTTTAGTTGCTGATTCAATAGCTGATGCAAGAAATGTTTGTGTAGATAAATAAAACTCATCTGGTGTCTTTGGTCTAAACAAACCAAGATTACTAACATATCCTACACCACCATAATCTGTTGCTCCTTCGTCTAAACCTGGTGCAAACAATACAAGAACTGGACCATAATCTGCAGCTAGTTCTGGATTATCTAAAACAAATTCATACTCTGGTCTTGTTCTTGGTAAAATTCCACCTTCTGATACATTTTTACCTTTTATTTGTAAAGCAGTAGTAGTAAAACTTTCACCTAATGTTCTATTATCTAATCCTAATAATTTAGATATTTCTAATAAAGCGTAGAACTCTCCTTGTGGTCCTAATGACATAACATATTCATCTTTAATATCTTGATAGAAAGCATGAATAACAGATAACTCAACAAAGTTATTCCATACTAGCCCTGTACCTTCACCTTCTTTTCCATACCATTCTTGAAATGCAACTTCATTTCCTTCTATTGCATAAAGAATAGATAGTCTAGGTGTAAGTGGATTAATAAATCTATCCCATGTTTTTAATTGGTAATAGTTTGTTGCTAATGTTAATGCAACTTCTTCTAGTGCTACAACATTATCTGATAAATCTGGTCTTACTAATGCTGCTACTTGATATGCTGTATCTATAGAAGATAACCATTGGTCCTCATCCATACCAGGTATGCCAAGGTTAGTAGCTATAACATTTAACATATTTTTTCCAACAGATGGCATAACAGTTTCTGCAAGTATTCCTGGAATATCACCTATTGATTCATATTTTGCAGATGTTAATTCATATCCACCAAATATATATTTTTCTAAATTTCTTTTTGCAACTGGTTTATTTTTAACAACTAATCCTGTTGGCAAAGCTATTGCTGGTCCAACTGGTGGGAATAAACCACCACCACCTACAAGTAAAGCTCCTAATGGTATTCCTCTTTTAGCAATTACACTAGACCCTTCAACAGACATATCATCAGTAAATGCACCTCTACCTTCAGATTTAACATAATCTTCAAATGGTGTACCACCAACTGGAACAATTAAGTATTGTTGATTATCTGGAGCTGTGTAAATAAAATTGTGTTCTAAACCTTTTCTATATCCAAATCCTAATTGAGCTACTGCTTTTGGATTAGCTAATGCTAAGTTATAATATCTACCTACAACTTCACGATATGCTTCAAAGAAAGCAAAACCTATTCTATATGCTTGTGAGAAATATCCTCGTTCTGTTAAGTTATACAACAATCTAGCATGTAATTCATAAGCATACTCTACAGCTCTTTCATGCAAATCTTCCATAGACATAACTCTTGGAGTAGATGCAGATTTAATATCTGATAAATCTAACATTGATTGATAATCACCACTAAACACTCTGTCCATAATTGGATTAGTTTGTGGTTTTAATATCTGAACAACTCCAGCTTTTTTATCTACAATAGCTTTTATACCTGCTGATTCTAAAACATTATTAGCAATAATTGCAGCTTCTGAACTAGATTTAGTAATAGCTTTACCTGCTGGTAATATTTTCTTTTGACTACCAATTAATAAATCTTGCCCTGCTCTTCTTATAACATCAAATGCACCTGGAGTATTGCTGTATATTGTCTCTACTCCTGTAGAAGATACATTAGCAATTCCTTTTTGATTTCCAATAATTGCTAAATATTGTGCTTTAGCTAATGCTTCATCTTTACCTTTAACAACATTTGCTGGAACACCTTTATTTATTTTTACACTAACATCCAAATATAATTTACCATCTTCTACCCAACCACCTAATACATGGTCTTGTTTACTTAATAATGATTTATTATCTTTTATAAATTTTTCTATTATCTCTCTAGTTACTGGAGTTTTAACTATAAGTTCTTTTGTTTTATATGGAGATAAATAATATCCAGGTACTCTTGTAAATTTCTTTCTACCTAAATCTAAACTCCAACCATCAGGATGTTCTGTTATATAAGCGTAAGCTCTGTCTATTGCATCTTCTAAATCTGCTTTCTTTCTTAAAATATTTCTTGATTCTTTTTTACCTATAACTCTATTTAATGTGGATATACCAACATCACTTTCTAATTTTCCTTGTGGATTTTTTCTTAATGAAGTTGTTTTACCTTTAGACAATTTAACCTTTAATCCTGTTACATTAGGTTCTTTTCCAGTAATTCCAAGTAAATCAAACAATTCTTGTTTAGTTATTGGTTTATCAAACTTACCTCTTGTTGTAGTTAAATACTCTATAGCGTCATCTACTAATGCTTCTGCGTCTACAGACTTATCTAAATATTTTGTTAACGAAGCAACTAAAGCATCTTTATTAGGAATTGCTCCATCTATAATTGCTTCATTTTTATTAATGTAAAAGTTATATACACCTATTGCATTACCATCATCACCTAATCTATAATCAGCAACTGCAGATTGTTTTTTAAATACTTTTAATTCTGTATTGTATAAATTTAAATCAAACTCTAAGACATCATTATTTACATCTATTCTTTTTAGTGATGTAACTTGTTTTTGTCCTTCTTTAGAATAAGCAATAATAGACAATGAATCACCATTATCAAATACTTTAATTGGAACTGTTCTTTCTGTTATTGCAGTATCTGGAGCAAGATTTTTAATTGCTTCATATTCTTTTTTAACAAGGTCAAATATATCATCACTTAAACTAATTGCAGACTCTGGGTCTAATTGTTCTTTTATTATTTTATTTAAACCAGTCTTTGTTGTAAAAGGTATACCACCTTCAACATAATGTTCGTATGCTTGTTTAAACACTGGCACTCTAATTAAATCTGATTCCACTTGTGCAGTAGCAAAGAACAAAGCATCAAAAAATTTCTGATATGTCTTTCTATCATCTATAGGTTCTTTAGCTTTTGGTACTTGATTTGGTAATAATTGTCTATTTCTTTGTACTAAAGTTTTAATTTTTGCATTATATATAGCTAGTGATTCTGGTGTCATAGAATCAATACTTCTTAAATCTACTCTTCCTACTCTTCCTGTAGATAATATATCTAATAACTCTGGTACTTTACCTGTGTAGTTATTAATTGTTTGTGTGTAATGTTTTGCAAGAGCAATATAATCTTCTGGTCTATTAACTAATGGTATTGTACCTTTAGCCCAAATGTTTCTTGATTGCATCATTTTATTTGCTTGTTCTATTATTTCTCTAATAGCAGGTGTTTCTTGATATATTTTTCCAATATCTTCGTAAGATAAATTCTTTTTCATTAATGCTGCTGTAATACCTGAAAGGTCATCATCTATAAATTCAAAAAAGTATTCTTGATATGCTTCAATATATTTAGCTGACAATTCAAAATCTAGTAACCCATCTGGAGTAGGAACATTCTTTTGACCAATTTTATTTATAAGTTCATATCCTGTATCAGGTATTCTTCTTCCAAATGTAAATGTTGGAGAAGCAGATGATAGTTCTGCTAATTCAGGAAACGCATATTGTGCATTATCTTGAAACACACCTAATGCTTTTCTAACAGATACAGGTAGTTTATCATTTAATCCTTTAAGTTTTCCTTCAAACACAACTGGTCTAACTTTTTTGTATGGACCAACTAAAGATGTATCAGGAGTAATACCTAATGCTTTTGCTATAGCTCCCTGTGAATCATTAAATAAATATTTAAAAAATTGTGTAGGGCTTCTAAACATAGACCTAACACCTAAAAGAGAAGCTCTAATGTTTCCTTCTAACGCCAATTTAAATGGATAAGATAATCTAAATAACAATGCTAATGGATAAAATACAGACCTAACTGCACCAAATGTACCACGCTCAATAGCAGATAAACTATCTTCCTGTATTCTTTTAAACAAAAATCCTGGGTCATCTAAACCTTTAGCAATCTCTGCTATCTCTTTACCCATAGGTGTATTTTCATCCCAAAATGTTCCTGGTTTTCCTTCATCAAATGCTTTTCTAGCAGTTGCAAATACTTTTTCTATACCTTCTTGTTCAATTAATGTTTGTGCTCTTAGCCTTCTTCTTTGTGTTGTAGATTTAATTAAAGTTACAATATCTGGAACTTCTAATGTATAACCACTAAATTGATTTATTAAATCAATACTATGTCTAATAAAATCTATAGATACTTCATTTTCAAATTGACCTGTAGCTTGTCTTTTAGTAATAATATCTATTTCGTCTAATGGATAAAATTCAGGTGTTCTGGATGGTTTAACGAAATCTGCAACTGTGTCATCATATAATCTTTTTTCGCCTTTTAGTTTTCCAAACACTTCATTTATTTCATTATCTGACAGACCAAACAAATAACGCATTTGTAATGCACCTTCTGTTCTAAGCAATCCATCATAATAAAGTTCTTGTCCTTTATTCCATAGACCATTGTCAAGTGCGTCATAAAAATCTAATAGCATCTTGTTTAAACGACTTTCTGGAACTTTTAATAAATTACCCATTCTTGCAAACATCACTACAGACTTCTGTACTTCTCTCATATCAAACTGTCCAGCATTAGCTAATCTAACATCTGTACCATTCATTAATTCTTTAATATTTTGAAATACACTATCAGTCTTTCTGCTTCCACCTCTTCTACCAAGTGCAGTAATACCATCATCTAATTGTGCTTCAGCAAATCCTCTAAGCATGTTATCTGACATAACTTTTGCTTGTATTCTAAATTGACCTGTTTTTCCTAATGATGCACCACCATAAACCATATCTGATAAATATTGTTTAGAAAACCCATCTTGAAATGCTTGTTTAACCAATAATGGGTCAGTTACATCTGATAATGTTTTAGCAAACTTATGATTAAAACCTGAATTTATTAAATCTAAAAATATTGGTTTGCCACTTTTGTTAGCTTCAACAAGTATTGTTGATAGCCCATCTAGTATTTCATCATTTTTTTTCCAAAACTCTTCTACTGTTCCACCATCATCTACAAATCTTTTCATTTCTTTTTGAGCACCAGCTAAAACTTCATCAAAGTTATTTGGTACTTTTCCACCTAAACCAACACCTTTAGATACTAAAACACCTAAATCAGTTGCATACGCAGCAACTAAGTTAATAGCACCACCCATAATTCCAGATATACCTTTATTTGGGTCAAATGATAATTCATTTAATGCTTCGTCTTTTTTATCATATAGCTCTCCAACTATTTTATTTTTTTGGTCTACTGTAATTTGACCATCATCAAAAGCTCTTTCTGCTTGTAGTATTTGCAAATCATAATTTTGTTGTATATCTTCATACATAATATTTTGTGGAGAATATCTACCAGGCATATTACCAGTAACTAAATAAGCAATATAATCACCAGTGTTAGTACTTAATTGTGCTCTTTCATAACTTTCTCTAAGTATTCTATTTTGTTCTAAATTTTCTGGTGGAGTTAATACACTAAGTAACGAACCAGGTTCAGAACCTTCACCTAATACTGTTTCCCATTTTTCAAACGCAATACTTATTTTTTCTAAAGGAGTTAAATCTCTTTTTTTATTTTTTTCTTGTACTCTTACCTCATCTAAATAAGCATCTTTAATATCTTCATAAGCAACTTGTATATCTGTTTTTTGCCAGTAAGCATCCCCATTTTTATCTACTACACCATTAGCAATTAACCATGATTCTGTTTTAGCTATAGCATCACTAATAGGAATTTCATCATCAAATAATCCAGCTTTATTTATTTTTACTAAACTTCCAATCGCTTTTAAATAAGCCTTAGTAGTAACACCACGCATCATCCATTCACTTTGATTATTGTTTCTTCCATTTTTTTCAAACTCTATAGCATCTTGTCTTGTTAATCCTTTTTCTGCTAAAATCTCTTCTTCATAAGGAGCAGCTATAGCACCAAGATTTGCTGTTCGTCTACCAAGTGAATCAAAAATACTATTTAAACCTAAAAACAAAGTTTGTGTAAATGCTTTTTTTCCTTCAGTTCCAAACAATTCATTTCTTGTATTGGAATATACTTCTTTGTTACTTTTAACAATTTGACTAACTTGTTTTAACCAATCAGTAACTGCATTAGGTTTTCCTTTAGTAATATTTACTTTTATTGGTTTAGTTGTTTTATATAATTCATAATATGTTTGAGGAGGTACATTTAACTCTGCTGCTGATATTACTAATTCATCTAATTCAGAAGGAGTTAAATCTTTTAATATTTTGTAGTTAGTAGCTAATGTATCAATGTCAGCACCAAGTTCAACTTTTTTAGTATCTTTTCTTTTGTTGTAAGCAATACCTTCTTCTATTGATTTGTAGAAATCCTCATTCCATTTGCTATAAATGTTCATTAGAACCTCTGAATTGTTATTGGAGCTTTTTCCTTAATTAACTCTATTAAAATCTGTGTGTCTGTATTTGGTGGTAATTGAACAATTTGTTGTGGTTGTGTATCTGCTAATCCAGATTCATTAATTCGTTCTGTAGGTTTAGCAAATATATCTTCAGGTTTATAGCTTGGCATACCACCAGTAGCAGCAACTTGTTGTTTGAATCCTGGAGGAGGTCCACCTACTGCAGATATTTGTTCTTCTTGATTTGTATAACCACGATATTCTTTTGAACCTGGAATTGGTTTTAAAACTAAATCTTGAAACGCACCATCTATTTTAGGTGTTTTTCCTTTTCTACCACCTGGCATTTTTGTCATCCTCATCTGGATTTTCCATTTCAAATCCTATATCTATACTAATCCATACTCCAGGTATTGGAGTAGGTAAAAACATATTACCTAGTGGCATATTAAATTGTGATAAAAATGTTTTATCTATGATTGGGTCATCTTCAAATTCTGGTAATTCCCAGTTTTCTTGATTAATAATATTAAAAAACTTTTCATTAATATCAGAAGGGTTCTTAGCCAAGAGGTCCTCCTATTGGTAAACCAGGACCTGCAGCTAATTGTTCTGGTGGTAATCCACCACTTAATCCAGCTAACACAGATGCTATATCTGGTTCACCTTGTGGAATTGCTGGTCCACCTAAACCAGCTAACGCTTCTTCTTCTGGACTTAATTGTGGTTCTTCTGGGGTAAAAAACTTATCTAAAATACTTGTAATGTTTTGTGGGTTTTTTCTTATCTCAATAGCTGCCATAGTTGCTTTTGGATTACCTTGTGAAGCCTGTGCCATTAATGATTCAAATAATACATTCTCTGCTCTTTCAGAGTTAACTCTATTTTGAATCTGTGATATATTATCTAAACCATCAAGATTTTCTTGTAGTGTTTGCATATCAATAACACCTTGTTGTTTTAATTGTAAACCAGTAATAATTTTTTGTGGTTCATCAAATCCTGCCATTACACCATAGACTCTTCTTGTTTTGTACATTTCTGCAATATCTATACTTGGGTCGTATGTTTCTTTAAATGCAGTACCATTTCTAAAACCAGCAATAGGTTTTCTTTTACCACTGTACATTACTTCATCCCACTCTAATCTTTTTGCATCTATTTCTTCTAATGCGTCTTTTAATATAGTTTGGTATTCTCTAACATGCAGTGATGCAGATTGTCCTAGCTCTTCAAGTCCTCTTCCAGTAACAAACGCATTTGGAGACTGTCCATCATCTGATACTGGATAAGCAGAACCTAATCGCAAGTGTCGTTCAAGTCTATCTATTTGTTGGAACAACTGATAAGGTAAATTATTAGTAGGTTTGCTAACTTGTGAACCTGGGGTCAAGTAGTTAACAGCGAATCTACCTTTTCTATATTGTCCTGATTCTATCTCACCAATGATGTTAGTTTCTGTAAACACAGCATCTTCCATAGCTATAACAGATAGAACATTGATTTTTGCCATATTAGCCATTAATCCAATTACATGATGGAACTGGCTTTGCATTTGGTCAAAACTGTAACGCTTTGCTATGACAAATCTTGGTCCTGATTTTAAAGGATTAGGTATGAAATCTAAAATAACTTTGTTCTCTGGAAGAAACACATAAGTGCCTTCTTCATCATAATATTCAGCTACAACTTTACCTGTACCATCTGCATTAGCCCATCCTTTGTCATAACTAGAAAGATAAGCCATAGTGTTATATTCACTAGATACTTCATCTAAAATTACATTTTTAAATTTAGGGTACATTTCTGCAAGTGTTACATGAGGAACTCTTTGTACAACTGCTAATTCTTTTGGTTGTTGGTCAACTCCAAAGTAACCTGGGTAACATAAGTATGGGTCTCTAATCTCTGCTACTGGATAAGGTATACCATTAGCATCTTTCTTTTCTTTTAATATCCATACAGCAAAACCATAACCTGGTAACCATCTACCAACTTGTGGTAATTGTTTATCTAACTTTTGTATTTCATCAAAAGCATGAATAATTCTTTCTAGTTTCTCTGCTCTTTTAGTTGCTCTTTCAGAATCTTTATCGTTATATATATCTACTTTTAAATCTGGAGCTCTACCTAATTTTTGTGCAAATCTTTCTAGTGCAGACATTAATAAGTTAGGGGCAGGTAATTGTCTATAATCCATATCACGCATATCTTTACCAAGTAATGCTTTGAGACCATCAGCTCCACCATTCATAATGGCTCTAATGTTTTCTTTATCTGCTGCGTAGTCTGCGTGTAAACTTCTAAGTTCGTAAACCCTGCTATATAATTGTTCTGCTGTTTTCATTATCTCCAAACATCCAAGTCTATGCCCATGCTTTTATATCCACTAAAACTAGGTTCATATTCCATACCCATTGTAGCAAGTCTTTCTTTTTGTAAACGCCTTATTGTTTTCATTGGAAACCAACTTGCCATTACTAAGTCAGACTTTTGTCCTACAGTTCTACTTTTATTTTGAGCAGAACTAAAGTACACTAACTGGCTTGTATATAAGTTTACCTTCTCTTGTGCTTCAAAGCTACGATATGGTAAATTAATTAACTTCTGTTCAAACAATGGTCGCATAGCTGTTACACCATACACAGGGTCATGTTTGTTGCCATAAGTTTGTGTACCTTCTAAAAATATACCATGTTTACCAGCAAACTCACGAATTGATTTATCTTGTCTAATTGCTTTTTGAAATCCATTTTCTTCAATAACCCAGTGAGCTAGATTATATTTCTGATACCACTTTTTAATTATTTCTAATGCTTGTGGTATACCTCCACCTAAAGCATTTTCCATATCAATCATAAATAATCTATCTGTATTTTGGTCATATCCCCATAAGAAACATGCTTGATAACCTGTTGATGCTGGGTCAAGACCTGCAATTAATCTAACATTGTTTGGAACATTACCTATGTCTCTATTCTGGTCTCTACATGCTTCTATCTCTACTCTATCAAATAAAGACATACCATCTGGCATAGCTACATTAAGATATACCATTTCATAGATTGCTCTACCACCTGTAGTTTCAGCAGCTTTTTTTCTATCCATAAGCCACTTGTAAGTTCTTTTCTTAGCCCACAACATACAATCTTTATGTGCTTCCATATCCCAGTCAGATATTGTACAAGCAGTATCATGTGCTTCTTCTACAATAGTTAACCATGATTCATTATCTAGTAAGTGAGAGTACAAATCATCATAATGTTGTCTTGAACCAATTACAACCATAGCTGTGTGTTCCTCTTTACGAGATGATAATGTTGTAGTCCACCAGTTTCTAGTGTTCTCTCTTGATGCTGGTTGCATAGTAGATGTATGGTCCTCAATGTCGTCAGCAATAATAATATCGCAGTCTCTAGAAAGAATCTTTCCTCCTCTACCTATACCCACCATGGTAGGAGATTTGATACCAGTAACAGTACGAGTACCAACAGTAAAACCATTTTGCGACCACGACTTACCTGTCCTACTGGTTGGTTTAAATTTTGGTCCTGGTCCACATATTTCTTCAATTAATAACTCGTTACTTTCTAGTTGGTCTAATACAGAACTAACTGCATTCTTTGCAATCTCTTCGTTACCACCTACCCATAGTATTCTGATATTTGGATTTGTGCATATTAACCATACACAAAAATGAATTAACAAATCAGTCTTACCATGTCGTGGTGGGGATAATATCATTTGCTGATTACCTTGGTCTATAGCTTTTAATATAGAATCAATCCATTTGTTATGAAAGTCTGGTGTTTCGTATGGTATACCCTGTTCTGTTTGAAAATATCTATCTCTAAAGTTACTAAAATCTTCTAATGATTTTTCTGCTACTTGTGGTAGTTCCCAATTCTTTCTAGCTTCTTGTTCTTCTAAATCTTCTAAGTATGCTTGATATGCCATAGAGACTGCAGCTACAGAAGTCTTTAATATTTTTGAAACATCTTTGATTGTTGAGTTACCTTTAAGTATTGCTTCGCCTAATCCTGATTCTTTTAAATCGTTATAAACAACTCCTCTACGACTTTGTACATTTTTTTTGCTAGGTATAATTAAATCATCTTCTTGTTGAACCCACTCTATACCTTTTGCTTTTGCTCTTTTCTTTTGTGTTTGAATACGATTAGCACATCTATCACTACAGTATTTCATGCGTTTGCCACTTAATACTCTTTTGCATCCTGCAGCGTAACATATTTTTCTATCTACCATATTTTTCGCAATCTTTGTTTTTGCACACTACATGCCCTTCCTCAATTTTGAGAGTTTCTTTACACATAGGACATGGAATGTAGTAAGTACTCAAAAATTATTTTTTCTTCCAACCACGCTTCATTTGATTGTAGGCTTGTTTAGAAATAGTAGATTTCTTTTTTGACCTAGAAGTTCCTGCTTTTTGCCTTCTATGTATATTGCCTACTAAACTATTTTTTCCTGAACTATGTGCCATTGTAACTCCTTACCACATTTCGCAAGACCAGTACCTAGGTGTAGTCTTGTCTTTTGCTGTATCGCATTTATGTCTATCTCTAAATGATTTTCTAGCTTCTGGATTATCTTTTCTGATTTCCATATTAGGGTCTCCAAACATAACCTTCTTAACTTTATCTCCATCCTTCACATAGACTTTAAATTTTTTACGACCATACCCAGGTTCGCCCTTACTAATCCTAGAAGGACTATCTAAATTAACTGACTTACCTTGATACTCTGCCATAGTTAAACTTTTTTTGGTTTATTCTTCATACCCTTTTTTTGAGCTTTTTTCATCCCTTTTGGGTAACCAATTCCTTTTGGCATTATTTTTGTTTCCTTCCTGCCTTACGCATAGCTATTGCCACAGCTTGTTTTTGGGAATAACCTTCTGACATAAGTTTCCTTATGTTTCTACCAATTGTCTTGTCTGACTTTCCTGTATATAAAGGCATAACAATATCTTAGCATAGGTGTGTAAAAAAAATTTTTTTTATCTAACAATCTGCACATAGTCCTTCAATAAGTTCATCTTCCCAAAAAGGATTCCAACAGTTATCGCAGTCTTGTACATGTATTGCCATAAGAGTATCTTAACAGTTACACCCTCACTTGCGTGAGGGTTTCACTGAACAAACAATAAGGAGGTTTCCTTATAAGTTACGAATGTAACTTAATTATTATATCACATTTAAATTATATGCAAGTAAAAACTAAGGGGTTGCATGAAAGGCGTAGGCGAAAGGAGGAAACTCCTACTATACGCAACCCCTTAAATAAATACTACCACTAAATTTTATGTTATGATATACTCTAAGAGAACAAGCAAGAGGTTCTTCCTGCTTTAAGAAGAGGACCTCTGACAATAACAAACTTCAAGTAAGTGGATTAGCAGGACCATGGTAACTAGCGTTATAGGCTATTATTCCACATATTTAAATGCTACTAAATTTTAGTCATTCTGGTTTTGGGAGGGAGTGGCACAGGGTTAGCTGTGCTTTCTTTATCTAGTTTCTTTACAACACCTTATCTATTAATACTACATATAGTATATTCTGGTACACCACAATATATAGTACCACTACATCTTGTACCAGTTAACAGCATATATTTAGAGGGTACATCAATATGAATGTAGGGTGTCACCTTAAACCCCCCCAACACAAGAACACCTGTACACACTGTACCTACTGTCTAATTGTTTAAACAAATACATCAACAACAACAAACAATATACCTACTCTGACTAAGTGTGTATAAGGTATGTACTGGAATTAAAAAGAAACTAAGAGGTATAAGGTAGTT
>Ga0208547_1000814_pt1 | contig 17642 bp, 15 predicted proteins | sample DEB08_DNA_5_FD_185501 | JGI IMG/M metagenome (GOLD analysis project Ga0208547, IMG submission 185501) | Aqueous microbial communities from the Delaware River and Bay under freshwater to marine salinity gradient to study organic matter... | ecosystem: Environmental > Aquatic > Marine > Coastal ...
ATTGCTCAAATCGTCGTCGTTGGAGGAGTCAGACGATCAGCACTCATCAGCCTCAGTAACCTCACAGACGATAGACTCCGAAGGTGCAAACACGGACAGTGGTACGTTGACGAACCCCAGCGAGGACTAGCGAACAACTCAGCGTGTTACACAGAAAAACCAGACTTTGAGGCATTTTTAAATGAGTGGACCAGCTTATATGAATCAAAATCAGGAGAACGAGGTGTCTTTAGTAGAGTCGCAAGTCAAAAACAGGCTTCAAGAAATGACCGAAGAGATGCTACCTACGATTTCGGAACTAATCCATGTAGCGAAATCATCCTCAGACCCTACCAATTCTGTAATCTTTCAGAGGTTGTCGTTAGGCCACAAGATACACTCAACAGCCTCAAACGAAAGGTTCGGGTTGCGACTATCCTTGGGACTCTTCAGGCTACCCTTACCGACTTCCGATATCTGAGGAACATCTGGAAGACTAACACGGAAGAAGAGGCGCTACTTGGAGTTTCCCTGACAGGCATCATGGATCATCCGTTGCTATCAGGCAGAGGAGACAAAAATGAACTCAAGAAGTGGCTCAGAGCCATGCGACAAGAAGCAATCAAAACAAACAAGGAGTGGGCTGGCAGATTGGGTATCAATGTATCTGCCGCTATCACTGCGGTTAAGCCTTCAGGCACTGTTAGTCAGTTGGTCGATAGCGCTAGTGGTATCCATCCTCGTTATTCTGCACAATACATTCGGCGTGTACGTGCAGATGCTCGTGACCCACTTTGCGCTGTCCTAGAGGCCGCTGGTGTCCCTGTAGAGGACGATGTGATGTCACCCAGTACTAGGGTATTCAGCTTCCCTATCGCCTCTCCAGAGGGCGCTGTGACAGCCGCAGAGATGGGTGCTATGGAGCAGTTAGAACTGTGGGAGATATATCAGGACGAATGGTGTGAGCACAAGCCGTCAATGACTTGTTACTACCGTGACAACGAGTTTCTGGAGGTGGGACAGTGGCTGTACAACAAGTTTGACAAGGTGTCAGGGATTAGCTTCCTGCCCTACTCAGACCACACGTACCAGCAAGCACCTTACGAGCCTGTGGACAAAAAGACGTACAACGAGTTAGTCAAGGGCTTCCCCACTGAGATCAAATGGGACATCAGTGAGGAGTCTGATATGACTGAGGGTAGTCAACAGTTGGCCTGTACCGGCAACAACTGTGAACTCTAAGTTACTCCGGTACGCTCTAGTTGGGTTGCTCTTCGGAGCGCCCAACGCCTCTTCTGACACCCTAGTACGCTCTGGTTGCGCTAAGAACTATCCGGGTGTCCAGTGGTCTATCTACGAGGACACAGAAGGTAACAGGTACGTAACCAAAGATCCAAGGGCACGTAAGTGTGGGTTTTCCCGTAAACTCAATCTGTCTCTGGTAAAGGAATCTGGAGACAGGTTTGACCCTGTGGTTATATCTGTGGACTACAAAGATATGCTAGGCCGTGAAGAGCCTTGGGGCATGGTACACCACAGCACAACAAGAGGTACAGCCAAGAGAGTCGGGTGCTGTACTGTGGAGGTGTACGGGGACGGATCTACGGGTGACGGTGTATTTACTCTGGGTGTTGAGGAGATACAGTTTAGGTTTGAGCCAGAACCTGTGTGTCCTACTGAGAGTAACCTAGACTGTCAGGGGTACGAACAGAGGGGGTCTTATCCGTTTATCTACTACGGTGAAGATGATGACCGTGTGGTTACGTGGGAGCTAGGTGTTCTCGTGTACGCCTCTCACACTAAGTACGGTAAAGATACACCGATAGAGTTGATGTACGAGTACCCAGAGGCTTGGGATAGGTGGGAGGACAGGGTTCAGGAGTACAACGGGGTGTACGAGAGGTCTGGTGTACACGTTAGGTACGAGCTAAAGGAGGTTTGGTTAGCACACTACCACACATTAGAAGACGTAGAAAAACAGGCTAATCAACTCCCTGTGGACGTTGTGCTGGCTTACGGAATGTCTTACGCAGATACCTGTGGTGTGGCTTACCCTAATTACCGTTTCAACGAGGGACAGCCACCGTCATCCATGTCTCAGTGTGACGTATACACAGACTTACACGAGATAGGACACTCAGTAGGTTTAGCACACGGGCCTGAGAACCAGAGTAACCAGAAGTCAGGATACATTTTCCCTGAGTTTGGACACGGGTGGAACGATGTGTGCGGCGAGTACGATGACTTGATGTCCTACGGTGTACACGGGGTGTTCCACAGTAACTCTCTGTTGGTGTGTAACGAGGTTGTGAACACGCCTGAGACAGCATCAGCAGGACACAGGCAGATCACTGACACTGCTTACGCTATCAACAGAGTTCGGTACAACGTGTCGCTAGTGAACGACGAGAGTTTTGACACGGGAGGAGTCTTGAGGCCCGTGGCTACACAGGCCCGTAGACTGAGGGAGTTGATCGTGGATTAACTGAAGAACAGGATAGAGTAACCTCTGTCTTCTTTGGCTACGTCCTCTGGCTTGTCTTTCGGGTCATGGGGCGTAGTCATTCCCATTTGTTGCATCTTACGAATCTTTTCCTTTGACTTCTGGCACATACTGTGGTAGTCGTGGGGTGTGTAAGAGACACTGTGCTTATCGTTGTTGTTCTTCGTTTTCATTTATAGATGCTCCTGTTAACATTCCTACTCTACCTACGTTTTTACCCACAGCCATGTAGTCCTGAAGATTGGCAGTCTTCGTAGATCATAGAAGTTTTCTTTACTCATCTTCTTCAGTCTCCTCATAGTTTCTTATTTCATCTATGAGATCAATCAATACCAACCTATCTAACTCCATTCTTTCTAATTCTAGAGGGTCATTGATTTTCTTTATGGCTTTGTTGGTTGCAGACAACAACTCTGCGTAAGATTTTAGAACAACCGCTTTTCCGTGCCTTCTTATTTGTTTAGCAAAAATAGAGCCTAATGCGGCTCCACCAATAGCAGTTGCCGCAACGGGAGATCCTGCCGCTAAACTATAAGTTGCTACAACCGATAAAGCAGTAGCAGACAAAGTAATTCCTGTGTTTTGCTTAATACTATCCAAAAGCCTTGCAGGAACGTTAATGCCCTCTCTGTTTCTTTTGTTTACGAGCCTGTCCATAGCAGTAAGTGTTCTGAATTGCTGGTCTAATAGGTGGTGTACTTCATTTCCTTTCGTGTTGCTTTTAATGTAATCGTTCATCACTCCACGAACCATTTTAGCCGCTAAACCTTGATAGGTTGAAACGTCTGCCTCAAGTGTTTGCCCTGCCGCTTGAACTGCCGTATCAAAACGCTTTCTAGCCGCTAATAACCCCTTTAAGTCTTTTCCTTCTTCAGCTATAATTTTTTGTGCCAAATCCATATATTTTAAAAACTGTCTTTGAGCTTGGTCAGTAGCAAGTTGGTAAACGTCGCTATTCATAAAATCACCCATTGTTTCAGAAAACTCAAGGTTTAATGCTTCCATGTCTACCGGCTTGTTTTGTGCTTTAATGTACTGACTCAGTTTAACTGATTGATTATCTACGTGATCCTGCATAATACTAAAGTTTTTAGTAATAGAACCGTAAGGCTGTATTCCGGGTATCGTTTGAACCGTATCAATAACTGATTCATCAAAATCGTTAGCTAACCACGTTCGTGTTTGTAGTAAACCTACTGGCGGTGCTTTATCTTGAGCCGTTAATGTTTCCGGTTCAAGCATACGAGTAAGTGCTTCTTTTCTGCGAGCTAAATCAGAGGCGACACCTGCTTTCCTAGCTTTCATTTCTCCGGGTAATTTGAAATCTATATCAACTAGATCAGCCCTAGGAGAAAATAAGCCCATTATATCAATCCCAGTACCTAAGTTTTCTTTTATTTGGTTCGCTAACGCCCAGTTATTTTTCTCCCAGTTTTTATAAGAATCGTACCCAGAAGAAATAGACAACATCATTTCTTGTACGTTTGGGTTTTGATAAAATTCAGAGAGTTTTTGTCCAGTAGCTGTTATAGCTTTGTCAAACGCATCTTTGATTGTTTGTGGAATAAGTGGAGTAAAGGCTTCAACAGCCATAGCGCCACCTGTTCTTGCTACTTGTGAAATAGCTGTTCCAAGTGGAGTTAAGGCTTCAACAGCCATAGCGCCACCTGTTCTAGCCGCTTGAGAAATAGCTGTGCCAGCAACGTCAGACACTCCTATTTGACCAGAGCCGGGAACTTCCGGTATCTGCGTAGCGAGCGTGGCTAACCTACGTTTAAACTCAGGCTTAAACTCTGTAGTGGGTTGCATCACACGCTCAACGTAAGAAGGAGGAGGCACAACAGCCTCTTCTTCAGCCGATATTTGCGCTTGATATTGCTGTTGGGCAAACCCTAAAATCTCCTCATCAGTAGCCCCTTCAGGGTGACTGACAGTAACTTCTCCAGCAGGTGTTCTAACTGTAGTTTGTGGCATTTTTTACCCCTACTGCGGTTGTGGAACTATCTCAAAACCTTCGTATTTACGGCCTGTCGTTGGAAGAGGCACTGGATCATAAAAAGCTAAGGCAGATTGTTCGTTTTCGCCTAATTTAGTTGAAAGTGAAGAACGCATCTTGTTGTAACCATTCACTTTACGAGCGGCGGCTTCTTTGTACTCAGTCAAAACCTTCTTAATAGTGTTTTCATCTAAAGTGATGTCACCAGCTACCACCTTTAAGGTGAATTTTAAGTCGTTATCAGAAAGTCCCGTACCAGCACCTAGGTTTTTAATGTATTCTGCCACTCTTTTTGCAGACTCTGCTTGGTATACTTCTGTATTTTCTATTTTTAAATCGTCTACTGGTATTCCAACTGCTTTCATAAACTTTTGAACTTGTAAGTTTACGTTTGCTAAAGTACCTGTAAACATGGTATCAACATCGCCAATAATTCTGTCGATGCTTCTAATTCCTTCAGAAGATTTCATGGCTTGGTCATATAGTTCTGCAAACTGTTTTGCCCCTAATTTAGACAATTCATCTGCCATACCCGCTGTTACATTTCGTATAATCTGTTGATTCGGAGCTTCTGTTAAGTTTAGAGTACTAGGGTCTACTAATTCACCATTTTTAACTATCATTCCTGATTCAGTAACTCTGTAAGTTACTGGAGAACCGTTTTCTAAAAACAACTCAACGTCACCCTTCATTAGCTTTTGGTATTCTTGAAATTCCTGCTTAGACATGTTTTCTAGGTCCAGCGTACCAACAAACTGAGGAGTATACCCCACGTTGAGTAAAAGCCTTCTTCTAGCGTCTTTACTTAAAGCTGGCATCGTTTCCATTTGTCTTTCGGTAAGTCGATCAGCAATATCTTGTACTCTCTCCATAGTACTCGCTGATCTTACTTGCTTTGCTAATTCAGGAAAACCCAGTTGTTCTGCTTGAAGAGCAACATCAGTCTGCAACTTTTGTAAGTTAGCTTTGTTTTGCTCTGTTATCTGCATTGACCTAGCTTGTTCAAGTAACGCCATAGCTTCCTTTGTTTTATCTGGCATAGACATCAGTTGTTGAGCCGCCTGAAACAGTTGAGTAGATGTTGCACCCTCTTGAGTAACAGGTGCATAAATACCAGCCATTTTTTCAGCCTCACGGCCCTCTCTGATCGCCTCGCCACCACGAGTCAACATACCACCAATAGAGCCGCCTAGCTGTCCAAAAGCAGAACCAATCATCTGTCCTGCTGACAAGCCAGCTTGAGGCAATCCTGTGTTTATTCTAAAAGCCATTTCTGTTTCCTCTTAAATCAGCTTGGAGTAATCAACAGTTAAGTAACCGTGGTCACCACGAACTACTGCTTCCGGTATAATCTCTTGAACTTCTTGAGCAATAACACCGTAGGAAGGAGCGTTGTTAGAAAGCTCTTTTCCTTCTTCAGTCCAATCCCAAGTGTACAAATTTATACCGTTGGGTAACTGGCCCTGAAGTTGTACGTTAGTTTTAAGGGCCATGTCTGAAGGAATGAATTTTTTAGCCCAGTTGTAAATATCAGTGAACATACCAGTGTCGCCCATGATGTTAGCCAAACCAGTACCTAGCCCACCGACTAATCCAGTAGCGCCACTGAACAAACCGCTGTACAAGTTGGACAAACCAGCTTGTCTCTGTAGTTCTGCCTCAAGGTTAGCAATGTCAGTTTCCATTGCGTACTGACCGCTCTGCCTACGTGCAACGTCAGCCAAGCTAGCCACGTTGAGTGCAGGAGAGAACGCAGACAACATAGCCGCCTGTGGCAGATAAGCGCCCTGAAGCGCACTCAAGCCAATCCCTTGCTGTGCCTCTTCTAACCCAAGACCTCCTGCCATCAAACCCATGCCACCTGTCATGGCTTGTTGAGCCATAAGTTGCTGTGCGGCTTCTAGAGCCTGACGCTGAGTAGCAATGTTAGAGCCTAGCTGTCCGTAAGTAGCACCGATGTCAGCCGCTTGGCGCTGTTCTTGTTGTGCTTGAGTAATAGCCATAAGAGCCGCTTGGTTTTGTGCTTGCTCTTGAGCCTGTGCCATCGCTAGTTGCTCTGGTGTTCCACCAAACATAGCCGTTTGAACACCACCACGCCCCTGTGCAAACAAACGCTCTTCTAAAGCAAGCCGTTGTCGCTCTTCTTCACCAAGCTGTGTAGCCCTAATTCTGTCGTACACCTCTTGTTCTCTAGCACCCATAGGCATACCGGCTTGACCCATGAACTGCTGACCTAAGCCAAACGCACTCTGTGCCGCCTGTTGTTGACCAGCGAGGCCAAACGGAGACACACCTAACTGCTGTTGACCTACGCCCAACAACTGTTGACCGGCGGCTCCCAGTTGTCCAGCACCAGCCACAGGAGTGCCAAACCTAGATAGAGCTTGAGTTTCCAGTGCACTCTGTAAGGCCTCAGAAGTAGGATCTAATGTATACTTAGTTCCTCCTGCTTTAGTTGCTTGAATTGATCCTGTCGGACCTGTTACCGTAAACGGTTTAAACGCAATATCAGGAGCCGAAATATCAGTTATCTCAGTTGTGTACAGATTCTTTATGTTTTCAGGCATATTGGTGTACAGAGAAGAGGCAACATCCCCAATTATGTTCCCTAGAAATCCTAGTGCCATTAGTAAGTCCCTCCATCAATCGTCCCTGTAGACAGAGTTCCCGTAAAGTTTAAAGCGGGTATTGTCACAGTCCCTGTAAACGTCGGTGACGCTATGTTTGCTTTAGTAGCTGATGCCACAGCAATAGCATCAAACTCCGTATCAAACTCGCTACCACGGATAATCTTGTTGGTATCGCCAGAGGGCAACGTATCCTTAGCAGTAAAGTTCGTTGTCTTAGTATAGTTGCTCATATTGTTTTACCTATTAATGCTAATACGTTTATCTCTTGAATAGACAACTGAGATCCGTTAATGTCGGCCTCTAGTCCAATAGTAACGACACCGCCGCTACCTGTAGTATTTACCGTAGGATTAGTAGTAAGAATACCTCCAGTAAATGTACCGACTGTGTACTCTGATACTCCGTAGTACGCTGGTACTTGGTTACCTACGCTAATCTCGTAGTTTTTGTAGTTAGTTTTAAAGTCGTAAGCCCACTTAACAAATATTGTTTCTTCGTTAGCTCCGATCAACGTAGGTTTAATTTTCTTTAGAAACTTAGTTCTACTAGAATCACCAAACGTCAGAGCAGGACTAAAGTACCTGAAACGATACACTGATGTATTATCTAAATAACTAGAGTAAGTACCTAAGCCATCAGACGTACCAATGTACAATGTACCGTCAGTGTGTCGCATAAAACACTTGTGTGGTACAGAAGTCCATCTGGTTACCCTGTACGCTCCGTTTTCTAATCTACCTTTCAGATCAAAACAGTAAATAGTGGACTGATCTGGAAAACAAATTAGATAGAAGGATTGCTCTGGGCTGTACACTGAAGCAGTCGGTAGTGACCTGTTTTGAATTACTTCAATAATCTCTGTCTTTACGTTTAAGCTCAAGTCAGATATAGGCAGTGACTTTTCTTGTATAGTCCTGCCTAAACTACGTAGACCAGAATTAGACATAAACAGAATATCTGTACCGATGTTCTGGATAGAGTTTCTACAAATACAACCAACACCAGACACAGTATCTACTAAAGCCATACTAGCTGGACTAGTTGCACCCCCGTACACAAGGATGCTGTGCTTACCAAATATAACCAACGTGTTGTTGTGTGCCGCTAAAGCTCTGATTTCATCGTAACCATCAGGCCACGCTTTAGATACATCAATAGAACCACTAGACCCACCAGTAAAATCGTTACCTATTAACAAATCAGACCAGTAGATAGTCTGCGTATCTGTTGCGTTGTCTACAACCCACAAACGTCCGTATGCTGACAGAGCCTCGTGACACTTAAGAGTAGCGTCTGTTGCTGTACCGTTAACTACAGTAAATGTGCGTAACCCATTTGCGTTGTCGTACACTAATGGATCGTACCCACGTTGAAAGAAGTACGCCTTGTCGTTGAAGTTTACGATCTTCCAGTTGTTTGCTGTAATTGTGTAAGAAGCAGGAGTTACGTCAGTCAACGTAGTTGTGCCTGTCATAATCTTGTTGTTACCAGCAGTAAAGATTACTTCGTTACCAGCGTCATCGTAAAAGTGATGAATCTTGTGTACGTAATCAGTGCCTAACTCTGTCTTGTCTGTTGTTACAACACTAACACCCTTACGTGCGGCAATACGACCACGCTTATCAATAACAGCGTTATCTGCAACGTCAGCGTAAGACGGATCTTGCGCTATCGGAGAGTCTTCTGTGTTGACTCCCTGAAAGCCGGGAGCAAATAAGTTAATATTCTGTAGTGGCTGGGCCATCTAGAATCTCCTACGGTGTAAACCAAACGGTTTCTTCAGGGTGCTTCTGGGCGTCCAGAGCAATAGCGTCAGACAGGTACTTGTCAGCAATAGCAAAGTACTCTGGGGTTGACGTACCGCCTGTCTCCCCACGTTCACGAGCCAACAGGGCTACTGCCATGTGAATAACAGGCTGACTAGGAATAGCCAGTATGTCAGAGTCAGAACTTAAGGCTACGTTTCTGATGACGCTCTTGACCTTCAGAGAGTAAACACCGTCAGGCTTAGGGTACACATCAATCTGTGCGTCACCAGAACCGTCTATGCCGCTAAACGTGTAGTACTGTGGTGCACCAGAAACAGGAGTGTTAACTAAAAACTTATCGTCAAACCAAGTCTGTGGCCTGTATTCCATAACAATGTTAGACGTATCGTTGATAATGTTTAGGATCTTACCTTGGTCTTGGTATCCCGTCAGCGAGTACGTGTAGTCGTCAGCCGCCGTGGTAATCGTAAGGGTAGACCTAATATTAGACCAATCCCAAGCGTTTTCCACAATTTGCTTTGCATCGTTAACAAAGTCACCAACCATTGTGCTATACGTGTCGTTGGTAACAGTTGTTACTGTGTCTTCTCGTAAACGTCTGAGTACGTTGTTTACTAGGTCTAAATATGTCATACTTTAAATCCTGTCATCATGCCTTTTTTATTTGAAGGCAGAGCTTCTAACAAAAAGTCTCTTATCGGAAATTGCATAGCTTTCTCTAACGAAACCCCAGCGGTAATAGTTGGGTCAAACATTCCCGGCTGTCCAGCAGGACTAAATGAGCCTAAACCAGAGCTTCCAAACGTTCCACCTTCATCTCCACCTCCTCCAGTTCCAGTGGTAGTAGTTACGGGAGTTTCTTTACAGCACTGATCCCACAAGTCACCTGCATTACCTTCTGGCCTAGGGGATTCACATTCCACCAGTTTACATTTGTCTTCTTCTCCACCTCCACCTCCACCTCCAGTAGAGTCTGTACAGCAGGTATCCCAAGCTACTCCAGCTTCTCCGTCAGGTCTAGGAGACTGACACTCAACTAAAGTACAGTCAACTTTAGTACTGCCTCCAGCGCCGCCTCCAGTAGTAGTAATAGCAGGACATTCAGAAAAACTATCTACGTAAGGACCGGGAGTTTCGTTAGTAAAACAGTCTACTTTACCGCACAGGTTGTAGTTGTCTGCGGTAATTACTGAGCAGTCAACCTCAGTACTACCACCTCCTGTACTAATTAGCCCCTGATTACAATCGTTGTTTTCGTGTTCTGATGGTAAACTGCCGTCTGCACACTCGTTACAGTTGCTTTCTATAGTGGCGTTGTTGTCACACTCTTCAGTATCGTCTCCGCCTCCCGGACCTGTTGTTTTTATTAGAGGATTTCCGCAGAGTCCTTCTTCGTGTTGATCTGGGATAGTACCGTCTTTACACAACTCAGCACAAGACCCGTTTTCTTTAGTTGCTCTATCAGGGTCTGAACAAGTTTGAGTAGCCGTAGTTCCTGTGCCTGTAGTTGTAACATCACTAGCAACTACACAAATTAAATTACCTTGTGCGTCTTCCTGTAATGTTCCTTGTTGGTTTGTAGCATCGTCAGTACAAGCATCTCCAGCCTTACGAGTATCTCCAGTATCTCCCGTACCTTCAGTCCCTGTTCCAGTAGCTACACACGTAAGGTTCCCTTGTCCGTCATCTTGTAGAGTACCGGCTTCTCCGGTTTCTTCTACTTCACAGGCTTCTCCTGCTTTACCTCCTGTACCGCCTCCGTCTCCGTCACCATCACCATCACCAGTACCTTTAAATATACAGTCTCCATTATCATCAAATACACCTTGTGTTCCGTCTTCCATGTTACAAGGAGAACCGGCAGTGTAAAAAATCTCGTCAACGCAATAACCCACTACATCGTTCCACGCTTGACCGGCTGGACATACTTTATTTACAACAGCAACACAGATTCCAAATTCATCGGATTGATAATCGGTTAAACATCCGCCACATTCTTCTTCTTTTGTAGCTCCTGAAACTTGCTGTCGGTTTACGGAAGAACAATCAAAGTCACCAGAATCATCGCCAGTGGCGTCTCCGCCGTCATCAGCGCCTGTGGTTGTTGTGGTAACTGTTGAGCCACCTTCTGTGGTATATGTCCCTCCTGAAGACTTAGAAGTTGTTTGCATCCAGCCCCAAAGAGTGTCGTACCAACTATCGGGAATAGAATCCATAGCTCCGCTTATGGAATCCCAGACAGCACTAGACCCTGAAATTTCATCAAAGCCTTTAGATACAAAATCATTCCAAGTTACTGTTGTAGTTTTTCCATCGTATCCTACTAAATCTACATACTTTCCTTTGGATGTTTCATAAATATTAACAGAGTCGTAACTTTCAGTTGCGTTTTCCCACCAGTCTCCGCCTGTGATGTACTGCTCTACAAACTGGTTATATGCTCCCCTGACGTTTCCAATTAAACCGCCTGTAAATTTTCCTGAAGATATGTCGTATTCACCGTTGAGAACACCAAATAATTGAGAATCTTGACTAATTAATCCACCAAAGTCAAACTCAGTTCCTTTAATTAAGGCCTCTACTAAATCTTTACCTATTTCTGCACCAGCACCAAGAACACCTGATGACAGCACTGTTTCAAAGTCTATTTCTCCGTTTACGATAGCTTGCTCAAAAGCAGAAGAAATAGAGCTAGACAAGGCGCTGTTTGCGGCGGCACTTCCTAAGTCAACAAAAGAACCTAGCTTTCCTCCAGCAAGAGTACCGACAACAGACCCAGCAATAGCCTTAATATCACCACCAGTTTGGATAGCTGTCGTAGCTCCGTTAATTACTGCGGCTCTCTGGTATCCACTCAAGCCCTGCACAAAGCTACCTAGGAGTCCTTCGTTAGCCAATCCTCCGGTCATAGCCGCTACAGCCAGAGACATTATTATGCCACCGGTGTCAAGGCTCTTGTCGGCGTGGAAAGTTTTAGTGTAGTTGCTACCGTTCCAACCGTAGACGTGTCCTGATTCACCAGCAAAAGAAGTCTTGATGCCGTACTTATTAGTAAGACCCGAAAACATCTCTGGATTGCTCTCAGGCGTAAGACCTTGGGCGTACAGAGCAGAGTTTTCGCCAACAAAAGACATATACTGGTCAAAAGTCATGTCAGGGTGTTGTTCCCTAAACACGTCCATATTCAAAGTACCAGTATCGAACGTTCCGTCCCAGAATGACTTAATCTGGTCTTCTGTGAACCAGTTTCCCTGCTGGGTTGCTGTTCTGTAGTCTTCACTGTACGTTGCGTAGTTCCCTCGTGCCTCACCGACTTCGATAGGCTGATGAAAGAAGTACACAGGTGTGCTGTAGTCTGGGTTAGTTATCCAACCGTTGGTAGTTAACTGCGGATTAGATAAGTAGTACTGCCCGTCAGTTCCTTGTACAACAGGGTCAGGTTTGTTTGCGCTAAACATCCCCTGTAAACCTAAGCCCATTGTGTCAGGAGAGTTAGCTAGAGCAGTCAAAGCTGTATTAATAGCTGAAGAACGCTCTTGAGCCTCTGTAGAGTTAGCAATGTTCCATTCAATAGACTCTAAAGATTCTCCAGAGTTCATCCAGTAGTAAAGACCAGCTTGCTCTGGATCACGGCCTAGATACTTTTGGTAAAGCTCAGTAATCTGTTGCTTTGTAGCCATAGGTTACTTACCGCCCTTCAGTTGCATCAGCTTGTCAGCACCACGTATACCAAAGCTGGCAGTCACGGCTACGTAAAGCAAGTACTGGTAGTAATCAGGTAGTTTGTCTAGCTCAACAAAAGCCATACCCACCCGTTGCATAATACTCAAGTCATCCATAGCCACTCCGTAACACACAGCCAACAGGGGCATCGACAGCACCACAGTAAACCACTCGTCTTTCCACGAGGTTGCACTAGCCGCCGCCATCTCTTGTTCCCACGTAGCTGTGTTCTTGATGACTTCCATCTTAGCTACGTGTTTAGCTTGTGACTGCTCGTGCTTGTTACTGAGCCAAGTCTTAGCGAGTCCAGCTATAGGTCCGATCAGTGCAGTCCACATATCAGTCTTCCTTAACGAACCGACCTTTTTCGTCACGCTTGCGTTTTTTCTCAAACAAGCCTTGTACTGTGTCTGTTTCCCAAATACGTATACCTGTCCAGATAATAGTAAACAAAGCGGCAACAGGCGGTAACACTGAACCTAATGCTCCTAACATTGTACCTACGCTCATTACATCAACTACTTGTTTTGCGGACTCATCCATCTTTAAACCCCTTGTATAACGCTTACGGTAGTCCAGATAATCCCAGCAGACACAAGTAGTGCCGTAATAATTGCTGATACATCTAGCATTATTCTTTGTTTTCGTCTTTGTTTGTAGATCAGTTTTTCTCGTTTGGCTCTTATGTCACGACGCATCTGCATCATTTCTTTGTAGGTATCCTGACCGTAAGAGTACATGATTAACTCTCTGATCTGCTTCTCTTGTTCCTCTATCTTCTTCTTAGCTATGACAGCGTTTAACGCCTGTGCTTCTACAGATTCACCGTCAAACAGCTTCTTGAATAACGGTGGGTTCTCTGCTTCCTTCTCTGCTTCACGTAAGTCAGAAACAAAGCCGTACCAGTGTCCTAACTTCTGAGCTACGTGTTCAATCTCAGCGCCTCTGGATACAAGTATCTCTACGCCCTTGAACGCAGTAGACGCCATTGCAACAAGTGACAGCGGATCCACAGTTTACTAAGGCTTTGTAGGCCATGTGATAGTCTGTGGAAATCCTTCTTGCTGTGGTACGTCTCTAAGAGCCTGTCTGTAGGCCGTCATAGCGTCTGTCATGGACACATCAGACAACCCGTAGTGGTCTGTAGCCTTCAACAGATCGTCCCGTGTAGCTCGTTCTGTGGCCTCTAGGGCGGCATTGTCTGCGGCAGTCTTGGCGTCTTTCTGATCCTGTACAGTGTGAGTAACTGTTGTAGTCACGCCTTCGTCATCGGTGACTTCTTCGGTGTATTCGGTAAACATCTCCTGAGTTACCCACTTCTCTTGCCATACACCATCTACTTGCTCTACGCCATCTTTGACAGCCACTTGCCATTCGCCAACGTCAGGTGCCGCAGTCTTTGTTACCCGTGCCACACCCAAGGCTTGCAAGGTAGCATCAGTCCACGCTTCAGGCAGAGACATATGCTTGTTTTCTTGTCTTAGCTGGACTTTTGTTTTTGGCGTTCCAGTAGCCACTTCAACAAATAACATATTTGTCTCCTATTAAAACTTGGGTAGTGCCGCAGTAGGCGGTGTAAAGCTAGATGTGTATCTGGCTATGCCTTTGGTGATGCGGAGGTCGTCTATATAGCCATCTAAATAATTCTGACCGTTATATCGGCTTCCTATAACTAAAGTGCCAGAATCATAAGTGCTTACATCAGAAGAAGATGCAGTTTGTGTACCATCCACAAAAAATTTAGTTGTAGTTCCTGCTTTACTGATTGCAACGTGATGCCATGTGCTTGCGCTAAAGGTGGATGATGTAAAACCCGAACTAATACTTGCCCCAGCGCCGTTATAATACGTCCAATTATTATTAGATTCTTGGGCTAAAAATGAGTTGCTAGTGTCTGCGGCTGTTCGCCAATCAAGCAGATACTTAACCGTGCTGTTGTTTACGGCGTCGAAATAAATCCAAAACTCAATAGTCCAATCGCCAGATCCAAGCTCCAATGTTTCATTTTCAACTGTTTTAAGGTAATCACCAGTACCATCAAACTCCATTGACCCCGTGCCGTACTTTTTAACGGCTGTGTCAATCTGAGCATTGCCTAAAGTATCTAGGTTGTTGATGCCTGATCTGTCGTAGATGCCAGCGTCTTGGAAGTTAAGCAAGGCGCTAGTGTTTGTTACAGCAGTTAATGGTGCTGTGGGTACTGTATAGCTTGTGCCTGTATAAAGTGCTGTACCTTTAATGACCCGTAGATCGGCGATATATCCTTCCATTGATCCGGGGGCATGATTAGTCCAAGCTCTGCCGACAGCAAAGCTGTCTGTTGTATTATTAGAAGATGTTGTTGTAGTTGCATCTCTAGATCCATTTAGGTAAAGAGATAAAGTAGAACCACTTCTAATTACAGCAACATGATGCCACGCATAATCGGGCGCTTGAGTAGCGCCAACTAAAGCTGTTCCCCCATAATAGTCGCACCGTAGTTCATTAGTACCTTGGAAATAAAACCCAAATGAGCCTGATGAAGTTGGCCCATTAGACCATATACTTCCTGCCCCTTTTGAATATACCCATGCCTCAACAGTAAAGTCACCAGTTCCAAAGTTAAAAACAGCATTATCTGACGCAGTTAAATAAGCACTTCCATCAAAGTACCCAGACCCACCATCAGTCGTTATGTCTCTTGCGTCATCATTCTTGAACGGACTGAACGGGGATACTTTGGGGGTTCCTGTTAAAGTAAAGGTATCGCCTATAGAACTGTTATCTACAAAACGATTTGACTGACAGGTTAATAGTTTAGTATTTGTAATATCTGTCAGTGGGGTAGTGCTGGGAGTAAAACCTCCCGTGTAAACAGCAGATCCAACAACAAGCCTAACATTTGACAAATGACCTACGTTGTTAGGATTACTTCCTCTTCCAGCACCAATGTTAATTTCTCTTGTGCCGTAGTTGTCGGTAGCAGTACCCTCTCCAACATTGACCCCGTTAACATAAATTTTAACTTGGTTAGTTCCAGTACCTTCTCTAACAACGGCAACGTGCGTCCACACGCCCACTTCCATTGTATGAGTTGTAGTAATATCTGTTGACGATACTTTACGAAATACCAAATCGCTTGATACAAGTCGAATAACCCAGCTACTTCCAGTAGTCCCATCTGTAGCAACAAAAGAAGCGTCCGTATCTTGCCCGTCCCAGTTTACCCAAAACTCTATCGTAAAGTTGCTTGTACCAATATTAATCGTGCTATCTGTTTGAATCTCTGATGATCCATCAAAATAAACAGACCAGTTGTTACCATACGGACTAAAGCTACCCTGTACTACAGAGCCACTTTCAGTAACCGTAAAGCCGTTGGTAGACGAGTCAGTAAAAGTATTGTTAGCGTCACCGCTAGTACCATCACCGTCTAGCAACAGGACAACATTGGCGAAATCATCGTCACCAGTGTCAGCCGCACCAGCCGCACCAGCAGTAGCCTGAATTAACTTTCTAGAAGCTAGACTCATCCGAACGCTTGCCCCGCTGTAAACCCGTACCAGTTAGTACCACCGTCATGGGTTATAAACACAAAGTAATCAATCGCTGATGCCGTAGCTGTCAACGTAGGCGCTGTAGCACTAGGCCAATCTACTGATGTAGGCCACGTTACCGTGTAACCAGATGCACTGGCGTCCTGCACAAGTTTTAACGTAAACGAAGATACCTTACCGCTCGCCGCAGGATTACTAAACGTAAACGTAGTGTTTTCTGTAAGGGTATGGCTAAAGTTTGTGCCGTCACGGAGGTTTACAGTCGTAGCATTACTGCTAGATGTAACTGCTGTGTACTCTTCTGATATTCCGTTATCAAATGTAACTACGCCATTAGCATCTGCCGTTACCACTTTTGACGCTTCTGTTGTGCCAAGCGTTGTAACGTCAAGGTAGTTAATCTCTGTAGCCGTAGAAGTTACTGCTGTACCACCAAGGGTCAACGTGCCTGATGCTGTCAGATCCGTAAACGTACCAGCCGCCGCTGTAGTACCACCGATAACGCTGTTGTCTACAGTGCCACCAGAGATAGTCAGGTTGTCAGCAACGTAAGCATCTGCAATAGCTGTCCCTTGCCAAGTACCTGTAGCAATAGTGCCTACTGCTGTTATCTGGGTCTGAGAAGCATCTACAGACAAAGTATCACCAGTAAGCGTAAGACCAGTACCATCTACCAAAGCTGTCTTAGAAACGCTTATAGCGGCACTAGCGTTGATGTCATCGTTGACAATAACACCAGACCCAATAGCGGCTACCCCTGTGTCAGCAATCGTTACGTCGCCTGATACTACGTTGTCAATCCAAGTAGAAGTACCAGTGTCGTAAAACAACAATGCGCCATCAGCGGGTGAAGTAATGTTAGTGTCTGTTAGTTCTGCCAATGTGTCGGCTGAAGCAACCTGCGAGTCAACGTAAGCCTTTACAGATTGCTGTGTAGGAATAAGAGTTGCGCTGTCAGACGCCATGTTGTCTTCGTCAACAAACGCTGTAACTGTGATTGTACCGTCAGATAGGTTACCAAACGTAACTGTGCCTGTGGTGTTCAGAGATGTTGGTGTTGTACCAATCTCAATAACTGTACCGCCAGAGTCTTCTGTGTACAGTCTTTTGTTAGTCAGATCAAACGCAGGTTCACCTTGGACTAGATCACCAGCCGTAGGCGCTCCTGATCCGTTCTTTAGTTTAATAGTTGTTGCCATCACCTACTCCAAGAAAAACGAGCAAAAGGAAAAGGGGGCCATTGCGACCCCCGTAGAGAGTTTTACTCGTCGCAGACAGCGAGGATGAATCCTGCTTCGGGACGGTAAGTTTCAACACCGTACAGCGTGTCAGACGTAAACAGCGTAGACAGGTATTCCTGCTTGTACTGAGTCTGAGAACGTACAGCCAGTTGCTCTGCCATTACCAAAGCATCCTTGTGGAAGAACAAGCAACCACGAGTATCAGCGGTAGAAGCAGTGTTCTGAGCGGCAACTTCCAGTACAGGAGCGTTGCTAGACACGTAGA
>Ga0208547_1000817_pt1 | contig 17611 bp, 13 predicted proteins | sample DEB08_DNA_5_FD_185501 | JGI IMG/M metagenome (GOLD analysis project Ga0208547, IMG submission 185501) | Aqueous microbial communities from the Delaware River and Bay under freshwater to marine salinity gradient to study organic matter... | ecosystem: Environmental > Aquatic > Marine > Coastal ...
GCAAGCCGAGGAATTTGCTCCTGAAAATAGAGTATTTGGAATTGAAATTGCCGAAGAGTGGTCTGATGGTAACTGGATCGTGCGAAAGATTACTGGAAGTGCCGCTACCAAAAATTATCGCTGCCCAGGTTGCGACCACGAAATTAAACCCGCAACACCGCACACTTTGAGTTATTTGGAAGGTTATTTAGACGAAAGGCGCCATTGGCACACCGCGTGCTGGGAGCGCGATCGAAAACACCACAAAAAATTAGAGGATTAATTTTGAACAAAATAGTCTCAAACTCAGTATTACCTGCAATTAGAGAAAACCTAGAACTTTCAACTGACGATGGGCAAACCTTAGTTGGCGAAATTGCTTGGCCTGAAAATAAAAACCCCGCGGCAACTTTGGTGTTGGTCCATCCCTTGCCAACTCATGGTGGATCCAGTGATAGCCATGTCTATCGAAAGATCAGTTGGCGTTTGCCTGCTTTGAGTAATTTTGCAATCTTAAGATTTAATACCCGTGGAACAACGAGTAGCTTGGGCACATCCAGCGGGGATTTTGATTCATCTAACAAAGAAGGGTTGGATCTAAAAGCTGCAGTACTTAAAGCAAAAGAATTAACGGGGCAAGAGCCTTGGTTAGTCGGTTGGTCTTTTGGCACAGATGTAATTTTGAGAAATGCAAGAGATTTAAATGTTTCTGGAGTCATTTTGCTATCTCCACCTTTAAGGTTCACCAAGGAAGATGAATTAGCTAGGTGGAGAGACTTTGCTAAACCGATATGGGCGCTGGTGCCGGAATTTGATGATTTTTTAACTCCAGATCAGGCAAAGCTTAGATTTTCGAGTGTTCCGAATTTAAGAATTGTAAATGCAATAGGCGCCAAACATCTTTGGATTGGGGAAAGCCAAGTGAGATTTGTTTTAAATCATATAGTGAAAATTATTACAGGCAACGAAAACCCTTTGCCAGAAGAATTTTCTGGACCAATGACACGACACAACGATTTAAATCGCGATTAGTAAACTGGAGTCATGGCTAATAATTTTTCACTTCGTGGCGCAGTAGATTTAGGGGCACTTAGTCAAGCTAAGCAAGCCCAGGCGCAAGCAGACCAAGCCTTGCAGAACGCTCCCGCAGGTTTAGTAATAGATGTTACTGAAGCAGATTTTCAAAATAAGGTTTTAGACAAATCTCAAAACACAGTTGTGATTGTCGATCTTTGGGCCACTTGGTGCGGTCCTTGCAAACAACTTTCCCCACTATTAGAGAAGTTAGCCGCAGAATATGGTGGCAAATTTATTTTGGCAAAAGTAGATGTGGATGCCAATCCGCAACTTTCGCAAATGTTTCAAGTGCAGTCGATTCCAAGTGTCTTTGCCATTATTAAAGGTCAAGCAGTACCACTGTTTCAAGGAGCAGTACCAGAAGCTCAACTTCGCCAAGTTTTAGATCAGGTTATGAAGTTAGCCGAAGAGCAGGGATTAACCCCAGCAAATCAAGAGGCAGCGCCGGCAAGTGAACAAACTGAAGACCCTCGCTCAGAGCAGGTTTTTCAGGCATTAAATGATGGCAAATTTGATGAAGCGATAGTTTTAATTGAAGAATTAATAAAAGAAAGTCCGCAAGATGAAACTTTGCAAGCCATGCTTAAGCAAGCACAGTTTATGAAACGAATTAGCGGATACCAAGTAAATGAAATTATGCAAAAAGCGAGCAATGCTGATGATGTCTCGGCGCAAATTGCTGCAAGTGATATTGAATTAGCTGGCGGAAAGTTGCAAGAGTGTTTCTCTCGTCTAATAAATTTCATTCGCACTCACTCTGGCGATGAGCGCGAGCAAGCAAAAACCCACCTCTTGGAATTGTTCGCAATAGTTGGCGACCAAGAGCCATTAGTTCCTAAAGCACGCAGAGATTTAGCCAGCGCGCTGTTTTAAACGCCTTGCTTTAGACTGAAATCACATGGCTTATTTAGATCACGCTGCTACCACTCCGATGCTGCCTGAAGCAGTAGCGGCAATGACGGCTGAAATGGTAAAAGTAGGAAACCCTTCTTCTTTACATGGCTCAGGAAGAAAAGCCAGAAGAGTAGTTGAAGAAGCCAGAGAAACTATTGCTGCAGCATTATCCGCTAAGCCAATGGACGTGGTTTTTACATCGGGTGGCACAGAAGCTAACAATTTAGCAATTAAAGGTTTGTATTGGGCTAGAAAAAAAGCGGATGCTAATCGCACCAGAGTTTTAATTTCAGCAATTGAACATCATGCAGTGTTAGACCCAGTTATGTGGTTAGGCGAGCACGAAAAAGCACAAATTGAAATTTTACCCGTTGGGCGAGACGGTATTTTGCAGGTTGAAACTTTACGCCAAGCAATTGAATCTGACCCAGAATCTGTGGCATTAGTAAGTGTCATGTGGGCCAACAATGAAGTTGGCACTATTCAGCCAATTGAAGAACTCGCAGAAATAGCAGCTGAATTTGATATTCCTTTTCATAGTGATGCCGTACAAGCAATGGCGTATTTGCCTATTGATTTATCCAAGGTAAAAGTAACAGCTCTAACCATCACTGCCCATAAAGTCGGTGGCCCGCAAGGAGTTGGTGCACTTGTCATTAAAAGTGATGAAAAACTAGAACCAGTTTCTCACGGTGGCGGCCAAGAAAGAGATGTAAGAAGCGGAACTTTAGATGCGCCCTCTATCGCCGGGTTTGCTAGTGCCATTTCAATACTAGTTTCGCAAAGAGAGCGCCGGGCAAATCGAATTAAAAATTTGCGAGATGAATTAATCAAGCGACTTAAAGAAGTAGTACCAGATTGTGTAATTAATGGAGATTTAGAAAAGCGCCTGCCAGGTAATGTTCATGCATCGTTTCCAGGATGCGAAGGTGATGCGCTCTTAATGTTGCTTGATGCACAAGGAGTTGAGTGTTCCACAGGATCTGCCTGTAGCGCGGGAATCCCACAACCATCTCACGTTTTATTGGCCATGGGACGAGACGAAAAAATTGCAAAAAGTTCGCTTAGGTTTTCACTTGGACACACTTCTACTAGCGAAGACATTGATGAATTGATTGTTGCCTTGCCGCAAATAATCGACAGGGCTAAACGCGCCAGCGCTCGAGCCAAAATCTCCAAATGAAAAATAGAAAGTCTGTAGTAGTTGCCATGAGCGGAGGAGTTGACTCCTCTGTGGCAGCAGCGCGCTTAGTAGATGAAGGCTACAAAGTTACAGGAGTCCACTTAGCGCTTTCTAAAGAAAAAACCGTATCTGGCACAAAAGGTTGCTGCACGCTGGATGATGCAAGAGATGCCAGAAGAGTTGCTGATCGCTTAGGAATTCCGTTTTATGTGTGGGATCTTTCGGAAAGATTTCAAGAAGACGTAATGCAAAATTTCTTAGATGAATATGCCGCGGGAAGAACCCCAAACCCATGCATGAGATGTAATGAAAAAATTAAATTTCAGGCAGTTTTAGAACGATCATTAGAGCTGGGCTTTGATGCAGTAGCAACCGGACATTGGGCAAAAATTGTAGATAGCCCAAATGGACCCTTGCTTTATCGCTCTGAAGATGAGGCAAAGGATCAGTCTTATGTTTTAAGTGTGTTAAATCAGGAGCAGTTATCCAAAACCTTGTTGCCTTTGGCCGGCAGCACAAAGCCAGAGCTGCGCAAAGAAGCTGAGGCTAGAGGATTAGTAACCGCATTTAAACCAGATAGTCATGATATTTGTTTTATCCCGGATGGAGATACGGCAAAATTTTTACATAAACACTTGGGCAATAAAAAAGGCAACATTGTCGACGTCGAGACAAATGAAGTTTTAGGTGAGCACGATGGAATCTTTGAATTCACTGTAGGTCAACGCAAAGGTTTAGGGCTAACCGTTCCCAGAAAAGATGGGGCAGCAAGATATGTAGTTTCAACAGATGTAAAAACCAATACCGTGATGGTGGGGTTGCCGGCATTTTTAAGAGTTGATGTTGTTGGTGGCACTAATTTAATTTGGTGCGGTCCAGTAAAAGAATCTCCATTCGATTGTGGTGCGCAAGTTAGAGCACATTCAGACCGAATTCAAGCAACAGCATTTCATAAAGATGGTAACTTGACCGTAGAATTTAAGGAACCATTGCAAGCATTGGCTCCTGGTCAAACCATTGCGCTTTATGAGCAAGATCGAGTAATTTGCAGTGCTACTGTGGTTTCCACTAATCGAGCCTAAAGAGAAATTTTGGAAAGCAAGTTAACCTCACAAGCAAAATCACGCTGGGTTGAATTGGTTGAAATCATTGAAGATGCCAGGCGCCGTTACTACTTACTTGATAAGCCAACTATTAGCGATGCTGAATACGACGAGGCATATCGGGAGCTTGAAAAGTTAGAAGCGGAATTCCCAGAATTAATTTCGGCAGATTCCCCAACGCAATCAGTTGGGGGAGCTGCTAGCGAATTATTTGAACCGGTAGAACATTTGGAGCGGATGTTTTCGCTTGATGACGTGTTTGATGATGAAGAATTGACAGCTTGGCTTGAGCGAGTTTTAAAAGTTACTAATAACTTCCCTGAGATGTTGTGCGAATTAAAAGTTGATGGATTAGCGGTTAATTTGCTCTACGAGGCCGGCGTCTTGCGGCGCGTTGCTACTCGTGGCGATGGATTTGTTGGCGAAGACGTTACTTATAACACACAATTTGTTTCGAGTTTGCCCAGAAAATTGAATGGCAAATTCCCGGAGGTACTTGAAGTTCGAGGCGAAATATTTTTTGAGCTAAATGACTTTTTTGCGCTCAACGATCAAGCAATGCATATAGGAAGAAGCCCGTTTGCTAATCCACGAAATGCTGCAGCGGGAACTTTGCGGCAAAGAATTGACAAGAGAGAAGCTGAGTTATTCCAAGTAAAAAGTGAAGGAAAAAATCAAGCCCGTATTGAAAAACTCACTCAAGAGTTTGACTTGGCTGCGGGAGCTTTGAGAAAACTGCAATTGGTGGTTCATGGAATTGGCCGCCATGAAGGGGTAAAAATAGCTACGCAAGCTGATTCCTATCGACTCTTTAAAGAGTATGGATTGCCAACTTCTAAAGATTTTGCGGTAGTAAAAACTTACGATGAAGTAAAAAAGTACATAAAAAAATATGGAGCTAAGCGTCATGAATTGACCCATGAAATTGATGGGGTAGTAGTAAAAGTAAATGATATTCAAATACAAAAGAATTTAGGAGCTACTAGTAGAACTCCTCGTTGGGCGGTTGCCTACAAATATCCGCCTGAAGTAGTTCGAACTAAATTGCTAGATATTCAGGTAAATGTAGGAAGAACTGGGCGAGTCACACCCTTTGCCGTTATGGAGCCAGTGCGAGTTGCAGGATCAACAGTTTCAAATGCCACTTTGCACAACTTGAGTGAAATTGAACGTAAAGGCGTGCTTATTGGCGACATGGTTTATTTGCGAAAAGCGGGGGATGTAATTCCAGAAATCATGGGGCCAGTTGTAGAAGTTAGAGATGGCAGTGAGAAAAAATTCAAAATGCCAAAAAAGTGCCCTGCTTGCGGAGCAGCGATCAGTCAAGAAAAAGCCGGTGATGTTGATTTACGTTGCCCTAATGCCGAAACTTGCCCGGCACAAATGCGAGAGCGACTTTTTCATGTTGGCTCAAGAGGCGCGCTAGATATTGAAGGTTTAGGTTATAAGTCTGCTCAGGCTTTATTGGATTCAAAAATTTTAAAAAATGAGAGTGAACTTTTTGATTTAACTCAAGAAGACTTAATGAAATCGGATTATTTTACGCGGGCTGGTGGCAAAAACGAGCCAGAGAGAGTACTTGGCAAAAATGGTGAAGAGTTGCTAGCGCAACTAGAAGTAGCTAAGCAAAGACCACTTTGGCGAATTTTAGTTGCCTTATCAATTCGCCATGTAGGGCCAACTGCTGCGCAAGCTTTAGCTCGCGAATTTAGAGCATTAGAAGAAATTGAAAAAGCTTCATTACCCACCTTGGCTCAAATTGATGGGGTAGGAGAAGTGATTGCAGAATCAATTCAAGAATGGTTTAAAGAAAAGTGGCACCAAAACATCATCAAAGCTTGGAAGCGTGCCGGAGTACAAATGACAGAAGCTGAAAGCCAAGGCCCCCAGCCATTAGCCGGCAGGCAAATAGTGATAACCGGATCTGTCGCAGGATATTCAAGAGATGGCGCAAAAGAAGTCTTGGCAAACTTAGGAGCCAAGGTTTCTAGCTCGGTTAGTAAAACTACAGATTTAGTGGTTTATGGCAGAACTGATGGGTCAAAGTATTCAAAAGCAATTAGTTTGGGTATTCCAAGATTAGGGGCAGAAAATTTTGCCGTGTTAGTAGAACAAGGCTTGGAGCAAGCGCTCGAATTAGCTGAAAATTAGCAATCATTAGAATGAGCAGGTGTCAAAAATTACCCCTGAAGCACTCAAGCACTTAGCTAAACTAGCGCGTTTAGAGTTAACCGAAGCCGAGTTAGCCACTTATGCCACTCAATTAGACGTAATTTTAGATTCGGTAGACAAGATCCGAGAAGTTGCCGCACAAGATGTTAAGCCAATGAGCCATGCGGTAGGCCTAACTAATGTCTTTAGAGAAGATGCAGTCAAGCCTTCTTTGAACCGAGAAGAAGTTTTAGCGCAAGCACCAGCTCAAGAAGCTAACAGATTTCGCGTACCAAGAATTTTGAATGAGGAATAGAAATTGAGTGAAGATTTAGTATTTCTTACTGGTTCAGAGATTGCCCAAAAGATAAAAAATAAAGAAGTTAGCGCAATTGAGGTAGCTAAAGCTCATTTTGATCGAATCGAAAAATTAGATAGTAAGATTAAAAGTTTTCTCTATTTAGATAAAGAAGCAGCTCTGACCCAAGCAAAAAAAGTAGATGAGAAGGTAGCCAAGGGTGAAACTTTAAAACCTTTAGCAGGAGTTCCCTTAGCACTTAAAGATGTCCTGACCCAAAAAGGTGTTCCTACCACTGCTGGTTCAAAAATATTAGAAAATTGGCGCCCGCCATATGACAGCACCGTGGTAAAGAAACTAATTGAAAATGATGTGGTGATTTTAGGCAAAACCAATATGGATGAATTTGCGATGGGTTCATCTACCGAAAACAGTGCTTACCAAACAACCAAGAATCCTTGGGATTTAACAAGAATTCCAGGTGGCTCCTCAGGTGGCTCTTCGGCTGCGGTAGCAAGTTTTTTTGCACCACTTTCAATTGGTACTGATACCGGAGGATCAATTAGGCAGCCAGCTGCTGTTTGTGCATTGGTTGGAGCTAAACCAACTTATGGAACAGTTTCTCGCTATGGATTGATTGCCTTTGCTTCTTCTTTGGATCAAGCTGGCCCTATTACCCGAACAGTCTTGGATGCGGCATTGCTAAATGAAGCAATGGCTGGATTTGATGTAAATGATTCGACCAGCATTAATCAACAACTTGAATCTTTAGTTCAAGCTGCAAAAAATAAAAACATCAAAGACATGAAGATTGGAATTATCAAAGAACTCGGCGGGGAAGGCTGGCAACCGGGAGTATTGAAGCAATTTGAGCAAGCGGTCGAAGTTTTGAAATCTCTTGGAGCTGAGCTGGTAGAAGTTTCTTTGCCTCACTCTGTTTACGCACTAGCTGTTTACTACCTAATTGCACCAAGTGAAGCAAGTTCCAATCTTGCCCGTTTTGATGGAATGCGTTATGGCCTCAGGGTAGGCGATGATGGCGAAAAAGATGTTGAAGCGGTAATGAAGTTAACCCGGGCTCAAGGGTTTGGTCCTGAGGTTAAGCGAAGAATTATTTTAGGAACTTATGCACTTTCCACCGGTTATTACGATGCTTATTACGGCCAAGCTCAAAAGGTACGGGGACTAATTGCCGAAGATTTACGACTAGCTTTTGAAAAAGTAGATGTCTTAATTTCACCAACTTCGCCAACAACCGCTTGGAAGATCGGCGAGAGAGTAGATAATCCTCTAGCCATGTATTTGGCGGATCTCGCGACTTTGCCGGCAAGTTTGGCGGGAGTGCCAGCAATCAGCGTTCCGATTGGGTTAGCAAGCGAAGATCGGATGCCAGTCGGTCTGCAAGTTATTGCTCCGGCAATGCAGGATCATAAAAATTATCAAGTTGCTGCTGCCCTAGAAGCTGCGCAAAACGGTTTATTGATTAATCAGGTGCCAGATTTAGTGAGTTTGTCATGAAATTGACCCAAGCGATAGAACAGTTCGAGCCAGTAATTGGTTTAGAAACTCACGTAGAACTTTCAACAAAGTCAAAAATGTTTTGTGGATGTGCAACAGAATTTGGTGCAGAACCAAACACTCAAGTTTGCCCGACTTGCTTAGGCTTACCTGGATCATTGCCAGTGCCAAATCAAACTGCCATTGAATCGACGATGCGCATTGGCTTAGCGCTTAATTGTGAAATTACTGAGCTTTCACGTTTTGCCAGAAAAAATTATTTTTACCCTGATATGCCAAAAGACTTTCAGACCAGTCAATATGACGAGCCATTTTGCGTAAATGGCTATTTAGATGTAATGATTCCTACTGATGAAGGCGAAAAGTCTTTCAGAGTTGAAATTGAAAGAGTTCACTTAGAAGAAGACACCGGCAAGCTAACGCACGCAGGTGGAGCATCCGGCAGAATTCATGGCGCAGATTATTCATTAGTTGATTACAACCGAGCAGGTATTCCGTTAGTTGAGATTGTCACCAAGCCAGTAACTGGCACTGGGAAATACGCTCCACAAGTTGCCAGAGCCTATGTAACAGAGTTAAGAGATTTACTTCGTAACCTAGGTGTGTCTGACGTTCGCATGGAAGAGGGTTCACTTCGTTGCGATGTGAATTTATCTTTGCATCCAAAGGGTTCAGCGGAGTGGGGAAAGCGCACCGAAACTAAGAATGTTAACTCTTTGCGCTCAGTGGAGAAGGCAGTATTTAGCGAAATTGAACGTCAAGCAGATGTTTTAGCCGGCGGCGAGGAAGTAACCCAAGAGACTAGACACTTTCATGAAGATTCTGGAACTTCATCCAGCGGCAGAAGTAAAGAGCAAGCAGAGGATTATCGCTACTTCCCAGAACCAGATTTAGTCCCCGTGATTGCTGATGAGACTTGGGTTTCGAAGTTAAAGACAGATTTACCAGAAGCACCTTCAGTACAAAGAAAACGTTTGGCAAAAGAGTGGAATTTTAGTGACGAAGAAATGCGCGATGTAGTGAGTTTGGGAGCAATTGATTTAATTGCCCAAACCGTTAGCGCTGGGGCAAGCCCGCAAGCCGCTCGCAAGTGGTGGCTTGGGGAATTAGCTAGAAGAGCTACTGAAATAAATAAAGAATTATCAGACCTTTCAATTGACCCAAAACACATCAGTGAACTAGATAATTTGGTAACTAGCGGCAAATTAACTGACAAGTTAGCGCGCCAAGTATTAGAGGGATTACTTAACAAAGAAGGAACGCCAAGTGAGATCGTTGAAAAACGTAATTTGGTGGTAATGAGTGATGATTCTTCACTACTTCCGATAATTCAGTCAGCAATCAAAGCTAATCCTGACGTGGTGGCAAAAGTTAAAGAAGGAAAACTTCAAGCTTTAGGGCCGCTGTTAGGTGCGGTAATGAAAGAAACTAAAGGTAAGGCAGATGCCGCAAAGGTGAGATCTCTAGTATTAAAAGAGTTAGGGGTTGAAGGATAACAATCATGGATATGAAACCAAGAAGTAAAGAAGTTACCGAAGGAATCGAACGCGCTCCTGCTAGAAGCATGTTACGTGCGATTGGCATGCAAGATGAAGACTTTAGTAAGCCGCAGATAGGTGTCGCTAACTCTTGGAATGAAATTACTCCCTGCAACATGTCACTAAGAAGGCTAGCTGACCACGTAAAGCAAGGCGTTCGAGATGCGGGTGGATATCCAATGGAATTTGGAACCATCACTGTATCTGATGGAATTTCTATGGGCCATGAAGGAATGCGTGCTTCTTTGGTTAGTCGAGAAATAATTGCCGATTCAGTTGAAGCTGTAATGCATGCAGAGCGATTAGATGGTTCGGTAACTCTTGCTGGCTGCGATAAATCACTACCTGGAATGTTGATGGCTGCAGCACGTTTAGATTTAGCAAGCGTCTTTGTTTATAACGGCACCATCATGCCTGGAAGACTCAATGAACAAGATTTAACTTTGCAAGATGTTTTTGAAGCCGTTGGCGCCTGCGCGCTTGGAAAAATCACTGAAAAAGAATTAGCTGATATTGAACGCAATGCTTGCCCAGGGGAAGGCGCTTGCGGTGGCATGTTTACTGCTAACACCATGAGTTCTATTGCTGAGGCAATTGGAATGGCGCTACCAGGTAGCGCTTCCGCCCCCGCAATTGATAGAACTCGTGAACAAGATGCTTATAACGCTGGAAAAGCAGTGGTTAATTTGATTCGTCAAGGTATTACCGCGCGTGACATCATGACAAAAAAGGCCTTTGAAAATGCGATAACAATTGTTATGGCATTAGGTGGCTCAACCAATGCAGTTTTGCATTTGATGGCCATGGCTTATGAAGCAAGAGTTGATTTAACGCTAGATGACTTCAATCGAATTGGCGATAAAACTCCACACCTAGCAGATGTAAAACCTTTTGGTCGTTATGTGATGAATGATTTACATAAAATCGGTGGCGTTCCGGTCGTGCTAAAAGCATTGCTAGATGCAGGTTTGTTACACGGAGACGCCCTAACAGTAACCGGAAAGACTTTGGCAGAAAATGTAGCTGAAATAAATCCACCAGATCCAGATGGAAAAATCATTTATGCAATAAATAACCCCATCCATAAAACTGGCGGTTTAGTAATTCTCAAAGGTTCGCTTGCCCCAGAGGGCGCAGTTATCAAGGCTGCCAGCATTGATGAGCCAATTTTTGAAGGTGTGGCAAAAGTTTATGACGATGAAAAATTTGCCATGGATGCTTTAACTAAAGGCGAAATAGTAAAGGGCGATGTGGTGGTAATTCGTTATGAAGGACCACAAGGTGGCCCAGGAATGCGCGAGATGCTCGCAGTAACCGCCGCGATCAAAGGTGCAGGTTTAGGCAAAGATGTCATGTTGGTTACCGATGGAAGGTTCTCTGGCGCAACTGCAGGTTTTTGCATTGGGCACGTCGCACCTGAAGCAACCCAAGGTGGCCCAATTGGGCTCGCTAAAACTGGCGATCGCATCCGACTTGATATGAACGCTAAGACGTTAGATCTCTTGGTAGACCCAATTGAGTTAGACAAGCGCAAAGCCGAGTTCAAGCCTGCTGAGCCTAGATACACCACTGGAGTTTTAGGTAAATACGCAAAATTGGTTGGTTCTGCAGCCAATGGCGCTGTATGTGACTAAGTTCCATCTCTCACCCAGATCTTGTGGAGTCAGGCTTAATGCGTTAACCTATGAGGCACATGCTTAACAATCTCGTAGTAGTTAGTAAGCGCGTCGGCTAGTTAATACCCAGCCAGCGCGCCACCCTCCGATGCCTTAGGGCCGGGGGGTTTTTTGTTACTCGAGTGAGGTAAGTGAAAGACTAGGCCAAGAAGAGGACGATAAATGAGCGAACAACTAACCGGAGCTCAAAGCTTAATTCGATCGCTAGAAGAGGCCGGAGTAGAAACCGTTTTTGGTATTCCCGGTGGCGCGATTTTGCCTGCCTACGATCCGTTGATGGATTCCAAAAAAGTTCGTCACATTTTAGTTCGCCATGAACAAGCAGCAGGTCACGCCGCAGAAGGTTATGCCCTAGCTACCGGCAAAGTCGGAGTTTGCATGGCTACCAGCGGGCCAGGTGCTACCAATTTAGTAACTCCAATTGCCGATGCTCATATGGATTCAGTGCCAATGGTGGCAATAACTGGTCAAGTTCCCAGCCAAGCAATTGGAACAGATGCTTTTCAAGAAGCAGATATTCGAGGAATTACCTTTCCCATAACCAAACACAATTATTTAGTAACAGACCCAAAAGATATTCCAAATGCAATTCATGAAGCTTTTCACATCGCATCCACTGGAAGGCCCGGGCCAGTTTTGGTAGATATTTCCAAAGATGCACTTAATAAAAAGAGTGAATTTATCTGGCCTAAAGAATTAAATCTACCTGGTTACAAGCCAACCATTAAGCCAAACAACAAACAAATCAGAGAAGCAGCAAGCCTAATTCTTTCCAGCAAAAAACCGGTGCTATATGTTGGCGGTGGAATTATTAAAGCAGGCGCACATAAGGAGCTGTTTGAATTAGCCAGCATTACTCAAATTCCAGTAGTAACCACTCTTATGGCTCGGGGAGCGTTCCCAGATTCGCACCCGCAACATCTTGGAATGCCAGGCATGCATGGCACGGTTGCTGCAGTTGGATCATTACAGCAAAGCGATTTACTAATTGCTTTAGGAACGCGATTTGATGATCGGGTAACTGGAGACCTAGCTACCTTTGCGCCTGGAGCAAAAGTAATTCATGCTGATATTGATCCGGCAGAAATTGGAAAGAATCGTTTTGCCGATATTCCAATTGTTGGCGATGCTAAAGAAGTTCTTTCATTGCTGCTTGCCGCAATTAAAGACGAGCAAAAAAAAGGCGTAAGTGGAGACTATGAAGCTTGGTGGTCAGTATTAAATCGTTTGCGAGAAACTTATCCATTGGGATACGACTTACCAAACGACGGCTCGCTTTCACCGCAATATGTAATTGAAAGACTTTCAGATATAACTGGTCCAGATGCAATTTATGCTGCCGGAGTGGGCCAACATCAAATGTGGGCTGCCCAATTTGTTAAGTACGAGAAGCCAGGGACTTGGTTAAATAGTGGCGGGCTTGGCACTATGGGTTTTGCAGTACCGGCAGCGATGGGTGCGAAGGTTGGTCAACCTGACACCACCGTATGGGCAATTGATGGTGATGGTTGTTTCCAAATGACCAACCAAGAATTAGCAACTTGTGCAATCAATAACATTCCAATAAAGGTGGCGTTAATTAATAACTCCTCATTAGGAATGGTTCGTCAATGGCAGACTTTGTTTTACAATGAGCGTTACTCTAATACGGATTTACAGTCACATAGTTTTCCAGATTTTGTAAAGCTTGCTGATGCCTACGGATGCGTGGGATTGCGTTGCGACAATCCAGATGAAGTGGATTCGGTTATTGAAAAGGCTCTAGGAATCAACGACGCTCCAGTAGTGATTGACTTTCAAGTTAATAAGGATGCAATGGTTTGGCCGATGGTGGCAGCAGGTGCCAGCAACTCTGACATTAAGTACGCCAGAGACATCGCCCCAAAGTGGGAGCGTGAAGACTAATGTCACGCCATACTTTAAGTGTTTTAGTAGAAAACCAACCAGGCGTTTTAGCTCGCACCGCAAGTTTATTTGCTCGCCGCGGTTTCAACATCGAATCTTTAGCGGTGGGCCCGACTGAGTCGCAAGAAGTTTCTCGCATGACCATCGTGGTAAGTGTTGAAGCGCATCCCTTAGAGCAAGTAACTAAACAGTTAAATAAATTAGTTAATGTTTTAAAAATTGTGGAACTTGATTCAACTCAATCTGTTCAGCGTGAGCTCGTGTTGGTTAAGGTAAAAACGACTCCTGCTAGTAGATCACAGATCTTAGAAACCGTTTCATTATTCAGAGCCAAAGTAGTTGATGTATCGCAAGATTCGGTCACTATTGAAGCCACTGGTAATCGAGATAAGTTAGATGCCTTAGTTAAGGTTCTCGAGCCCTATGGAATTAAAGAATTAGTACAATCAGGCATGGTGGCGGTAGGCAGAGGTCAAAAGTCACTAACCGACAAAGCAAAACACAACAGTTAATTTTTTAAACTGACTCTTGAAAGTCAAGAGTTAAATTAAGAGGGGAAGCAGACGTGGCCGAGTTGTTTTATGAAAAAGATGCAGATATTTCAATCATTCATGGCAAGAAAGTTGCTGTGATTGGTTATGGCTCACAAGGGCATGCTCACTCTTTGAACTTGCGCGATTCAGGTGTGGACGTTCGCGTTGGCTTAAAAGAAGGTTCACCTTCACGCGCTAAAGCAGAACAAGAAGGTTTAAGAGTTGTAACTCCAGATGTGGCAGCAAGTGAAGCTGACGTAATCATGATTTTGGTGCCTGACCACTTGCAACGCCATGTATATAAATCAGATATCGAACCACACTTGACTGCAGGAAAAGCGCTATTTTTTGGACACGGTTTCAATATTCGTTTTGGTTATATCAAGCCTCCAAGCAATGTTGATGTAATTATGGTGGCCCCGAAAGGCCCAGGTCACTTAGTTCGACGTGAATATGTAAATGGTCGAGGCGTTCCAGTAATCATTGCCGTAGAACAAGATTTCACTAACAGCGCTTGGGCTCTAGGGCTTTCGTATGCCAGAGCAATTGGTGGATTGCGTGCCGGTGGAATTAAAACAACCTTCACCGAAGAGACTGAAACTGATCTATTCGGCGAGCAAGCTGTGCTTTGCGGAGGTACTGCCGCTCTAGTTCAAGCTGGATTTGAAACTTTGGTTGAAGCAGGGTACCAGCCAGAGGTTGCTTACTTTGAATGCTTGCATGAACTTAAATTAATTGTTGATCTCATGTACGAAGGCGGATTAACCAAGATGCGTTGGTCCGTATCAGATACCGCTGAATTTGGAGATTACACCTCAGGCCCAAGAGTGATTAACAAAAAGACTAAAAAGCGTATGAAGAAGATCTTGAAGGATATTCAAACAGGTGAGTTTGCTCGTACCTTTATTGAAGATCAAGACAATGGCGCTAAGAAGTTCAAGAAGTATCGCGCTAAGGGCGAAAGCTTACAGATCGAAGAAGTTGGCAAGCGACTTCGTGGATTAATGGCTTGGGTAAATTCAAATCAAGACGACTTCTCAGGAAAAGCGCAACGATAATTTAAATGGCGAGACACATCTCACGAAAACCAAAACCAGAAAAGGTTTGTGTGGTGTGTCACAGGCCAATGACTTGGCGCAAGAAGTGGGAAAAAACTTGGGATCAAGTCAAGTACTGCTCCGATGCTTGTCGAAAACGCGCTTAATAGAATAACGCTATGGCCAAACCAATTGTTTTAATTGCAGAAGAGCTATCGCCAGCAACTGTTGAAGCTCTTGGGCCAGACTTTGATGTTAAAAATGTAGATGGCACCGATCGAGCAGCACTACTTCAAGAGGTGGTTAATGCGGACGCCATGTTAATTCGCTCAGCTACACAAGTAGACGAAGAAGTATTAAGCGTAGCTAGAAACTTAAAGGTAATTGCCCGTGCTGGAGTTGGTTTAGATAACGTAGATGTAAACGCAGCCTCTTCACACGGTGTGATGGTGGTTAATGCGCCAACTTCAAACATTACCTCTGCTGCAGAGCTAGCAATTGGCTTACTTTTGGCAAGCGCGAGAAATATTTCACCAGCGCATGCAGCTTTACGTGGCGGCGAATGGAAGCGAGGTAAGTATTCCGGTGTTGAACTAGCAGATAAAACTGTCGGTATCGTGGGCTTTGGTCGAATTGGTGCATTGATTGCCCAGCGCCTATCTGGGTTTGGTGTTAATTTAATTACTTATGACCCATACATACAACCAGCAAAAGCCGCACAGTTAGGCGTTAAAAGCGTTTCATTTGATGAGCTACTTGAGCAAAGTGACTTCATTACCGTTCATTTACCCAAAACTTCTGAAACTGTTGGCTTAATCGGTGAAGACGCTCTAAAAAAAGTTAAGCCTTCTGTTCACATAATTAACGCAGCTCGCGGCGGCATTGTTGATGAACAAGCGCTCTATGTGGCGCTCAAAGAAAAAAGAGTCGCTGGTGCTGGATTAGATGTTTATGCAAAAGAGCCATGCACGGATTCTCCACTTTTTGAGTTAGACCAAGTAGTGGCAACTCCTCATTTAGGTGCCTCTACTGATGAGGCGCAAGAAAAAGCAGGAATTGCCGTAGCTAAGAGTGTGCGCCTCGCCCTATCTGGCGAATTAGTTCCCGATGCGGTGAATGTTCGCGGCGGCTTAATTGCTGAAGAAGTCAGACCGCTTTTACCCTTAGCAGAAGACCTAGGGCATGTAGTTTGCGCGCTTGCCGATTCTGCCATCACTCATGTGAAGGTAACAGTTTTTGGTGAATTAATTGAACATGATTTGGCAATTTTAGAACTTTCTGCATTAAAAGGAATTTTTTCTCAATTAGTAGATGAGCAAGTTTCATATGTGAATGCTCCGCTACTGGCCAAGGAGCGCGGAGTAGTAGTTGAATTAAACAAAGACCCCCTTAGCCCGGATTATCGAAATCTCGTGACAATTGGTATTTCGACCACCAACGGAGATTTCTTTTCAGTCGCAGGAACGATTACCGGCCCGCACCACATTGGAAAAGTTGTTGGAATAAATGGCTTTACTCTGGATTTAGGTTTTAGTGATCACTTTGTTCTATTCACCTACACTGACCGCCCCGGCATTATTGGAAAAATTGGTGCGATCTTAGGTGAAGCAGAGATAAATATTGCCGCCATGCAAGTAGCAAGAGACCGTCAAGGTGGAAACGCTTTACTTGTACTAACTGTCGATACTCCGGTACCAACTGAAATACTAGAAAAAGTCTCAGCTTCTGTTGAGGCAAGTTACGCTCGCGTAGTTAACTTGCATTAATTATGAGCCATACGCACTTAGCAGAGCTTGCTTCACTTGTTGGTGAAGAAAATGTTTTAACAAATGAGTTAGCCCAATCGCATCTAACCGATTGGACTGGGCGCTATGCAGGAGCCGCCTTAGCCGTGGTTAAACCTGGTAACACTAAAGAAGTTAGTGAAATAGTCAAGTATTGCAGTGAAAATTTAATTCCGATTGTTCCGCAGGGCGGAAATACTGGATTGGTTCATGGATCAGTCCCGGGAGAGACCAAGAATGGCTCGTTGCCAATTGTTTTATCTACCTTGCGTCTAAAGGAATTAAATCCGGTTAATAAATTAGATCGCTCAGTGATTGTTGGCGCTGGTGTAACAATCAAAGATTTAGCTAGTCATGTGACAAGTTATGGATTTGCCTACGGAGTTGATTTAGCTGCCAGAGATAGCGCGACAATTGGTGGCACAGTTGCGACTGACGCAGGCGGCATTAGGGTCGTCTACTTTGGCACAACTAAAGCACAAGTTTTAGGCGTAGAAGCGGTGCTTGCCGATGGCACAGTTATTGACTCCTTGGGCAGCACCACCAAAGATGGGGCTGGATATGACTTGCCTGCTTGGTTAGTAGGTAGCGAAGGAACGCTGGCAATCATTACAAGGGTGAGAGTAAGAGTAAAAAGCCCACTGCCTGAGCCTCATACTTATCTTGTAGGTTTTAATGAGTTTTCTCAGTGTTCAGATTTGATCGCTAAGTGCTTTTTAGAGAAAAAGCGAGTGTTAGCAGCTGAAGCAATTGACGCTGAGAGCATGAAGTTGGTCTGTAAGTTTTTAAATTTATCTAATCCATTAGCGGAGCATCCGGTAGTGATGCTGCTTGAAACCGACTCTCCACTGGAATTAGCAGACCTACCTCATATTCAAAGCCAAAACGAGAAGGAACGGCGAGAATTTTGGGCAAGAAGAGAACAATTAGGTGAG